>ENA-OQCK01000860-OQCK01000860.1-human-gut-metagenome-genome-assembly--contig:-NODE-860-length-13672-cov-1.882244_pt1 | contig 13672 bp, 15 predicted proteins | sample MGYA00242498_ERZ504578 | MGnify/ENA primary metagenome ERZ504578 (study PRJEB26092, sample SAMD00036229) | human gut metagenome | host: Homo sapiens | study: EMG produced TPA metagenomics assembly of... | reverse complement strand
CAGCTATTTTTTATACAAGAAGGGAAACAAGTTTTTTCCTGTGACATTAATTTTTCAAAAGAGAATGCATCATGAATTTAAAGCTACTACATATATTTCTGCTTTCACTGCCGGGATATTCCTACTCTGCACGCCGTTCATAAATATGACAGAACTGGCAAACGGACTGGTGACCGGGAAAATGTGCTGGTTCCATCTTGCCATGCTTTTCTTTTCGGTTTGCGTCTTTCTCATGATGTCAACCCAAAAGGGAACTGCTATTACCTCTACATTTTCGGATCTTTTGGTATTATTCTTTGCTGTCATTGTTCTCATAACGTACAAGTGGAGTCTTAACCCGGAGCCGGAAAAGTTACTATTTGCAGGCCAGTTGGTTATTCTATGGTTTTTGCTACGGTATATATTGACAACATACCGGGAACTTAAATTTTTTTTCTTGTTTACCTTGATGCTCACCGGACTGGTCGAAGCCGTTTGGGGAATGCAGCAATTGCATGGCCATGTCTATTCCCATCATTCTCTTTTCCGGCTGACGGGTTCTTTCTTTAATCCGGGTCCTATTCCGGGTATCTGGCGGTCGTGCTGCCGGTTTGCCTGTGGACAGCGATGCGGTTTCAAAAGGGGATGCACTATTTTGCCTGGGTATGCGTAGGGGCCATCTTGGTTGTCTTGCCTGCCGGGATGAGCCGGTCGGCCTGGATGGCGGCGGTTGTGGCTTGCGGATGGGTGTATTGGGCGGAACGGATCGGATGGGAAAAGACGAAAGCCATATATATCAGGTATAAGAATGTAGCGGTTCCATTCTTCGCAATTGTAATCCTATTGGCCGGTTGTGCTTTTGCCGGGCTATACGGCCTGAAACGGGATTCGGCGGACGGACGGTTGTTGATGTGGAAAGTGACGGGAAAAGCGATAGCCGGACATCCGGTTACGGGAACAGGTCTGGGAGGGTTTCCGGAGGCGTATGCTGAAATGCAGGGGCAATATTTCGGGACGGAGGAGGCGACCGATAAAGAGAAACGGGTAGCCGGATGCCCCGAATATGCATTCAATGAATATTTGCAGATCGGGCTGGAACAAGGATCGGGGATGGATCGTATTCGTGTCGTGGCTGGGGAGCATGATGTACTATGGAATCCGGAACAGGAGCATGGAGCGGTCGGAGGTGTGTTGGCACTGGTAGTGTTTGCAATGTCGTCCTATCCGTTGCAGTTGCCGTCGTTTGGGTGGCGCTGATGTTTTTGGGGGCGGTATGCGTAACGGAAGAGGGGACGCAGAGGGCACGGATTTTCGCAGAGAAGTTGTTGACCGGTTTGCTGGCATTGACGGCTGTAGGTCTGTTTGTCGGGCAGAAAGGGAACTATGAGGCTTATCGGAGGTGGGGACGGATGCAGATGCTTTATAACAATAAGGCGTATGAATCGGTTGCGGAAGATTACCACAGCTTGCATGACAAGTTGAAGCATAAACCGGAATTTTTGTTCGAAGAGGCGCAATGCCTCAGTAAAACGGAGCAATACACGGAAGCGATACAGGTTTGGAACGGGCGAAGCGGCTGAGCGGAGATCCGATGATCCGGTATATGATCGCCAAAAACCGGCAGGCACTCGGTGACTACCGGGAAGCGGAAAGGAACTGCTTCAGGCCATCGAAATACTTCCGGAACGGTTGTATCCTTACTATCTGTTAGCCAAACTATATGCAGAGCCAGAGTTCTATCAGGAGGATAAATTCCGGGCTGCCGCCGGTGCCGTACTGACCAAAGAACCGAAGGTCGAAAGCACCGCTGTCAGAGAAATGAGAACGGAAATAAAAAAGATGGTAGAGAAAGGAGATGTTGATTGAATGTCGTATTTGTGGCTGAAAGAGCTTGATGTAAATAAAGTTTTTCTTGCAACTCTTTGTTTATTAAAAAAAAGCCTCTATCTTTGCAGCCCAAATTGGTATGAGAATAAGATAATAATAAATAATATACAGAAAGATGAAAAGAACATTTCAACCTTCCAACCGGAAAAGAAAGAACAAGCATGGCTTCCGTTCAAGAATGGCTACAGCTAATGGCCGCAGAGTATTAGCATCTCGTCGTGCTAAAGGAAGAGCTAAATTAACAGTTTCTGACGAATACAACGGATAATTCTTTCCGTTAGAAGATTTTTTCATAAAGAAAGTAGAGGTTTTTACTAAAAAGCCTTTACTTTCTTTGTTTTAACGGCTTTGTTTTTTACTTTTGATCCGCCTACAAATACAAGATAGAAATGAAAGACTTTTTGGTTAAACTGATAAAAATCCGTACGTCTTAAATTTGTTGCTGGCTGTGGTCGTGGCATGTGCTTTGGTGTTCGGAACACTGAAGTGGCTCGACTCGTACACTCGGCATAACGAGGCTGTGGTAGTGCCGGATGTCAAAGGATTAGGATTGGAAGAAGCCGCTGAATTTTTCAAGAATAGTATCTACGCTATAACGTGATCGACTCCGTCTTTCGAAAGACGTGAAGCCCGGTGCGATTGTCGAATTGGTCCCTATGGCCGGTTCGAAAGTGAAGGAAGGGCGTATCGTGTTCATCACCGTAAATGCGCTTACCTCTCAGATGGCTACGATACCGGAAGTGGAAGACCTCTCGTTCCGGCAGGCTTACGCCATTCTACGTGCCCGCGGTTTCGAGAAAATCGAGATCGAATATGTCCCCGGAGATTTTAAAGATCTGGCTATTGGTGTCGAGCTGCATGGGCGTGTCTTGCAGAAAGGCGAACATGTCCCACTTGTCGCTCCTTTGGTCTTGAAGGTCAGCAGTGGTGATGCAGAAATGCCGGCAGACTCGCTCGGACTTCCGAATGACAGCGTACCGGTCGAATCGTTGGATAGTGAAGAAGAAAACTGGTTTTAACTATGGATGAGTTTTTGGACGAAATGGATGATGAGCAGGTAGATGACCTGTTGCAACCGGAAGAGGGCGAAGATAAGACTCCTCAACTGTATGAACACTTCCGCTTCGTTGCTGATCGCGGACAGTCGTTGTTGCGTGTGGATAAATTCTTGGTCGACCGGATGTTCGGTGCTACCCGCAACCGGATACAGTCGGCAGCAGATGCCGGTTGCATTATGGCGAACGGCAAACCTGTGAAAAGCAATTACCGGGTGAAACCGGAGGATGTCGTGACAATCATGATGACACGGCCTCCGCGAACTTTCGAGATTCTCCCTGAAAATATTCCTATAAAAATCGTGTACGAAGATGATGATTTGCTGGTGGTCGATAAACCGGCAGGGTTGGTCGTGCATCCCGGACACGGAAATTATACCGGCACGTTGGTGAATGCTCTTGCCTGGTATTTGAAAGACGATCCTACCTACGATCCCAATGATCCCGCTTTGGGACTTGTTCATCGTATCGATAAAGATACGTCCGGCTTGTTGGTTGTCGCCAAAAAAGCCGGAAGCGAAGGCGAACCTTAGTATGCAATTTTTCCATAAAAACGACCAAGCGCGAATATCGGGCGCTCGTGTGGGGCATCGTACGCGATGACGAAGGACGGATCGAAGGCAATATCGGCCGTAATCCGCGTGACCGTATGCAGATGACGGTTTTCCCGGAAGGGATCAGGGGAAGACGGCGGTCACCCACTATTCCGTCCTGGAGCGTCTGGGCTATGTCACATTGGTGAAATGCCGCCTCGAGACCGGACGTACGCATCAGATACGTGTCCATATGAAATATATCGGGCATACGCTGTTCAACGATGAACGCTATGGTGGAAACGAGATCCTGAAAGGAACAACCTCTTCTAAATATAAACAGTTTGTCGATAACTGTTTCGCCATTTGTCCGCGGCAGGCGCTCCATGCCAAGACGCTGGGCTTCGTTCATCCGTCTACAGGCGAGGAAATGTTTTTTGATTCCGAAATACCTGCTGACATGACTGCGTTGATCGATAAATGGCGTGTATATGCAACTACTAAAGAACTATAGATGATGAAAAGGAACATTGCTATTGTTGCCGGAGGCGATTCCTCCGAAATCGTTATTTCATTAAAAAGTGCGGAAGGAATCTTCTCTTTTCTTGATAAAGATAAATATAATGTATATATTGCCATCATAAAAAGAGATGAATGGGCGGTAAAACTTCCCGGCGGGGAACACACACCAATAGATAAGAATGATTTTAGTTTCCGTGAGAATGGCGAGGTCAGACATTTTGATTTTGCCTATATTACGATCACGGTACTCCGGGAGAAGACGGACGTCTGCAAGGATATTTCGATATGATCGGAATGCCGTATTCCTCTTGTGGAATGTTTGTAAGCGCACTTACATTCAACAAGTTTGCCTGCAATCATTATCTGAAAGGATTCGGTGTCGACATCGCCTGCTCCATACATTTGTTTAAAGGACAGACTGTGACAGATGAAGAAGTGGTCAGCCGTCTGGGGCTTCCGGTATTTGTGAAGCCGAACGACGGTGGCAGTAGCTTCGGGGTGACGAAAGTGAAAGAGGCTTCGGCTATCCAGCCGGCGATCGCCAAAGCTTTCAGCGAAGGCAGGGAAGTGGTCATAGAAAGTTTTATCGATGGGACGGAGGTGACATGTGGTTGCTATAAGACTGCTGATAAGGAGGTGGTATTCCCGCTCACCGAAGTCGTTACGGATAACGAGTTCTTCGATTTCGATGCCAAGTATAACGGACAGGTACAGGAAATTACGCCCGCCCGTGTTTCTGTCGAACTGACGGAAAAGGTGCAACGCGAGACTTCGAGGATTTATGACATATTGGGGGCAAAAGGTTTGATCCGTGTGGATTATATCATCCCGGCGGGCGGCGAGCCGAAATTGCTCGAAGTCAATACGACTCCCGGTATGACAGCAACCAGTTTTATCCCGCAGCAGGTGCGGGCAGCCGGTCTGGAGATGAAAGATGTAATGACAGATATTATAGAAAACGAGTTTAACTAATTGACAATGAATAATTGATGATTGACAATTATGAGAGAAACGAATTGTCGATTGCCAATTGTCAATTATTCATTGTCAATTGTCAATTATAAAGATATGGAAGTTCCTATTAATGATTTTGACGATATCCGTCCGCTGAATAACGACGAGGTGAAAGATGCGATCGAATCGCTGATTGCCAACGAAGATTTTGAGCGGGCCTTTCGGTATATAAAGCCGGATGTGGATTGGAAAGAGTTTTCAGAAACCATGCGTTCCTTCAAGACTAAGGAGGATTTCAAGGCGAAGTTGGCGTATGAAGCGGTAATGATGGTGGCAAATAAAACTACCTTCTCACTGACGATTTCCGGTCGCAGCCGTTTGCCGAAAGACAAAAAACCTTGTACCTTTATTTCTAATCACCGCGACATTGTACTGGATGCCTCTTTCTTGAACATCATGCTGTATGATGTAGCTATGGAATGACGCAGGTAGCTATTGGTAATAACCTGCTGATCCGTCCGTGGATCGAAACGTTGGTCCGTTTGAACAATAGCTTTATTGTGAAACGCAATGTTCCGGTGCGCCAGATGTTGGAAGTAAGTAAAGTCCTTTCCACTTATATCCGCCATACGATTACGGAGACGAAAGAGTCCATCTGGATCGCGCAGCGTGAAGGTCGTGCCAAGGATTCGGACGACCGTACCCAGGCAGTATCCTGAAGATGCTGAACATGAGCGGAGATAAGGATATTTTGTCTAACTTGATGGAACTGAATATTTTCCCGGTTGCGATCTCTTATGAGTTCGATCCTTGCGATTTCTTAAAAGCAAAAGAATTCCAGCAGAAACGTGATGATCCGGACTTTGTGAAGAGCCAGCGTGACGACCTATTGAGCATGGAGACCGGTATCCTGAATAACAAGGGACGTGTCCACTTCACCCTTACGTCCCCGATTAACGATCAACTGGCAAAACTGGACCCGAATATGGAGAAGAACGAGTTGATCGCCGCTATTGCTTCTATTATCGATAAGGAGATTTATAAACACTACCGTTTCTATCCTTGCAACTATGTTGCATACGATTTGCTGACAGGCACACGCCGTTTCAGCGAACACTACGGACTGAAAGATAAAAAGCAGTTCGAAGATTATCTGCAAGGGCAATTGGACAAGATCGTATTACCGAATAAGGATGAGGCATTTCTGCGCACGAAAATCTTGGAGATGTATACGAATCCACTGAAGAATTTCCTGGCCAATCAGGAATAAAATCACATCCGTATTTACAGATTAGGGAGTGTGCCAAATTGATATTACCGGACGCAGACAACGCAGACGGACGCAGATTTATTTTGCTGATAATTAATAATATCTGCGTTAATCTGCGTTCATCTGTGTTGTCTGCGTCCCATGAATACCGATATTTGACACGCCCTCTTATTTATTCTCTTTCGCATAATTTGACGGCTCATGCCGAAACTGTTTGATGAAAGCGGACCAAAAATAAGACTGGAACTGAAACCTGTCGCTTCCGAAATTTCATATATCTTCATATTCCCTTGTATCAATAATTCGGCAGCCTTTTTCAGGCGGCTTATCTTGATCAGTTCATTAGGAGTCAAGTTGGAAATCGCACGGATCTTCCGGTACAGGGTCGGACGGCTCAGGTGCATCAGGTCTGCGATCATGTTTACATCTAAAGCCGGATTGCCGATATGCTCGTTGATGATCTCGTTCAGCTTTTCCAGAAAACTTTCGTCCGCTTTGGTATAGGCCATCGATTTCATGTTCGCTATCGGAGAGTTGAAATAGAATTTGCGTATATTGTCGCGGTTGGAGATCAGGTTGGAAATCTGTGCCATCAACAGATTGGTGGAGAAGGGTTTGTCTAAGTAAGCGTCGGCTCCTAACTCCAGCCTTCCAGGCGTGACTGCATGGTGTTTTTGGCTGTCAGCAGGATGACTGGGATATGGCTGAATTCGATCTCCGTCTTCACCTTTTTCAAAAGGGAGAAGCCATCCATGACAGGCATCATCACGTCGCTGATGATTAGCTGGAAGCTACGTTCCCTTAACAATGCGATTGCTTCGGCTCCGTTTCCGGCTATCTCTACATTATATGACAGGTTGACTTCGTCGGCGATAAAAATGGCCATTTCCTTGTTGTCCTCGACAATCAGGATTGTCGGGCGCGATTCGTCGTGGATGAACTCTGTTTTCTGAGGTACGGCTTGTGCTGTTGCTTCCTCTTCTGTTTGCTTGATGGATTCGGGGAGCTTGACGGGTAAGTCAGGCGGAACATTGTCATGGACGGACTGTCGGTGAAAGTCTCTAATTTCAGACCACCGTGATGCATCTCTGCCAGTGAACGTGCCAAGGGTAAGCCGAGTCCTGTCCCCGGTTTGCCGACGGTGTCTCCTTCCATCCGGTAGAAGGGTTCGAATATCTTTTCCCTTAATTCAAAAGGGATAGGAGTGCCGTCGTTGATAAATCGATCGTGAATGTCTCATAATCGGGAGAAAGTTGCAGGCGTACGATGATGCTGCTGGACGCGTATTTGATAGCTTCGTAAACAGATTGCTGAATATCTTCGTGATAGCTTCTTTATCCACGAACACGTACAATTCCGGTAACGACGAGTCGAGATTCAGTAATAGGTTGTGTGCCGTTGCCGATTCCTGGAATCGTTTGGCCGTATCGTTCAAGAGCGAGACGACCTCTGTCCGGACGAAACTGAGGCGGTATCCTTCTATCTCTGTTTTGCGGAAGTCCAGCAACTGGTTGACCAGCGACAGGAGGCGGGAAACGTTTTTATCCATCAATGTAAGTGACTTATTCTCTTTTTCCCCGATCTTGTCGGATTTCAATAGGCGTTCGAGCGGGTTCTTGATCAAGGTGAGCGGCGTCCGGATCTCGTGGGCGATGTTGATGAAGAAATCGATCTTGGCTGATACAGTTCCTTCTCTTTCTGGTCTTCGAACAATTGCATGTTGTAGGCCATTGCCCGTTTAGTTTTCTGGCGCCAGGACCAGAAAGAGCCGGCAGTGATAGTGAGAATGACGACTATATAAGAGGCATATGCTGTGTCTGATGCCCACCAGGGTGGCAAAACGGTGATGTTCAACCGTGTCGGGGTGTCGCTCCAGTTGTTTGACAGGTTGGCGGCCCGTACCTCGAAGGTGTAATCACCTGGATGTAGTTCTGCGAAATAGACCGTGTTACGTTCTCCGATTGGAATCCATTCCTTATCCATATTCCCCATCCTGTATGAATACTGGACAGATCTGGGGGCGATGAAGTTGAGCGCGGAAAAGTTGATGCTGAATGTGGATTGCTTGTAAGTCAGTGTGATTTTCTTCGTCTCCGATTCGGCAGAACAGTTAATGATGCGTTTCTCGCCGGCCTCGTTCTGGATTTCGAGGCTTCCCAAATGGACGTTCATCTTCTCGGCTGCCGGAATTACTTCGGAGGGTGTGAAATGGATAAAGCCTTTAACCGAGCCGAAAAAGAAGTTCCTTTCGTTGTCTTTGAAGGCGGAGTTGTCGTTGAACTGTCGGGTGATAAGCCCGTGAGATTCCGTGTAGGTCGTGATCTTGCCTGTTTCGGTTTCCAGGCTGACCAGCCCGTTGGCCGTGCTGATCCATAAGTTTTCGTTCTCGTCGGGCAGGATGCGGAAGGCAACATTGCTCGGCATGCCGTTCTTTACGGTGTAATGCAGGGATTCACCGGTCTGGAAGTCATATTTGATAACCCCTTCTACGGTGGCGAACCACATATTGCCGTCTTTGTCCTCGCAAGCGTCGTTGACAAAATTATGGCGTTGGGTGTTCAGCTTGTCGTACGGCAGATACATGCCGGTATTGCTGATCGGATTATAATAAAAACTTCGGTTGAACATACCGGTCCAGATTCTTCCTAAACGATCTTCGTAGATGCAGTTCACCGCGAAAGGTGGAAATTGCGGAGCATATAGGAAACGGTCGTTCAAAAAGTCATATTTGTAGATACCATCGTCGGTCCCGACATAGACTTGTCCCTCTTGCAATACTTTGATGCAGCGGACGGTGCTATTCTTGACAGTCAGAGAATCTTTCAGCAGGTTATAATGCTTGATCACCTTCCTTGTCTTGATATCCATCAGTCGATGCCATGGATGACGTGACCGATCCAGAGCCGGTCGCCTGATGCGGCCAAGCCCCGGATATTAGTGTGCGACAACCCGTTTTCCCCTGGAACCGCTGGTAGTTAGTGAATGTTCCGGTTTTCTTTTCCAGGCAGTTGATGCCCGCATCTTCCGTCCCGACCCATATATTGCCGTATGCATCGGTACAGATATCACGGATCACTTCCCCTTTCATCGAATGCTGCCCGTCCCAGGGATAATGTACATGGAAAGGGCGGAAAGGGGAATAGTAGTTGAGGCCGTTCTGGTGGAAACAAATCCAGATACCGTTCTCCCGGTCCCGACAGAATGCAGAGATGAAATGGCTCGATAAGGCATACGGGTCCAACGGGTCCTGACGATACGGGTGCACTCGCCGGTGTTGATCTTATAGATAAATAACCCGGAGTCTGTCCCGATCCATAGTTCATCCTTGTCTTTTTCGAGGAAGCTGTTGATCAGGATCGTAAGCTGGTTGATCTTTTGAATGTTCAGATCCTGGTAATTGCGTGTAGCCGGGTCGAATATCTTCACGTCATCATGCTCGAAAGCGATGTAAATGCGGTCGGTCGTAGGAGAGGGATATAACATAGAGAGTTTCCGTGGCGTGTTTGGGGATGAATGAGCGAATACATCATAGGATTCCGCCGTCCCATCTTCCGGATTCAGCAATGAGATCAGACCGTCCGAACTCCCGATCCAGATACTACCTTCGCGAGTAATGCAGAAAGTGGTGTAGCTCTGGTTGTTTTCCGGAGCAAAGATGCGGAACTGGCTATCCTCTGTATTGAATTGGATCAGATTGCCGTCCATCAGTATCCATAGTTTATTATCTTGATCGAACTGGAAAATGTCGATCCCCTTATCTGCAGTGAAAGGAATGTGCCGGAATGATTCCTTTTCATCGTCATACTGGTATAATCCCGAAAGCGTCCCGACCCACAAGTCGCCGTTCGTGTCGCACCCCAGGCATGTGATCCAGTTGCTTCCCAATGTCTCGGTTTCGTCGGGGTCGTTACGGAACACTTTGAACGTATATCCGTCGAAGCGGTTCAGGCCGTCGCGTGTCCCGATCCAGATATATCCTTTCCTGTCCTGCACGCAGCAAGTGGCCATGTTGTCGCTGAGTCCGTTTTCGACCTGATAATGGCGGAAAAGATAGTTGCTGTCGTCTGCATATGTCCGGGTGAGACAAAATATGAATAGGATGGATAAGATTAACTTCAGATGTTTCATATATGACTTCGCTATTATGGGCGAAAAGATACTGAAAAATGCATTATGGATTTCCTTTTATTGTATCACGGATTTCATAAATCATCTCAATAAGGGTGATAATGGCAGAGAATGAGATGAATACGGAAAAGATTGCAACAAGGTCAAACAAACCGACTGTAGGGAATCAATACATTTGTACCATGTGAAACACAGGTAATAAAACCTTTTATTCTAATTATTATATGAATACTCTTACTACAAAACAAGGAATCGGAACGAAAGTTCAACTCTGCACCATGATGTTTATGCAGTATATGCTGAGTGCAGTCTGGTGGGTTCCTTTAGCCGCTTATCTTTCCCATACGCTCCGGTTGGAAGTGTATCAGGTTTCATTGGTGTTGAGTGCGATGCTATCGGTGCGATGGCATCCTCTTTTATCGGTGCGATTGCCGACCGTTATTTTGCCGCCGAGAAGATCTTGGCAGTATTGAATATACTGACGGGTGTCTTTTTGCTCCTGGCAGCCCAGCAGATCTCGTTTGTCCCGCTTATGACATGTGTCGTGTTGGCGATGCTTTGTCATATGCCGACACAGAGCCTGACCAGTACGATCGCTATGAGTCACACGCCGTCGGAACAGTTCCCGCGTATCCGTATGTTCGGATCGGTGGGATGGGTTGCTTCGGGTATCTTCAGCGTGATCGCCCTTCATGTGATGCATTTGTCCGCTTTTGACGATACGAATTTGCCGATGTATTGCGGCGCCGCCATTTGTTTTGTGGCTGCGCTTCTGAACCTGCGGCTGCCGCATACCCCGCCTTCGGTTGATAAGAGGGCCGGCATCTCGGTGATGGATATAACCGGGTTCAGCGCTTTCTCCCTGATGAAGGATAAGAATTACCGGGCTTTTATGATCCTGACGTTTCTGGCTATCATTCCGTTCAACTTGTATCATGTATATGGTTCGATGATTCTCGCCGACGAACATGTACAAAATATAACGGTGACATTGAACCTCGGACAGCTGGCTGAAATGTTTTTCTTGGTCATCACCACTTCTATACTGATAAAGTCCGGGATCAAGAATACCCTGATCTTCGGTATGATCGCCCTCGTGGTTCGGTATGCTTCGTTCTATATCGGTGCGGAAACCGGCTTGCAATGGTTCTATTATATCGGGATTATCGTACACGGATTGATCTTTGGTCTCTTCTTTGTCGGTGGCCAGGTCTATACGGACAATGTGGCACCAAAAGAAATGAAAGCACAGGCACAGGGCCTGCTTTTCTTCCTGGTATGGGGTATCGGCTTCTTGATCGGGACACTTTGGAACGGGTGGCTGATCGGTCTTTTCCGTGACGGGGATAAATGTGACTGGCCTATTGTCTTTGCTATCTCGACCGTGTTCTCGTTCATATTATTGATCCTTTTTGTCTTCTTATTCAAACCGGTAGCATTAAAGACTGATAAATAACATAAATACAGTAATAAACCAAAAGCCTTTTTAATTCTCAAGATCAAATATATTGCCATGCTGTAATAGCAGGAAGCGTGTCCGAAGCTCCGTTCGGATGCGCCTTTTTTATGTCCGGAGGGGAGGGCTATGGCGAGGGTCAGAACGGATACCCAATCGCCAGGTGCACACCCATTCCGTCCTTGAACTTCGGGATATTGTAATATCCTTTCTTCCCCGTGTCGTACGGAACGTGCAGGCCGATTCCCCAATCCAGGCGGACGACGAGGAAAGTCAGGTCGTAGCGTAGTCCGATACCGGTACCTAAAGCCAGGTCTTTCAGGAAACGGCCCCATTGTAACTGTCCGCCGGGGCGGCTCGCGTCGTAGCGCAGCAACCAAACATTACCGGCATCGAGGAAGGTCGCGCCGTGTAGGTCGCCCAAGATCGGGAAACGGTATTCCAGATTGGCTTCGAACTTGATGTCGCCGGTCTGATCTAGATAGCCGTATTTTGAGTCGGTAGGGCGGTAGCTGCCCGGCCCGATGCTTCGGATCGTGAAAGCTCGGACACTGTTGGCGCCGCGATATAGAATTGTTCGCTGTAAGGTGTCGTAATCGAATTGCCGTAGCTATATGCGACTCCGGCCATCAGACGTCCGACTAGGTGTTGCTTTTTTCCGAGATAATAGTTGTATCGTATTTCACTCGTTAGTTTAGCAAACTGTGCGAAGCGGTTTCCTAATAACTTTTTATCCCGTTGGCTAAAACTCTTGCCTGCGATGGCATAGGCACCGTCGAGGATAAGACCTGCCTGTGTGATAGAAGACTGCCACCAGAGATGGTTCTTTTTGGTGGTGATGGGAGAATCGTCATATGTGTATGTATAGCCATAGACGGGATGAACTGATTCTCGAGGCTTCGTCCTAACGCTTTGTTGACATCTACGATGGAGTCGAACTCATGTGTTGTATGTTGTAACAGTGAGTAGGTCAGCTTGAACGGCGTCACCGAATGATGGCTGGTTGCTGATGGCTGGAACTCATACGAAGCACTTCCACCGAATGCCAGCATCTTGAAAAAATTTGGCACGGTTCAACTGATCCGCATAGATACGGAAAGAGGTACTGGAAGGGTATTTCGTATCATACTTTATCAGACTGGGGAAAAGTACCTGTGGGAAAGTCAGCGTACCGCTGATACCGAACTCCCAGCTGTTGATCGCCGAGCTGCTGCCTGAAACTCGTTTGCCGGTTTGCCATTCGTAGGAACCACGCATGCTGACGCCGAATGTCTCTCCTCCTCCGAATACATTCCGTTTGGTAACACTGAAGATGGCACCCGGACCTGTCTGGTCATTACTCTTGGTGGTCACGTTCAGTTCCAGCTCGCCATCCAGCGGAAGGTCGTAAACAGTATTGATCTGTAAGTTCAGCGTGTCGCAACGACGGGCAGTATCTTTAGGGATATATTGCATTTCCGAATAACGGAAAATGCCGAGACGGGAGAAGCCGGTCTGAGTCTTTTCCTGCTGTTGCTGTGAATAAAGATCGCCGGGGCGGAATTTCAGCCGGTCGTACAGCACCTTCGGACGAACACGTAGTTTTCCTTCGTAAAAGAGAGTCATATCTTTATACCGGATGGAATCTGTCGGAGGTTCGTTGTTGTAGCCGTTCAAGAAGACCGATATATCGCCTATTTTCCAGGGACGCAGTACGGTGCGTGGCACGCCCCGGTTTAGTGGAGATACGGAGTGCCACCTTTCCGGGATTCATGATCGTATCGGTTGGTAACTAATAAATTCGGGACGGAAATAATAATATCCGTTGTTACGAAGCAGGGAAGATATGCGCTGACGTTCGGCTTCGAGTTGTACGACATTGAAATTATCTCCGTCGTGCAGAAGCCGG
>ENA-OQCK01000857-OQCK01000857.1-human-gut-metagenome-genome-assembly--contig:-NODE-857-length-13717-cov-2.657763_pt1 | contig 13717 bp, 18 predicted proteins | sample MGYA00242498_ERZ504578 | MGnify/ENA primary metagenome ERZ504578 (study PRJEB26092, sample SAMD00036229) | human gut metagenome | host: Homo sapiens | study: EMG produced TPA metagenomics assembly of... | reverse complement strand
TAAATTGCCGCAATCTGTTTGATCTGGCGCTTGATATTCCTGATGTTCGCCTCTGTGGACTTAGCCGGGTGCACGCCCATCTTGATAGCGTAGTTCTCAGCCGGAAGACCGAAGGCATCCCATCCCATGGATGAATGACATACTTGCCCTTTAAAAGCTGATACCTGCTCCAGACATCTGAAATCACATATCCTCTCCAGTGTCCTACGTGAAGGCCGCTGCCTGAGGGGTATGGGAACATATCCAGACAGTAATACTTTTCCTTCCTGCCATCGTTCACATTGATGGGCTTCTCTTCCCAGTTCTCACGCCACTTTTTCTCAATGGCGCTGTGGTTGTACTGTGTTGCCATAATCTCATTCCTCCATTGGTTATCTAAGGGGATGATTCCCCTTTATCCAGACAGCATACCGCCTCCCCGTGGTTTTTTGTGAAATATAAAAGCCCTGCGCCTCTACTGCTAGAGACGCAAGGCTGAAAATCCCCGCGCGGTACCACTCTGGTTCATGCTGTCTGACGCATGCGCTTAATCCTCTTATAACGGTAAGGTCTCCGTCCTGTCCTACTGGCTCCCGGTCCCCGTTTCCGGTGGTCCTTCCTCGTTGGGGCAGGCTACTCCAGGGCCAGTTCAACAACCATCCGTCACCGGCTTTCACCAGCCGCCGGCTCTCTGCATCCATCCGGTTATCTACTCTTCCCTATCTGCGTATTTGCACTGATTCTTAATTTAACATATTTCCCAAACAGTGTCAACTGTTACCCGATAAAAAATCCCCTGCCGCTGTCTCTGACCCATTCATTCTCACTCTCTGCTTCTGTGTATACTCACAGTGGATTCATTATACTACTGCGCTGTCCTGGATTCAATGAATTTCTTAACATAATTCTAACGGTCCCTTCTCTTGCCTTTCCGTTTGTCCTTATGTTAAGCTAAATTATGTATGTTAACATAAATAACGGACAACAGGAGGTAATTTATTGAATCAGAAGCTAAAAGAAAAAATCACAGAATCCTTATCATCTGTGCTGCCCGTTACCTGCATTGTATTAATCCTCGGGATCACCATCACCCCCATTCCCCTGGACCGCTGATGCTGTTTCTGGCGGGGGCAGCCTTCCTTATTATAGGGATGGGATTCTTCACCCTGGGAGTGGATATGGCCATGATGCCCATTGGAGAAAAGGTAGGCGCGCAGCTGGCCAGGGCAAAGAAGCTTCCGGTCATCGTCATCGCATGTATCATCATAGGCGCCATGGCAACAGTGGCCGAACCGGACCTGCAGGTCCTGGCCAGACAGACACCGGCAGTACCTGACATGGTGCTCATCCTCACGGTAGCCGCAGGAGTCGGTTTCTTCCTGGCACTGGCATTCCTTCGCTCCCTCTTCGGCTGGAGCCTTTCCCACATCCTTCTGGTCTGCTACATCATTCTCTTCATCCTGGCCTTCTATATTCCAGGTGATTTTCTTGCTGTAGCCTTTGATTCCGGCGGTGTGACAACAGGACCTATTACGGTTCCCTTCATCATGGCCCTGGGCGTGGGGCTTTCTTCCATCGGTCAGGGAAAAAAACGCGGACAGCGACAGCTTTGGACTGGTATCCCTTTGTTCCATCGGACCCATCCTCTCCGTCATGATACTGGGACTTCTGTTCCAGTCATCTTCCGGCTCCTATGAGCCCATGACCATTCCCAGCATCAGCAATTCCCAGGACCTTTGGCTGGCATTCCAAAGTGAACTCCCCCACTACGCGGCGGAAGTATTCACAGCCCTGTTCCCCATCCTGCATTTTTCCTGCTCTTTCAGATATTTTTCCTGAAAATGCGCAAACGCCAGGTGGTGAAGATTCTGGTTGGAATGCTGTATTCCTACATCGGGCTGACACTGTTCCTTACAGGTGTAAATGTGGCTTCATGCCCGCCGGAAGCTATCTGGGAAAACAGATGGCATCCCTTCCCTACCGCTGGATTCTGGTGCCCGTAGCCATGCTCATCGGTTATTACATCGTCAAGGCAGAGCCTGCCGTACAGGTGCTGAACAAGCAGGTGGCGGACGTGACCGGAGGAAGCATATCCGAAAAGACCATGATGACCGGACTTTCCATCGGTATGGCCCTGTCATTGGGCCTTTCCCTGTTCCGGGTCATCACAGGACTGCCTCTCATGGCCTTTCTGCTGCCCGGTTATGCCCTGGCCCTGGGGCTTTCCTTTGTGGTACCCCCGGTCTTTACCTCCATTGCATTTGACTCAGGAGGAGTCGCATCCGGCCCCATGACAGCCACCTTTCTTCTTCCGCTGTGCATGGGCGCTGCGAGGCCCTGGGCGGCAATATCCTGACTGACGCCTTTGGCATCGTGGCCATGGTAGCCATGACTCCTCTCATCATCATCCAGCTTATCGGACTGTCCTATGAGCTGAAAACCCGCAGGAGAAAGCTGTTTCCAGACATCCTGTGGTGGATATGAACCAGGAATTCATTAATTTAGAGGAGGAGCCTTATGAGCCATAAAAGCATACAACTGGCAGCCGCCATTGTAAACAGGGGAGCCGGAAACAGGGCGGCTTCCATATTCCATACATACAACCATGAAATACTGCTGGCAGTCAGGGGACACGGCACAGCCAGCTCGGCAGTCATGGACTGTCTGGGACTGGATGAGCCTGAAAAGGACCTGGTTCTGGGACTTTCATCCAAGACCGGCGCCGACCGTCTGCTCCGTGCCCTTGGCAGGGAAATGGAATTTTGCAAGCCCGGACACGGCATTGCTTTCACCCTTTCCCTCACAGGCATTAGTTTCGCTGCCATGGACATTTTAAGCCGGCACGAAGACCAAACCGGGCCAAACAGCCGCCCAGCAGAACACAAGGAGGATATTCCCATGACAAATTCCCATTCCTATGAATTAATTGCTTCCGTCATCCACACCGACCTGTCCGCGCCGGTTATGGAGGCCGCCAGAAAGGCCGGCTGTCAGGGCGGCACTCTGATAAAGGCCAGGGAAATAGGTACCGATGCCGGCAAAAAGCTGTTCGGCATGACCCTTTCCCAGGAAAAAGCCATACTGCTGATCCTGACCCCTGCGGACTTAAGGCTCCCCATACTAAAGGCATATGCGAAACCGTAATGAAGGAAACCGGAGAACATGCAGTGGCAATTTCCCTGCCCGTGGATGCAGTGGAGGGACTGGCCGGCTGATGATGGCAGAAAAAACCGCTTTCCTTTTAGGATGAATCCTTTATAATAAATATTATCAAAGGAAAGCAGGTGCATCGCAATGTACATTGGTGATTTACATATCCACTCCCGCTACTCCAGGGCCACCAGCAAGGAGCTTACGCCGGAGCATCTGGACTTATGGGCGGGAAAAAAAGGAATTAACATTGTAGGTACGGGAGACTTCACCCATCCGGCCTGGAGGGCGGAGCTGGCTGAAAAGCTGGAGCCCGCCGAGCCGGGTCTTTACATGCTTAAAAAGGAATATTCCTTACAGCGCCCGGCCATACTGGGCCAGAGCAGCCCACGTTTTGTTATCAGCGGGGAAATCAGCTCCATATACAAGAAAAACGGCCGTGTGCGCAAGGTACACAGCCTTATCCTTCTGCCCGGCCTGGAAGCGGCCGAAATCCTTTCCAGGCGGCTGGAGGCCATCGGCAACATACATTCGGACGGACGCCCCATCCTTGGATTGGACTGTCACGACCTTTTGGCCATAACACTGGAGGCATGCCCGGATGCATCTATGTTCCGGCCCACATCTGGACTCCGCATTTTTCACTGTTCGGGGCTTTTTCCGGTTTTGATACCATTGAAGAGTGCTATGAGGAGCTGACTCCCCAGATTCATGCCCTGGAGACAGGACTGTCTTCTGATCCGGCCATGAACCGGAGACTGTCAGCCTTGATTCCTTTCAGCTCATCTCCAACTCTGACGCCCACTCTCCCGCCAAACTTGGCAGGGAGGCCAGCCTTTTTGACATCCCCATGTCCTATGCAGGGCTCTACGGCGCCATTCAGAGGGGCGAGGGCCTTAGGGGGACCATTGAATTCTTTCCTGAAGAGGGCAAATATCATTTTGACGGCCACCGGAAATGCCATCTCTGCCTCAGTCCCTCCCAGGCCAGAAAATACAACGGCATATGTCCTGTCTGCGGCAGAAAACTGACCACAGGCGTACTTCACCGGATTGAACAGCTGGCCGACCGGGACGAAGATTTCCTGCTGCCCCAGGGACGTCCATTTGAAAATCTGGTGCCCCTGGCGAGGTCATTGCCTCCTCCGTGGGGTCCTCCCCCTCCAGCGTAAAGGTTTCCAGGCAGTATGAGCACCTGCTGGAGGAACTGGGCAATGAATTTTATATTCTGCGCCAGGCCCCGCTGGAGGACATCAGCCATGTGGCCGGAGCCCTGACAGCCGAAGGCATACGCCATCTCAGGGACGGCAAGGTCCAGTGGAGGCCCGGCTACGACGGTGAGTACGGGACCATGTGTCTGTTCCAGTCAGCAGAGCTTAACAATGTGGAGGGGCAGCTGTGCATGACGTTTGATACAGAGGAAGAGGACCTATCGGCCTATAAAGCGTTATCCGGCAAAGCTGCCGGTTCCGGCAGCACATCTGGTTCATCGGCCCCCCACGGCACACCCGCCTCCCGCGAAACAGCCGTCTCAAATATCCCCACTGTTTCCATGCCTTCCTCTGCCCTGAACCAGGACCAGCAGCAGGCCGTGGAGTCCGTGTTTCCGGTGACAGCGTCATAGCCGGTCCGGGTACAGGAAAAACAAAGACACTGGTTTCGCGTATTGAATACCTTATTGGGAATCGGGGCGTAAAACCTTCTGAGATTACAGCCGTAACCTTTACAAACAAGGCCGCGAAAGAGCTGACCCAGAGAATCCGCCAGGCGCTGCCCGGCAAGCGCAGCCTGAATCAGATGCAGGTCGGGACCTTCCACTCCCTCTGCTACCGGCTGTTAGCCCAGTCCGGAATAGAGCTGTCCCTGGCAGACCAGGGCCAGGCGGAAGAATGCGCCGGGGAAACCATAGCAGCCTGGAACTTGCCTGCACGGTCAGGCAGTTTCTCACTGCCGTCTCTCTGCACAAGGCAGGGCTGTCCGCCCTTAAAGGCATCGAAGCCAAATGGCCGATGGCTCCGCCGAGGAAACCGGCTTTACCCTGACACCGGAATCGGCGGCCCGGTACCAGCAGGCGCTGGACAGCAGGAAGCTTATGGACTTCGACGACCTTCTTCTCAACATGCTGCGCCTTCTCCGGCAGGAGCAGAGAGCAGAATACAGAAAGCAGCATTTTTCCTATCTGCTGGTAGATGAATTCCAGGACATCAACCCGGTCCAGTACCAGCTCATCAAGGCATGGAATAAAGGCGGACGGGAACTCTTTGTCATCGGAGACCCGGATCAGTCCATCTACGGCTTCCGGGGCTCTGACAGCCGGTGCTTCGACCGGTTGGAACAGGATTTTCCGGGAACCAGCGTCATACGGCTTACCGCCGGCTACCGCTCCACCCCGGAGATCCTCTCCGCCTCCCTTCCTCTCATCTCCCGCAATCCGGGCGGTGAGCGCAGGCTTGCGGCCATCCGTCCACATGGCGATCCGGTGCGTCTGGTGACGGCGGAAACCAGTCTGTCTGAGTCCATCTTTATTGCCAAGGAAATCAACCGCATAATCGGCGGCATCGACATGCTGGATGCCCACAGCCAGACTCCCGGCCTGCGGGATACTGACAGGAGCTTTTCCGACATTGCCGTCCTCTACCGCACCAATCATCAGGCCCGCCTGCTGGAGCAATGCCTGCAAAAGGAGGGAATCCCTTACGTGGTAGCAGGAAGGGAGGATTATCTGGATCATCCGGCTGTCCAGGGTACCATCTCCTTTTTCGGAGCCTGCTTAAACAGTCCGGGGTAGATGGGGACACGCTGGCGCTCTGCAGAAAGCGCATTTCCCCTTCCGCTGATTACAGCGGCCTGGTGGAACGATTCCTGCCAAGACTAAAAAAAGACAGGCCCTGGAAGCTTTTGGAGGACTGGATTTCATACCTGGGACTGGGTGCAGACAAGTCCATGGACACCTTTGTCTGCATGTCCTATTTTCACAAGACCATGGAGGATATGCTGAACACACTGGCCTTTGGACAGGCCCACGACCTGAAGCGAAGCGGCCAGGACTCCCGCCCCTCCGATGCAGTGACGCTCATGACCTTTCATGCCTCAAAGGGCCTGGAATTCCCGGTTGTCTTTCTCTATGGCTTAAAGCAGGGAATCCTTCCCCTTAAAACAGGAAAGGGACCTATGGATCCGTATGAGGAACGCCGTCTTATGTATGTGGGCATGACAAGGGCCAGAGACGAATTAATTCTCACCACCTCAGAGGAACCCTCCCCGTTCTTAGAGGAGCTTCCCGAAGATGCCTGCCGCGATGAAAAGGCCCAGGCACCCGGCAGCGGATGAAGCAGCTGAGCCTCTTTGACTTCATGTAAGCTTTTGAGTACCGGGACGCCGGCTTTTCCCTTCAATGCCAAAAGACCTGACGCATGCCACACAGATGGCTGCATCAGGTCTTTTCACATATTCACATATATCAGGAAACCGGAATGGCAATACCGGGCATCCTATCTCTCTGGCATAGGCACATAATCCATATTGTCGCCTACATACTTGGTTGCCGGACGCATAATGCGGCCGTCATACAACTTATTCTCAATATTATGGGCCACCCAGCCCACAACGCGGCTGCACACAAACAGAGGTGTATATAAATCCCTTGGAATCCGCAGCATACCATATGCAAACCCGCTGTAGAAATCCACATTGGTTGGAAGGGCCTTACCCTTGATTTCCTCCATTACCTCCTTGGCAATGCGCTCGAAACGGATGTAGAAGTCCAGCTCCCTGGTATGCTTCTGCTCCTTGGCCACCTCCATACAGCAGGCCTTCAAGACCTCCGCACGGGGATCGGACACCGTGTAAACAGCATGGCCGAAGCCGTATACAAGGCCGGAACGGTCATAGAGCTCTCCTGCCATCAGCTTCTCTACGGACTGGCGGATTTTCTTATCGTCCGCATCATAGCCGCCTGTTTCAGCCAGCACAGCGTCCATCATCTCCGCCACCTTGATATTGGCGCCGCCGTGGCGCGGTCCTTTAAGAGAACCGATGCCGCCGCATACCGTGGAATAGATATCAGTGCCGGTGGAGGCAATCACCACATTGGTAAAGGTGGAGTTGTTGCCGCCGCCGTGGTCCGCATGAAGCATGAGTATGGTATCCAGCAGATTTGCTTCCTTGGACGTGAATTTCTGGTCCTTTCTCAGAAGGCTTAAGAAATTCTCGGCAATGGAATATTCCGGATTTGCATAATGAATGAACAGGCTTTCCCTGTCATAATAATGCACCTTGCTCTGATACGCGTAGCAGGCAATGGAGGGAAGCTTTGCCAAAAGATTGACGCCCTTGACCAGTGTCTGGTATACGTCCGTATTATCCGGGTCATCATCGTAATTATACAGGGTAAGGACCGCGTCCTGAAGCTTATTCATCAGATTCTTACCAGGAAAGCGCAGCAGGTTCATTTCCACGAAATCATCCGGAATGGTGTAGCAGTGCCTCACCACATTGCAGAACTTCTCCAGTTCGGCTTTCTTCGGCAGATATCCAAACAGCAATAGGAAACAGGTTTCCTCATATCCAAAATGGCTCTCCTTCTTTCCCTTTACCAGGTCCAGTACATCCACACCGCGGTAGAGCAGCCGTCCGGGAATAGCCTTGATTCCTCCGTCCACCTCCTCATATCCCACAACGTCGGCCACCCTGGTAAGGCCTATCCGCACTCCGGTTCCGTCCTCATTCCTGAGACCCTTCTTTACATTGTACTCTTTATACCATTTGTTAGGAATATCCGTATAATTCTGCGACTTCCCATAGAACTGTGCAAGAAAACTTTCCTTAACCATGCGCCCATACTCCTTTCCCAAATATCCCCATCAGTGTCTGCCCCTGTTATAGTTAATCAGACAGCCGGCCTTTACAATATCCCGCTCCTCTGCCGTCATATCCGCAATATATAAATCCAGGGTTCTTATGCTGCTCCCCTCTTTTCCCAGCACATAAGCCTTAATATCCTTTAAATCCCCGTCCAGGCTTTCCTTACGCCCGGAACATAAATATAATCTCCTACCTCAAAGCAGGGATCCTCCTCCATCTGGAAAGGAACCATGCCCCAGTTCATCACATTGGAACGGTAACGCTTGGTGGCGTACTCTTTACAGATATTGGCCAGGCCGCCGATCACTCTCTGGCAGCTGGCTGCCTGCTCCCTGGCAGATCCGTCGCCGGGTTTTACAGCATAAATCATGCTGCCCACTTCCGTGTCCTGAACCGTTACATTCTCATTGCCTTCAATGCCGCGTATGGCGTCAAAGAGCTTCTCCAAAGCAGGCTCCAGCTCCAGTTCTTTTGCCGCGCCATCCCTAATCCTGGCCTTTTCCAGATTATCCACTTCCTTGGCTCTTCCCACGTACTCCGGATCTCTTCTGGATAAGGTGAATTCTGCCAGGCCCAGCGGATTGGACCGGTAGGATGAGGTTTCGCCGGAGGGAATCAGCTCATCGGTGGTGGTCACAGGTCCATGATTTTAGAACATACCTTCAGGAGAATGTTGTCAGCCAGAGGGCTCATCTCCGGCCAGTCCTTGATATTCGGTCCATAGACCAGCTCCCTTTCCCCGTCGCCTTTGTTGTATCCCATGTATACCCGGTTTTTATAGGAAATGCCGTCAAATTCATACTCAGGCACATTGCCCCAGCCCTCCATCTCCCACGCGAGGTAAGCTTTCCTCCGTTGCTGCCGTAGCTGCAATGGAACGCGCATCCATCAGCAACCGCTGCCATCTGGCCGCTGCCCGGTTTGGAACCTTCTGTTGGGGAAATTTCTGGTGGTATGGCGGATGCTCAGACCGTTGTTGCAGGGAGTATCGCCCGCGCCGAAACAGGGGCCGCAGAACGCAGTCCGTATGATGGCGCCTGCGTCCATCAGGTCGGACACAGCCCCCTTCTTTACCAGGTCCGCAAAGACAGGCTGTGAAGACGGATAAACCGCCAGGGAGAACTCGTCGCAGCCGCAGTTCTTTCCCTTTAATACACGGGCAGCTTCCATCACGTTGGAATAGGTGCCGCCCGCACAGCCTGCAATGACTGCCTGCTGTACCATAAGCTGTCCTCCCTGAATCTTATCCCTCAAGGTGAAGGATGCCTTGCCGCCCGATACCTTGGCTGCTTCTGCCTCCACCATACCCAGTATGTCGTTCAGGCTGGCCTTCAGCTCGTCAATCTCATATGTATTGCTGGGGTGGAAGGGAAGGGCAATCATGGCTTTACCGTGGACAGGTCCACGTATACGCAGCGTCATAGTACGCCACATCCGCAGGAGCCAGTTCCTTATAATCCTCCTCCCTGTGATGCCTGGCAGATATGCCTTCGTATCATCGTCCGTCTTCCATATAGATGAAAGGCAGGTGGTCTCCGTGGTCATGACATCCACGCCATTGCGGTAATCTGTCGTCATGGAAGCCACGCCCGGTCCCACGAACTCCATTACTTATTCTTTACATATCCGCTTTTAAACACAGCTCCGATGATAGCCAGGCTATATCCTGGGGACCGGTTCCCGCTGCGGCGCGCCGTCCAGATAAACGGCTATGACGCCCGGATACGCCACATCATATGTATCCTTAAGCAGCTGCTTTACCAGCTCACCGCCGCCTTCACCTATGGCCATGGTTCCCAATGCCCCGTAACGTGTATGGCTGTCGGAACCAAGTATCATTCTGCCGCATCCGGCCATCATCTCCCTCATGTACTGATGAATGACCGCAATATGTGGAGGAACATAGATGCCCCCGTATTTCTTCGCCGCGGACAGACCGAACATGTGGTCATCCTCATTGATGGTCCCGCCTACCGCGCAAAGGGTATTGTGGCAATTTGTCAATACATAAGGAATCGGGAACTTTTCCATGCCGGAAGCTTGGCTGTCTGTACAATACCCACGAAGGTGATGTCATGGGATGCCATGCTGTCAAACCGCAGCTTGAGATGTTCCATGTCACCGGATGTATTGTGGGCCTCCAGAATGGAGTAGGCAATGGTCCCTTTCCTGGCAGATGCCTGGTCCGCGTCCTTGCCGGTCAGTTTCTTTACCTTTCCGCTCTCTGATTCCGGTACGATTTCAGTGCCGTTAACCAGATAAATACCGCTGTCATACAATGATACCATTTCATTACCTCCTGGTGTCTGATTTTATGAAAAAGGGCTCGGCTTGGATTTCCGCCTGCCCCTTACATTCGTTGGTTATTACTATAAAACAAAATATTCAATTTGTCCAGTATTTTTATTGTGGTCACCACAACTTTTGCATTGTAAATCATATTGACTCTGACATGTCCATTGCTGTCACATGCTAATACTTTATCATACGAAAGCGCCGGTGTAAATCACCAATTTAATATAAACAAGCCGCAGCATATGACAAAATAGACAATCATCCCCGCATTCAGAAATGCCGTCTTTAATGCTCTTCCCTTTCTCAGAGGCCATTGTCCCGGCCGGAAGGTAATCTGGCGCCGGTACATGATGATAAGGATAATGGCCGCAATGAGGCAGGCCAGCATGAAAAAGAAATATGCCAGTATCATGACAGAGGAAAACGCGGTCACCAGCCACCCCATGTCAATTCCCAGAATAGATTCAATCTGCCGTATAATCCACGGCCCTCTGCCAGCCCTGGGCGCCCTTTGACAGTTCCACGGCGATGACGCCGCCCAACAGGTTAAACAGCATATGGAACCCAATGGTGTATCCCACCTTCCCTGTCTTTGCGTACACGTAGGCCCAAAGAATTCCAATGCCAAAGGCATAAAAAAACTGGGAAAAATTGCCGTGGGCCATGCCGAACATAATGCCCGACATGATGATGGCTGCTTTCTGTCCATATCCCAGCAGCCGGTCCATGACCAGCTTTCTGAAAAAAAGCTCCTCCACCACAGGAGCCATGATGACCGTCGTCAGCAGATTGACCCACAGGCTGGAATTTCTGATAAGCTGGTCCAATAAAACGGAGTCAGGTCCCGATGGCCGTAAAATCCCTACCAGCCTGCCCAGAATATTTCCTGCCAGCCCGATTCCCACTGCAATGACAAAAAAGGACGCAAATTTCCAGAATCCCCACTGCTCCTTCTGGGGCGAACCGCACTTCGGCACAAGCTGGAGCAGTCCTGCCGCCGCCGGAAAGGCCACCAGGTACATGGGCAGGGACGACATAAGCATACGCCCCGTAAATCCGTAAAAATCAATGAAATCGCCCAGCAGGGAATTAAGCAGCCCCACCAGGACCATGACCGTCATCTGGGCAGCCAGGGTAATCAGCATAAAGGCCGCTGCCGCCAGCCCCACATGTGAGAACTGCTTCCTCTGACGCCGCTCCATGGCAGCTGCCTGCTCCGGGTCCGGCTCCCAGGCCGTTCCCCTGTTTTCATTTTCATAAATCATAGGCCATATCCCGTCTCCTTCATCAGATCTTATACAGTGCGGCTCCTGTTCTATGTGTCACACCGCACTGTATGGTAACTGCCAAAAGACAGTTCTTTTTAGTGTTGCAATTGCAACAGAAAAGTATTATGATAATAAATATCATATCATAAAAGATAGCAGGGTAAAAGAAACATGACAGAATATTTTCAGAAAAACCTATTTAAAGACATTTCCATTGACGAGTATAAAAAACTGCTCTCCTGCCTGGACGGAAGGACAAAACAGTTTAAGGCAGGCGAGACCATATGCGATTACGATGAGGGCTTTCATGAAATCGGCATTATAGGCAAAGGCACTGCCTCCGTTGTCCGCTATGAATACAACGGAGCCAGAACCATCCTGGAGCGCCTGGGCCCCCAGGACATCTTCGGCCATCTGCTGTCCTACGAGGGCAGCGAACATGCCGGTATCAGCGTTGTCTGCGACAGCCCCTGTGACATTCTCTTCATCCACTATGCCACCATCGGCTCTCCCTGCACCAAGTCCTGCGCCCACCACCACCAGCTGACCCAGAATCTGCTGGACCTGATTACGGAGCGGGCCTTAAACTTAAGCCGCAGGGTGGAGGTCCTGTCCCAGCGCACCATCCGCGAGAAGCTCATATGCTACTTCATGCAGCTGGCCGCCCAGGCCAAAGCCTCCTCCTTCAGTCTCCCCTTTACCATGGTGGACCTGGCCGATTACCTTTCCATTGACCGCAGCGCCATGACAAGGGAACTGAAACGCATGAAGGAGGAGGGACTGATTGAGATGGACAAGCGCTGTGTCCGCTTATTCCTTTAGCCTGTCCTCAAACCGCCGGGCGCTCATAGGGCGTCCAAAATAATATCCCTGTATATATTCCATTCCCAGTTCCCTTACAGCCTCATATTCCTCTTTTGTCTCCACTCCCTCCAGGCATACCTTCCTGCCCACATCATGGCACAGGTCGGTGATGGATCGGATAAAGGTGGCATTAAAGGGATCTGAGGTAATCCCCTTCACAAATCTTCTGTCTATCTTCACCACATCCACGGGGATGCTTTTCAATGAAAACAGAGACGAATATCCCACTCCGAAATCATCCATGGCAATTTTTACCCCAAGCTCCTTCATCTGTGCGATCAGGCGGAGGGTGTCCACCTCTGCCTTTGCCAGATATGTCTCGGTCAGTTCCATGATGAGCCTGGATGGATCCAGGCTGTTTTCCTCCAGAGCCGTCCTGAGGAAGGAGATAAAGTCCCCCTGGGAAAGCTGGAGATAGGACAGATTCACACTAATCTGGAAATCCGGCCTTGACCGGCACCACTCCAGGCATTGGGCCATGCCATGGCTCAGTATCCACTGTCCAAAAGGTACGATTAAACCGCTCTGCTCCATCAAAGGTATGAACTCTCCGGGAGAGACATCCCCATACTTGCCGCAGTGCCATCTGGCCAGGGCCTCCGCTCCGCAGAGCCTGCCCGACAAAGTGTCTGCCTGGGGCTGGTAATGGATGGAGAACCCCGCAAATCCGCGCTCCACGCTCTCACGCAAAAGCTCCATCAGCTCCAGCCGCCGCTCCCTGTCGGCCAGAATATTCCCGGAAAACACGGTCATCCGGTTCTTTCCCATGATTTTGGAGTATTCCAGGGAGTAGTTGGCCCTCTTAAAGAGCTCCAGATAATTGCCCCCATCCTCCGGATAAGCAGCATATCCCGCCGACAGAGTACAGAAGTATTTCTTTCCTCCGTATTCCTGCTGTTTGCAGAAGTTCTGCTGCAGCTTGTCAATAGATGGGCCGCCTCTTTTGTGTCTCCGCCCAGGAGGAGGATGCCGAATTCATCCCCATCCAGCCGGTAGAGCATGGCATTGGGCGGAAGCATGGATGCCACCTTCTGGGCCGTAATCCGCAGGACCTCGTCCCCAAAAGACCGGTCATACAGATCATTGATATTTTTAAAGGAATCCATGTCCAGCACCATAAGGCCGATGGTGTCCATGCATTTGCGGTCTGCCAGGTACTTCTTGATATTTCCCTCAAACTCGTATTTGTTGTAAAGGCCGGTCATATGGTCAATCTGGTTTTTCTTTCCCAGATTGCTAATCATGCCGGCAAATAACTCCGGCTGCCCGTCCTTATCCCTGAGCATCTTTCCCCGGCAC
>ENA-OQCK01000856-OQCK01000856.1-human-gut-metagenome-genome-assembly--contig:-NODE-856-length-13747-cov-2.954479_pt1 | contig 13747 bp, 29 predicted proteins | sample MGYA00242498_ERZ504578 | MGnify/ENA primary metagenome ERZ504578 (study PRJEB26092, sample SAMD00036229) | human gut metagenome | host: Homo sapiens | study: EMG produced TPA metagenomics assembly of... | reverse complement strand
GAAAAGAGGGAAAGCGAAATGAAGAAATTAGGCTGTATGCTGATGGCTGTGCTGATGGCTGTCGCAGTGAGTGGATGTTCTGATAAAAAGGAAGCATCTGAAAACAAGGAAACAGAAAAAAAGGTAACACTGATTCTGGATTATCTTCCAAACACCAATCATACCGGTTTCTATGTGGCGAAGGAAAAAGGCTTTTTCAAGGAAGAAGCTTGGATGTGGATATCATTGAGCCGGGAGACGATTCGACAAGTGCAACACTGGTTGCCGCAAACAAGGGAGAATTCGGTGTCAGCTATCAGGAGGACGTCACGTATGCGAGAACGGCGGAGGAACCATTGCCGATTCGTGCAATTGCGACCATCATCCAGCATAATACAAGCGGTTTTGTATCATTGAAAAAGGAAAATATCAAGTCACCGAAGGATTTCGAGGGAAAGGTTTATGCCGGATGGCAGGCACCGAGTGAGGAAGCAGTGGTAAAGGCGGTAATGACAGCCGCAAAGGCAGATTTCTCCAAGCTGACGATGGTGGGGGCAGATGGCAGCGGCTTTGCTTCCCTTGGCAAGAGTGTGGATATCCAGTGGGAATTTGAAGGCTGGGCAGTCACAAAGGGAAGAATGGAAGGCTATGACCTGAATTACATACCGTTACGCGAGCTGGATGAGCGCCTCGATTATTATACACCGGTCATTATCACCAGTGAAAAGATGATCAAGGAAGATCCGGAAACGGTTCAGAAATTTATGAATGCGGTAAAGAAGGGATATGAATATGCAATTGAACACCCGGATGCAGCCGCTGAAATATTAAGTAAATATGCACCTGATTATGATTTAAAATTCCTGAAGGAAAGTCAGAAATATCTGAGCAGTGAATATGCCAGAGATGCGGACAGCTGGGGTGTTATGAAGGATTCCGTATGGGATAACTATACGGCTTTTATGTATGAAAACAAGCTGATCACTGAAAAAATCAAGGCGGATGAACAGTATACCAATGAATTTGTAACGAAATAAAAAAAAAACGACACAGGAGGTCATCATGAAATTACGAGTGGAGGATATGGCAATCTCTTTTGATAACAGAAGAATACTGGAGCATGTCGGCTTTCATGTGGAAGAGGGAGAGTTTACTGCGCTGATTGGACCAAGCGGATGTGGAAAGTCCACATTGCTGAACATACTGGCAGGGCTTTTGGATTGTGAAGAGGGAACCTTTTATGTGGATGATGTGCAGGTTAGCGGCGTATCCTCCACTTTGCCTATATGCCCCAGGATGATCTTCTTCTGCCGTGGAAGAATATTCTGGATAATGTTTGTTTATATGGAAAGCTTCACGGGCATGTGAAGGAAGCCAGAGAGCAGGCCTTGCAGGAGTTCGAGGCATTCGGATTGAAGGGATATGAACAGGCTTATCCCTATGAACTATCCGGCGGTATGCGGCAGCGGGCTGCGTTTTTACGGACGGCACTTTGCAGTGCGGATATCCTATTGCTGGATGAACCCTTCGGTGCGCTGGATGTCATCACCCGCAATGATATGCAGGACTGGCTGCTGAAGCTGAGAAGTGAATTAAACAGAACGATGCTGCTGGTGACCCATGATATTGAAGAGGCCCTGTATCTGGCAGACCGCATTCTGATTCTTAGCGGATCACCTGCTTCCATCTGTAGGGAAATTTCTTTAAAGGATTACAAAAAAAGCAGGGAATGGCTGTATGATCAGGGCGGACTGAAGAAGGAGATCTATCAGTGCTGAAGGAGGGGACACATGATCGTTGATGCGCATATGCATATGGAGGAAGCTTATCCGGCAGAAATCTTAAAAGAACAGGACATTGCCTGTATCGCCAATGCCGCAACACCTGAAGAATATAAGAACTTAAGAAAGCTGCAAGAGAAGAATCCTTTCCTATGGATCAGTGCCGGTATTCATCCATGGAAGGTGGATGAGGTTCACTGGGATGCAATGCTGCCGATTCTTGAGGAAGTGGACATCATCGGTGAAATCGGATTGGATACGGTCTGGTGTAACACGGATATGACGTTGCAGTCCCGGCTGTTTGAGCAGCAGCTTGCTTTTGCACAGCGATATCAGAAACCGGTGATTCTGCATCTGAAGGGAAGAGAAAAGGAAGCACTTGAATATTTGCGTCACTATGAAAACCGGTATCTGGTGCACTGGTATTCCTGTGATGCATGGCTGCAGGAGTATATTGATCTGGCTGCTGGTTTACCGTCGGTCCTTCGCTGCCCTTCGATGAAGCGGTACAGCATGTGGCAGCCTGTGTCCCACTGGATCGAATGCTGGTGGAAACGGATGGTATTTCCGCATGTACGTGGTGTGAGAATCGTAAGGTCGCACCAAAGGAGCATGGAGCCATATTAAAACGCAGTATGCACAAAATCAGTGAAATACGTAACATATCCTATGAGAAGCTGCAGGAACAGATGGTGCTTAACTGTGAAAAATTTATTGGGCAGCGATTCCCGTTTTAATGAAAACTTCTATCAATTTAGAAGTTTTTTACGTGTTTTTTATCAAAAAAAAGCATGTAAACGCTCTCATAAACCATTGATTTTCAGCAGGGAACGCATTCGGAAAAGATTATGAAAAAAACTAAAAAAAGCCGTAATTAACGCTTGTAATCAACATTTGGATGTGTTAGAATATTATCACGACCGCGAGGACATGCGAGGTTGCCGACCCACTGAGAAACGTTGTCATGGACGGCGAGGTCGGGGAATTCGCATCGAGCGAGTCTATAGTCCATATAGGCGAAAGGAGATATATTCATGGCAAAAAATAGCGTAAGAATTCGCTTAAAAGCTTATGAGCACAGAATCTTGGATGCATCCGCAGAAAAGATCGTGCAAGCGGCACAAGCTCACGGTGCTAAAAAAATTGTTGGACCAGTACCTCTTCCAACTGAAAAGCAGGTGGTTACAATCCTGCGTGCGGTACACAAATACAAAGATTCTCGCGAGCAGTTCGAGATCAGAACGCACAAACGTTTAATTGAGATTGTCGGACCTACAGCAGAAACAATCGACTCACTGAGTCGTCTGGAGCTGCCTAGTGGTGTTGACATCGAAATTAAGCTGTAATGGAGGTGACATCATGAAAGGTATTCTAGGACGCAAACTTGGGATGACACAGGTCTTCACAGAAGATGGAACACTGATTCCTGTAACTGTAGTTGAGGCTTGTCCAAATGTTGTATTACAGAAGAAAACAGTGGAAAACGACGGATACGAAGCTGTGCAGTTAGGTTTTGAAGATGTTAAAGAAACACGCAGCACAAAAGGTGAAGCCGGACATGCTGCGAAAGCAAACACTGCTCCAAAAAGATTTGTCAAGGAAGTTCGCGACAGCGAATTTGCTGATCTGGAGCTGGGTGCTGAAGTTAACGTAGGAATCTTCAGTGCCGGAGAAACAGTAGATGTTATCGGTACATCCAAGGGGAAAGGATTCATGGGTACGATCGTTCGTAACAATGCGAAAATCGGTCCTAAGAGCCATGGTTCCGGACACCACAGACATATCGGTTCCCTTGCTACAAACGGTATTACCTCTCGTCAGGGTAAAATCTTAAAGGGTACGATGATGGCTGGTCAGGAAGGTGGTTACAGAACTACAAACCAGAACCTGACAGTGATCAAGGTTGACGTTGAAAACAACTACTTATTGATTAAAGGAAACGTGCCTGGGCCAAAACGTGGAATGGTTATGGTGCGCACTGCTAAATGTTCCAAGGGCAATACAGAACCTGTAACATTAGTGGATTACACGAAAGAGGAGGAATAAAAGATGCCTAAGATGGTCGTATTAAGCCAAACTGGTAAAGAGCTGAATGAAATCACTCTTGCAGATACAGTATTTGGCATCGAGCCAAATCAGCAATGTATCTTCGATGCTGTCATTATGCAGAGAGCATCTATGCGTCAGGGTACTCACGATACCAAAAACCGTACAGAAGTACGCGGTGGTGGACGTAAGCCTTGGCGTCAGAAGGGAACCGGACGTGCTCGTCAGGGATCCATTCGTGCTACACAGTGGAGAGGCGGAGGAATTGTATTCGGTCCGACTCCGAGAAACTATGGCTACAAGCTGAACAAAAAAGTTCGTCGTCTGGCTCTGAAATCAGCTCTGTCTGAAAAAGTGCTGGAAAACGCAATGAGCGTTGTTGATAAGTTTGAGCTGGAAGCTCCAAAAACAAAAGCTTTCAATCAGATTATCGCTGATATCAACGCACCTAAGAAAACCTTATTCGTAGTATCTGAAGGTGAAGATTTTGAAAACGCATTCCTGAGCATGAGAAACATCCCTACCATGATGATGCTTACTGCTGATGGATTAAATGTTTACGATATCGTAATGCTAACAAAATCGTCTTTACAGAAGCTGCTGTGAAAGATGTTGAGGAGGCACTTGCATAATGGAAAACTACAAGGATATCATCATCCGTCCAATCATCACTGAAAAAACGATGAGATACATGGACGCAGATAACAAAGTAACGTTTGAAGTTAAAAAGGGAACCAACAAAACACAGGTAAAACAGGCCGTGGAAGCTATCTTCGGTGTCGATGTTGAGAAAGTGAACATCGTGAATGTGAAACCGAAAACCAAGAGAATGGGTAAATATGTTGGTACTACCAAGAATGTCCGTAAAGCCTATGTGAAAATCAAGGAAGGTCAGGACATCAACTTATTCGGCGAAGAAGCTGAATAAGTTCAGGAAGAAGCACGCTATTTCCTGAATAAATATTGCGTAAGGAGGAAATTGACAATATGCCAATTAAGAAGTATAAGCCGACCACTCCAGGTCGTCGTGGTATGACAAGTTTGTCTTATGAAGAAATTACGACAGACAAACCAGAAAAAAGTCTGTTGCAGCCACTGAAAAGCAAAGGTGGACGCAATAACAATGGACGTATTACTACTCGTCATCAGGGTGGTGGACACAAAAGAGCTTACCGTGTGATTGATTTCAAGAGAAACAAAGATGGTATCCCTGCTCGTGTGGCTACCATTGAATACGATCCAAACCGCTCTGCAAATATCGCTTTGCTGAATTATGCAGATGGTGAAAAACGCTACATCATCGCCCCTAAGGGATTGACAGTTGGTATGAATATTATCTCTGGTGAAGGTGCTGATATCAAAGTTGGTAATGCAATGGAATTGAAGGACATTCCTGAAGGTACGTTCATTCATAACATTGAATTAAGACCAGGTAAAGGTGGACAGCTGGCTCGTTCTGCTGGTGCATCCGCACAGATTCTTGGTGTTGAAGAAAAATATACAACGGTTCGTTTGGCTTCTGGTGAGGTTCGTAGAATCCTGTCTAATTGCCGTGCAACCATCGGTCAGGTCGGTAACGAAGATCACAGTCTGGTAAACTATGGTAAAGCTGGACGTATGAGATGGAAGGGTGTTCGCCCGACTGTTCGTGGTTCCGTTATGAACCTAATGATCACCCTCATGGTGGTGGTGAAGGACGTACTCCGGTAGGACGTAAATCTCCAATGACACCTTGGGGTAAGAAAGCTATGGGTGTGAAAACACGTAAAGCGAAAAAAGCGTCAACGAAACTGATCGTTCGTCGTCGTAATGGCAAATAGGCAAAGGAGGAAATGAAAAATGAGTCGTAGTCTTAAAAAAGGCCCGTTCTGTGATGACCACTTAATGAAAAAAGTGGATGAGCTGAACAAAGCCGGTAAAAAACAAGTTATCAAAACCTGGTCACGTCGTTCAACTATATTCCCTCAGTTTGTGGAACATACATTTGCCGTTTACAACGGTAAGGAGCACCTGCCTGTTTACGTTACAGAAGATATGGTAGGACACAAGCTTGGTGAATTCGTGCCAACCCGTAAATACGGTGGTCACGGCGATAATGACAAGAAAGCTAAACGATAAGGAGGAAACGTTATAATGGAAGTTAAGTCAACAGCGAAAACATTACGTATCCCACCTAGAAAAGCTCGTATTGTTATCGATTTAATCCGTGGGAAAGATGCTGCTGAAGCAGCTGCAATCTTGAAGTTCACACCGAACGTTGCAGCGGAAGCAGTTGGTAAGGTATTGAAATCTGCAGTAGCAAATGCAGTGAATAACCATGATATGGATGAAGAAAAGCTGTACGTAAAGGCATGCTATGCAAACGAGGGTGTAACTCTGAAACGTTTCATGCCACGTGCAAAAGGATCTGCTAGTGCGATCCACAAACGCACCAGCCACATTACTGTTGTGGTTGACGAGCGTGATTAAGGAGGTAGCTCATGGGACAGAAGTTAGTCCGATCGGATTGCGTGTCGGTGTCATCCGTGACTGGGAGTCCAGATGGTACGCTGACAAGGATTATGCCGATTTATTATTGGAAGATGTAAAGATTCGTGAATTCCTGTTCGCTGAGTGCAAGAATGCATCAGTGTCCAGAGTTGAGATCGAACGTTCTAAAAACCGTGTGGAAATCATGATCCGTACCGCTCGTCCAGGTGTGATCATCGGGACAAACGGTGAAAACGTTGAAATGCTGAAGAAAAAAGTTGAGAAGCTGACTGGTGGAAAGAACATCTACCTGAAGGTTCTGGAAATTGCAAACCCGGATCTGGACGCAAAACTGGTTGCCCGCAGCATTGCGGATCAGCTGGAGCAGCGTGCTTCCTTCCGTACTGCACAGAAGAAAGCAATCCAGAGAACGATGCGTGCTGGTGCAAAAGGTATTAAGACAGCTGTATCCGGTCGTTTAGGCGGAGCTGATATGGCTCGTACCGAAGGCTACAGCGAAGGTGTTGTACCTCTGCACACACTGCGTGCAGATATCGATTATGCTTGGGAAGAAGCATCTACGACTTACGGTCGTTTAGGTGTAAAGGTTTGGATTTGCCGTGGTGAAGTTCTGCCAGGACAGATGGTTCAGGAACCGGAAGCTCCGAAGAACAACATGAACGACAGACGCCGCAATCGCCGTGGTAATCGTGGTGGAAACAGAAACAACAGCCAGAGAAACAATAACAACAGAAACTCTGCTGGTGGAAATGCTCCTAGAAAAGCGGAAGGAGGAAAATAATTTATGTTAATGCCTAAGAGAACTAAATATAGAAGACCTCACCGTTTAAGCTACGAGGGACGTGCAAAAGCCGGTCGTGAAGTATCTTTTGGTGAATATGGTCTAATGGCTGACACTGGTGCTTACGTCAGCAACCGTCAGATCGAGGCCGCTCGTATTGCCATGACTCGTTACATGAAGCGTGGTGGTAAGGTTTGGATCCGTATCTTCCCTCACATGGCAAGAACGAAAAAACCTCTTGAAGTACGTATGGGTTCTGGTAAGGGTGCTCCTGAAGGATGGGTAGCAGTTGTAAAACCGGGCCGTGTTATGTTTGAAATCGCCGGTGTACCTGAAGAAGTGGCACGTGAGGCATTCCGTCTTGCTGCTCACAAGCTGCCGGTGAAGACAAAATTTGTTGTTAGAAAAGGAGAGAAGTAATTATGACAGCGAAAGAGATCAGAGAAAAAAGCAACACTGAATTATTACAAGAGATCGAAACGCTTAAAGATGAACTTTTTAATCTTCGTTTCCAACAAGCTACAGGTCAGTTGACAAACACTGCACGTATGAAGACAGTGAAAAAGACAATTGCCCGTATCAAAACTGTGATGACTGAGCGCGAGCTTGGTAGTCAGGATTAAGGAGGATCACTAAGTTATGGAAAGATCTAACCGTAAAGTATATCGCGGGACTGTAGTTTCCGACAAGATGGATAAGACAATTACTGTTATTGTTGAAACAAAGAAAACACACCCGTTATACGGAAAACGTGTAAAATATTCTAAGAAATTTAAAGCGCATGACGAAAACAATGAAGCTAGAATGGGAGACAAGGTAGAAATCATGGAAACACGTCCATTGTCTGCTACCAAGAGATTCCGTCTGGTGAAAATCGTCGAAAAAGCTGTACAGCTGTAATCAGGAGGTAGACATTCATGATCCAGAATGAAAGTAGATTACGCGTCGCTGACAACACGGGAGCCAAAGAAGTTCTGGTTATCCGCTGCTTAGGCGGAAGCGTTCGTAAGTTTTCAAACATCGGGGATATCGTTGTCTGTGCTGTAAAGCAGGCTGCTCCTGGTGGAACTGTAAAAAAAGGTGACGTTGTCAAGGGTGTAATCGTACGTACAAAACGTGGCGTTCGCCGTGACAACGGAACATACATCAAATTTGATGACAATGCGGTTGTCCTGATCAAGGACGACAATACACCGCGTGGAACTCGTATTTTCGGACCAGTTGCACGTGAGCTGCGTGACAAGGACTTCATGAAAATTGTGTCTTTGGCACCAGAAGTACTGTAAGGAGGTGTCTTTGTGAAAATCAAAAAAGGTGATAAGGTTCAGGTTATTACAGGTGCTTACAAGGGCACTATCGGTGAAGTAACCAAAGTTTTCCCTAAGGAAGACAAAGTAATCGTGGAAGGTGTCAACCTGGTGAAGAAGCATCTGAAGCTACACAGGCAAATCCGGATGGCGGAATCATCGAGAAGGAAGCTCCGATCCATGTATCCAACGTAATGGCTTACGATTCCAAAGCGAAGAAGGCAAGCCGTGTCGGTTATGAAACAAAAACTGACAAAAAAGGTAACACAGAAAAGGTACGCGTCTACAAAAAAACCGGCGCTGAAGTTAAGTAGGGAGCTAAAGGATGAATCGCCTAGAACAGAAATATAAAGAGGTCGTAACACCAAGCCTGATGAAGAAATTCAACTACAAATCAGTCATGGAAGTACCTCACGTAGATAAAATCGTTATCAATATGGGTATCGGTGAAGCTATTTCAAACCCAAAAGTGCTGGATGAAGCAGTTGCTGAGCTGGCACAGATCACCGGACAGGCTCCGGTAATCACAAAAGCTAAGAAGTCCATCGCAAACTTCAAACTTCGTGAAGGAATGCCGATCGGATGTAAGGTTACTCTGAGAAAAGAAAAAATGTATGATTTCATGGATAAGCTGATGAACATCTCACTGCCTCGTGTACGTGACTTCCGTGGTGTCAGTGCCACTTCCTTTGACGGTCGTGGAAACTACACTCTGGGTGTAAAGGAACAGCTGATCTTCCCGGAAATCGATTACGATAAGATCAACAAGGTTCGCGGTATGGATATCGTTATTGTTACGACAGCCAACACGAACGAAGAAGCAAAGGCACTGCTGGAAGAAATGGGCATGCCTTTCAAGAAATAGGAGGACTTAGACGTATATGGCAAAAAAAGCAATGGTTAATAAATCAAAACGTCCTCAGAAGTACAAAGTGCGCGAGTACACCAGATGTGAGCGTTGTGGACGTCCTCACTCAGTTTTACGTAAATACAAACTCTGCCGTATTTGCTTCCGTGAGCTGGCTTACAAAGGTCAGATCCGGGTGTGAAAAAGGCAAGTTGGTAGTCAGATAGGAGGAATACAGTCATGATTATGACAGATCCGATTGCAGATATGCTTACCAGAGTTCGTAACGCGCTTCAGGCTCGTCACGAAACAGTGGAAATTCCTGCAAACAAAGAAAAAGTTGAAATCGCTAAGATTTTAAAGAATGAAGGATTCATCACAGACTATACAGTCGATGGTGATGTTAAGAAAACCATCACAGTTACTCTGAAATATGGTCCTAACAACGAAAAAGTAATCAACGGGCTGAAGAGAATCTCAAAACCAGGTTTACGTGTTTACGCAAAGGTGGACTCCATTCCTCGCGTAATGAACGGACTGGGAATTGCAATCATCTCTACATCCCACGGTGTGATAACAGATAAAGAAGCGAAAGCTAAACATGTTGGCGGTGAAGTCATCGCTTACGTTTGGTAAGAGCTTAACGGAGGTAAGAAAATGTCACGTATCGGTAATAAAGCGATTACCATTCCTGCCGGCGTTGAAGTAACCATCGCTGCCGGGAATGAGGTGACTGTTAAAGGTTCCAAGGGAACTTTAACTCGTCAGTTTAACCCTGCTTTGGGAATCAAGGTAGAAGAAAATGTATTGACAGTAACTCGTCCTAACGACGAAAAGCATGTGAAACAGCTGCATGGTACAACCCGTGCATTGCTGGCAAACATGGTGGAAGGTGTGTCCGAAGGCTTTACAAAGGAACTGGAACTGGTAGGTATCGGTTTCCGTGCTGCTGTAAGCGGAAGCAAGCTGACCTTAAACGTTGGGTACTCCCACCCGGTTGAGTTCGCTGTAGAAGACGGTCTGAAGGTAGAATGCTCTTCTGCTACGGATATCAAAGTATCAGGAATTGACAAACAACGCGTTGGTGAATTCGCTGCAAACATTCGTGCTGTGAGAAAACCAGAACCTTACAAAGGAAAAGGTATTCGCTATAAAGGTGAATATGTTCGTCGTAAGGAAGGTAAAACAGCAGGTAAGAAATAGTGGGAAAGGAGAAATTGAACAATGCTTAAGAAAGTTTCTAGAAATGACGAGCGTATGCGCCGTCACGTGCGTGTTCGTACCAAAATCAGCGGTACTCCTGAATGTCCCCGCCTGAACGTTTTCCGTTCAAACAGCAACATTCACGCGCAGATCATTGATGATGTTAACGGTGTAACCCTGGCATCTGCAAGTAGTGTAGAATTAAAGTTAGAAAACGGTGGAAATGTTGAAGCCGCTAAAACTGTAGGAACAGAAATTGCAAAGCGTGCAATTGAAAAGAACATCACTGGTGTCGTATTCGACCGTGGTGGATATGTTTACACAGGGCGTGTAAAGCATTGGCCGAAGCAGCAAGAGTTGCTGGTTTGAAATTTTAGGAGGTTATGCGAATGGAACGTAGACCAAGAAGAAATCGCGATGCTGAAAAAGAATTTGAAGAACGCGTAGTTACCATTAACCGTGTAACAAAAGTAGTCAAGGGTGGACGTCGTTTCCGCTTTGCAGCTCTGGTTGTTATCGGTGACAAGAAGGGCCGCGTCGGCTTTGGTACAGGTAAAGCCAACGAAGTACCTGATGCAATTAAGAAAGCAATCGAAGATGCTAAGAAGAATGTCTTCACAGTACCTGTTGTAGGAACTACAATTCCTCATGCAATCACTGGAAGATATGGAGCTGGAGAAGTATTCCTGCGTCCTGCTTCTGAAGGTACCGGAGTTATCGCCGGTGGTCCTGTTCGTGCAGTCCTGGAGCTGGCTGGTATCAACGATATCCTTTCCAAGTGTCTGGGAAGCCGTACACCAATCAACATGGTTCGTGCTACGATCTCTGCCCTGAAAGATCTGAAAACGATCGAGGAAGTTGCTCGTCTCCGTGGTAAAAAACCAGAAGAAATTCGCGGTTAATAGGAGGATTAGAACATGAAATTACATGAAATGAAATATACTGAAGGAGCTAGACAGAAAAGCTACCGTGTTGGTCGCGGTCATGGCTCCGGAAATGGTAAAACAGCAGGAAAGGGTCACAAAGGACAGAAAGCAAGATCTGGCGGAGGCGTTCGTTTAGGTTTTGAAGGTGGTCAGACACCACTTGCTAGACGTTTACCAAAACGTGGATTTACAAACTTCAATCGCAAGGAATATGCTATCGTAAACGTTGCATCTGAACGGGTTTGAAGACGGTACGGAAGTAACTCCGGAACTGTTGATTGAATGTGGATTAGTAAAGAAAGAACTGGATGGTATTAAAATCCTGGGCGAAGGTGAATTGGAGAAGAAGCTGAGCGTAAAAGCAAACAAATTCTCTAAATCAGCAATCGCTACCATTGAGCAGGCAGGCGGAAAAGCAGAGGTTATCTAATCATGTTTAGGACCTTTGCAGACATGTTCAAGAATAAAGATATTCGTAACCGAATATTCTTTACTCTTGCCATGTTGTTCGTCTTTCGCTTCGGTTCAGCAATCACTGTACCGGGCGTAGATGTAACCGAATTGATAAAAGGTATGCAGGACAGCTCACTATTTGCGATGATTAATATGCTGGGCGGTGGTGGTCTGGAGCAGCTTTCCATTTTTGCGATGGGTGTTGGTCCATACATTACTGCCTCCATTATTATTCAGCTGTTATCCATGGATGTCATTCCTGCGCTTACCGAACTGGCTAAGGGCGGAGCAACCGGAAAGAAGCAGATTGACCGTTATACACGCTATCTGGCAGTCGTATTAAGCTTTTTCCAGGCATCCACACTGGTTTACAGTTTCTCCACACAGTATAAAACACTGCTGGTAAATGGAAGCGGATGGGCTTCTATTTTGTACGTTGCGACTCTGTTAACAGCAGGCAGCATGTTCATTCTGTGGATTGGAGACCGTATCAGCATGAAGGGAATTGGAAACGGTGTTCATGATCATTGCTGCCGGTATCATCTCCAGACTGCCATATCAGTTTACAACAGCATGGCAGACACTGGTGGATCCAAGCAACAGCAGTGCAACCTTCAATGGTATTCTGACATTCGGACTTTATATTGTGTCCTATCTGCTGATTATCGTATTCGTCGTCTTCATGCAGACAGCAGAACGTAAGATTCCGATTCAGTATACATCCAGTACTGTAACGACTCGTAAGAAGGACATGACTTACCTGCCGCTGAAAATCAATTCCGCCAGCGTAATTCCTGTCATCTTCGCATCCGCCATCATGGTTGCGCCGCTGCAGATCTGCAAAATGGTCTGGCCAGCAGCAAGCTGGGTCAAAACACTGGAAACCTATATGGGAATGCAGACTCCGGTCAGCCTTGTGATCTATGTGGTTTTGATACTGTTATTCACCTTCTTCTATACGAAGCTGCAGGTGGATCCGGAAAAAATCGCAGAGAACCTCGGAAAATCCGGTACGTATATCCCGGGAATCCGTCCGGGTACGGAGACCAAAGAATATGTTAACAAAGTATTGTGCAGAATCACGGTTCTGGGAGCAATCGGGCTTGCCTTTATCGCTGTTCTGCCGCATGCACTGCCTCTGATTCCAGGCATCAATCTTCCACAGTCAATGGGTATTGGTGGAACCGGAATCATCATCGTTGTCGGTGTGGCAATGGAAACGGTAAAACAGATCGAGGGACGCCTGACACAGAAATCCTACCGCGGATTCCTGCAGAGATAAAACGATAGAAGGTGAACCTATGAATATCCTGATTATGGGAGGACCTGGTGCCGGAAAAGGTACGATGTCTGCCAAAATCGTCGAGAAGTTTAACGTTAACCACATTTCCACGGGAGATATCTTCCGCAGTGAAATCGGAAAGGGAACAGCTCTTGGCATGGAGGCGAAAAGCTTCATGGATAAAGGACTGCTGGTTCCCGACGAAGTCGTTAACAATATGGTAAAGAGTTATCTGGAAAAGCTGGAAGACAAGAAAAACGGTTTCCTGCTGGACGGCTATCCGAGAACACTTGACCAGGCCAAAGCATTCGATGCACTGGCTGAAGCAGCGAGCTTGCCATTGACAAAGTCATCGCACTTGAAATTGACTTTGAAAAGCTGGCAGATCGTGTAACCGGACGCCGCATTTGCAAGGAATGTGGAGAAATCTATCACATCAAATCAAAGCCGAGTAAAACCGATAATGTTTGCGATGTATGTGGTGGAGAATTATTCCAGCGCAAGGACGATACTGTGGAAAGCTTAACAGTGCGTCTGGAAGAGTACAGTTCACAGACGGCTCCGGTGCTTGACTATTATGATAGTAAGGGAATCGTCACAAGATTGATGCGAGTCAGCCGATTGACACGTATGGAATGATACACTGACAGCT
>ENA-OQCK01000855-OQCK01000855.1-human-gut-metagenome-genome-assembly--contig:-NODE-855-length-13778-cov-2.856128_pt1 | contig 13778 bp, 21 predicted proteins | sample MGYA00242498_ERZ504578 | MGnify/ENA primary metagenome ERZ504578 (study PRJEB26092, sample SAMD00036229) | human gut metagenome | host: Homo sapiens | study: EMG produced TPA metagenomics assembly of... | reverse complement strand
CAGGAGCGACACGGAACAGCGGATGCATGGGGATGTGTTCCCGCTGGTGGTCTGGATCGTTAAGACCGAGTCACGCCGGGAATCCATCGTGAAGTATATCCGCGAGACATTCCCAAAGTATCCGAGGATCTTCGCGGTGATCCTGCCGGACGAATACACGAAGCTCATCCGCGATGAGTTCGACATGGAGGACTGCCTATGCCCGATGTAACATTTTTCGATATGTTCGCCGGGATCGGCGGCTTCCGCTCCGGACTGGAGCGTGCCGGGGGATTCAGGTGTATCGGGCACTGTGAGATCGACCCGCACGCCGATAAGTCCTACCGCGCAATACATAAAATTAACCCGAAGGAGGTTTCTATCAAGACGCTAAGAACATCGACCCAGACAAAATGCCGGACTTCAACGTCCTCTGTGCCGGTTTCCCGTGCAGAGTTTCTCTATCGCAGGGAAGCGCAGAGGCTTCGAGGATGCAAGAGGCACTCTCTTCTTTGACATCGCGCGCATCCTTAAGGCCAGGCACCCAGAGTTTTTCATACTTGAAAATGTTCCCGGACTGCTATCTCATGACGGGGGCAGGACGTTTAACACCATCCTCAGTACGTTATCAGACCTGGGGTACGGTGTGGAGTGGCAGGTGCTTAACAGCAAGGATTTCGGAGTCCCGCAGTCCCGCAAGAGGGTGTACATTGTCGGATATCTTAATCCCGAATGTGCCGGAAAAATATTTCCTTTCACAGAAACAACTGGACAAACTACTGTACAGATCGTCGGAGGCGCACAAGGCAGCAGGATCTATGACGCGGGCGGCGTAGCCTGCACCCAGCTGTCCAGCTCCGGCGGAGGAGGTGGGAAAACCGGGCTGTATCTGATTAGGAATGAGAAAGGCAGACAGGAAAAGTTATATCCTATCGACCTGTATCCCGGCGAGCAAAGGTGACGGAGATTGTGCGCTGCTTGACCTCGCACTGTGGTTCGCCAGATATACCAAACCGTAAAGGCGAGCGTTCGGGGGTCCTTCTCATCAAGGAGGCAACCGCTAAAGGTTACAAGGAAGCGGCTCCCGGCGATTCGTTTGACACCTCGTTTGCTGGACAGAACATGAAACGTGGGCGCGTGGGCAAAGGCATCGCCAACACACTGACCACCAATGCAGACAAAGCTGTGGTGGAGTCGGATCTCAGAGTTCGCCGTCTCACACCGAGGGAGTGTTTGAGACTACAGGGGTTCCGCGATGACCAGATTGACCGGCTACTTGCCGTAACCTCGGATTCCCAGGCATACAAACAGGCCGGAAACGCCGTCACGGTGAACGTGGTGGAGGCGGTTGGCCGGAGGCTTTATCAGACCACCAAATTCGCCCAACGTGGCGCGAAGGGAGCCAAGCTGGATAGCAAGCCCACCACGGGCAGACCGCCCCACAAACCGCCGACAGCGCCCCCACAGGGCAGATGTAGCAGCATAGATAGGAGGAGACCATATGACACAGGAAAAAGAAAAGCAATTTATCATAGAACAGCGTGCGATGGGTATGAGCTTTGTCCAGATTGGAAAGTATCTGGGACGTTCAGCCGATTCTGTGAGATCGATATTCAACCACAGCATAAAGCGGAATACCAAATCTATGCCTGTTAACAACAATAACCAGACAGACAGTTCTGGGGACGAAGTTCCTCTATGTAGGAATTGTGGCAAGCCTTTTGAGGGCAAATCTGCCAAGCGCCAGTTCTGCTCGGACAGGTGCCGCAACGCATGGTTTACTGCCAAAAAGCGCCGCATACCATATGCTCAAATATGTGAGCAGTGCGGTAAGGAGTTTACCGCTTTCGGCAATCCTAATAAGCGCTTCTGCAGCCGTAAGTGTTTTACAGACAGCCAGAGGAATCCGTTGCCGGAAGAGCATAGCACGGAGGTGTTCAATGACTGACCAGGAAAGATACGCAGTTTTAACCGGCCTAGCAGCAGATCTTTATGAACAGGGTTATTTGAGTGTAAAGGAATACTACAGCCTGCAAAAAAGACTGGCTGAAGAGTATGGCTTCACTTATGCCATGCCCCAGCCGGAAGGAGGCGATATGTAGAGCTTATCTTCCAAAAATGTTTGTTCTAGCCATTCGTCTGCCGGGGTACGGGAGTATCCGAATGCTCCCGCTCCTCCCGGTATATGCCGCCAAAGGGCCTAAAGCCTACGGTGGCACACAAGCACATTAATAGAAGGAGGAATGATCAATGACAAAGAGTGATATCGAAAAACTGGCATATGAGATCATGGATTACCTGACCGGCAATCACCTGGACTCGGATGTATTCATCTACTTTAACGGTAAAAGACTCTCGCATAAGGAGATCCGTACCGGGGACGGCAATGCCAGCTATGAGACGATGGTCGAGGAGGATATCTGCCCGTTGGATTACTTTGAGTATGCCAGCGAAGCACATCCTCAGTATGAGCTTTGAGGGGCCGCTTTATTATTCCATCGGTAGCGATGATGAATTTGCGGACGGCTTAAGCGAGATCCTCGATGACCACGGTCTTACTATGAGCTGGGCGATGCATGGAATCTCTCCGTCTACCCGGACGAGGAAGAGATGTATGACGAGATTGAGTTCACGGATTACCGTAGCAAGGTAAAGCCGGAACCTGTCCATCTCTGCCGCCCGGATGATCTGGGCGTGCCAACCCCGCTGTTTAACATCATGGCGGAATGGTACGAGCTCAGTAAAAAGACCGGGGATGTAGGTAGCTGCGTGGTCTGTGCGGGATTCACCTTTATCTATGAGGGAGTGGAATATTCCATGCCCGCACAGTCCCCGTACCAGGGCAGCCTCTCATGGGAACCCCATATAGAGACAATCCGCAAAAAGCTGGAGGATATCGGGGCCACGGAGATCAAGTATCACTGGGGACACATGGATTAACCCTCCGGAACATTTACCACGGGCGGCAGGAATGCTGCGCCCATACCATGCCGCAGCGGAGCCTAAAGCTCCAAAGCGGCACCAGACAACAACCACAAACGGGCCGGTAAGGAGGCGGCCATAGCACATTAAAAGCCCAATAACGCTTAGACAACTGGAGCGGACACGCACTGACAACAGCTGCGTGCATCCGCAGCCTTCAGTCCGTGCCGCCATAAAAATGGAGGTGATGGATAGTTGTTTGAGAATAGCTTTGGAATCGAGATCGAATTCACGGGCATTACCAGGAAAGAGGCGGCACGGGTTGTCGCTGAATACCTCGGTGTCCCGGCAGTATCCCCGCAGGGTTATTATAACACCATTGCGGTGAGATCCCCGGACACGAGGGTCTGGAAGCTCATGAGCGATGGCAGTATTCTCTGCCAGAAAAAGCAGGACGGGAGGAGCGTCTCCGCCGGTTCGGAGTACAGCGTGGAGCTGGTAAGCCCCATCTTAACCTACCGCGAGGACATCGCCACACTGCAGGAGATCGTCCGGAGCTGCGGAAAGCCGGAGCCTTCACCAACGGCACCTGCGGCATCCATGTCCACCTGGACGGATCCAACCATACGGTACGCAGCATCCGCAACTTTGTGAACCTCATTGCCTCGCGCAATGACCTGTTCTACAAAGCACTGCAGATCAAGCCGGAGCGGATGCGCTACTGCAAGGAGATAGATTCCTATCTGGTAGACAAGATGAACCGAAGGAAGCCTAAGACAATGGCACAGCTGGAGCAGATCTGGTACGAGGGATATAACGGTACGCGCGACACGCACTACCACCAGTCCCGTTACCATTTCCTGAACCTGCACAGCTATTTCCACGGCAACCACACGGTGGAGCTGCGCGGCTTCAATGGCACGCTGCACGCCGGGAAGGTCCGGGCTTACGTGGTGTTTGCGCTGGCGATGAACCACCAGGCACTCACCCAGAAGTCCGCACAGTACCACAAGGTACAGTCCGAGAATGAGAAGTTCGCCATGCGGACATATCTGACACGCATCGGCTTAACGGCAGGGAGTTTAAGAGCTGCGCGAACATCTGTATGCGCACCTCTCCGGTAACGCCGCATGGCGTTTCGGGAGCAGGGAGAATGTCAGTTACCATGTAAAGCCCCGCAACCAGAGGATGCAGACGCTGACTGTCCACACGGACCAGGCGGCGGAGGCACCGGAGGAAGGAGGCGGTACGGATGACTGAGACTGCGCGCGGATATGCCGTATCATGCGGCTACTTCGGCTGGGTGAACGGCAAATGGATACTGTTCGCTACCGAGGAGGATTACTACGACTATTTAAGGGAGGGATGAAAATGTCAAATGTAATGACCAACAGATTTGAAGATTTCCTGCTTGAGAAGAATGACTGCATAGACAATGCCGCTTATGACCTTGTTTGTGCATTAGCCTCTCATGGCGCTTGTTGTGATGATGAATCGCCAGAATGGGACATGGCATACATCGGTGAGATTGTCGATGCGGCCGTAGAGATCCTGTCTAAGCAGAGTATCCGCTGCTGTCACCCATATTATTCGGGTGACGACCGGACACCCTGCTTCATGGATTCCGACTGCAAGCTGAAAGACTGCCACTTAGGGAAGTATAGAAGGGAGATGATGAGAATGGAAAAAATTCGCCGCTACATTGCCTACGGCTCCAACTTAAACCTGGAGCAGATGAGGCACCGCTGCCCTACCGCCAAAGTGCTGGGCACCGCCGTCATGCACGGCTGGGCACTGCGCTTCCGCGGCGTGGCGACCATAGAGCGCTGCAAGGGCGCTAAAGTTCCCGTCCTCGTCTGGTCCATCCAGCCGGGGGACGAGAAAGCTTTAGACCGCTATGAAGGTTGGCCGCACCTATACCGCAAGGAGACGGTGCGCGTCTATCTGGACGGGAAGCAGGTCACGTGCATGGTTTATATCATGAACGGAGATCGCCATCCTACAGAGTTCCTAGCAGCTGTTACTACGATACGATCCGTGAGGGCTACCAGAGCTTTTGCTTTGACACCGGCGTGCTTGATGCCGCCGTAGAGGAAGCCAGCAGGATCATGTTAGATGAAAGGAAGGTCAGAGACTATGACACTGAAAGTTAAGGATCAGATAAGGCGCGTCCGTAATTCGGGCGTGACCAACATGTTCGACATCGATGGCGTGATGCAGGCTGCGAATAACGCAAGGTTCTATAACCTTGTGGCTTATCTTGCAGACATAGAAAACCGCCGCGAATACATCCGCTACATCCTTACCGGCAATGCATCACTGGAAGGAACCTCTGCACCTTATACGGTAAAGGATATCAGTCCGGAAACCGTTAAGGCAAACGAGGAAAGGATTAACAATCTGTTCAGTGATCTTGTTCCAACGAGAGGCAAGGCGGATACGGTTGCGGGTGAGATCATCCGTGCCATATCCCGTATCGGATTCCGTTTTTACAATGACGGTGACCAGATCGGGGTCGGCTACGGAAAAGAGACCTGCAACCCGTCTGCCCGCTATCTCGGACATAAGGCCAGCGATGAGGCTGCCGCGCTCATCCAGTATTTATGGGGACAGCGTGACGAGCGCCTCTATACAAAGGGCCTCGCCGCACTTGAGGCGGAAGTCCTTGCGTTCCTTGATTCCCACACGGAGCTTAAGTCTACTCCCAACACGGAGGATATGTTTGACTACCGTGACGAAACCGAGGATGTGGACGATGACTGGGGAGATGACAATTGGAATGAGGATGATATCTGGTAAGTTGTTTCGCACATTTATGGAGGGGCGAAAGCCCCTCCGGTATCAGAAGCAAGGAGGCACCATGAAGTATGTAGGATTTGAGGTGTCGGGTGGGGAGTTGATCCGTCTCGTTGAAGCGGTGGCGAAGTTTGAACACGCCAGCGTAATAAGTGTAGGGGATCCGTCTGCCGGAAGCGGCGGGCAACTCTCTGAATGCTACGAGGCCGGAGCCTGCTGTATCACGAAGTTCGGCGACATGATCATCCCGGACAGCAAAGGTGATGAGGATATAAAAGCCCTGCTTTGCTACCTCGAAGGGGAAGGTTTTAGTCCATATTACCAGTGATCTGCCACATCACATTTTTGGGGAATGTCATGACTTGATGTTTCTCTTAAACAGAGTGATGAATAGTGTTGGAAAGGAGAAAAAACAACATGATAGCCCATTATGAAGTAACGGGAAAAGAGCTGGAGCGGCTTGTCGAGACAATCGATGACATCGTTCAATCTGGCATCTACAGCTGCGGCGCACCGACCTACGGCTATAAGGTAGACACCTACTTTATCAGCAGCAAGGGCGACCTATATATCTGGGATCGCTCGGACAGCGAGGAGGTGGAACACATACTGGAAGCCTTAGACGCAGCCGGGTTTACTGCAAGGCCGGATAACCCCATACCGGAGTTTGAAGACCTGGCAGACCTGCCGCCCAACGGCGGAGTGATCCGTATCTACTGGGATGACCTTTTGCCACATAAGCAGGCTGAGATTATCGCCGCATACGGGGACAACTGCAATTACGATGTGTTCCCCATTGTAGAGATTCCACTGCCGGACGAAGACAATGAGAATGGAGGTGAAGCTGAATGAAGTGTATGGGATTTCCAAGCAGGGAGATCGTGGAGAGAATCCGCAGACAGTATGCCGGGACAAAGGTTGAGCTGGTTTCGATGAACGATCCGTACCGCAATATGCCGCCGGGACTTAAAGGCGTCGTGAAAACAGTTGATGATACCGGAACGGTATTCGTCAGCTGGGAGAACGGCTCCGGACTCGGTGTGGTATATGGAGAGGATCAGATCAAAAAACTGTAGCACATTAACGGAGGGGGCAGGTTTTGCCCCCTCTTTCCAAAAAGGATGGTGACATTATATGAAGATTGAAGAACTGGGAAGCAGAATGGAGAGCATATCCCGCAAGAAACTGCGGGTGGCTGCCTATGCACGCGTATCACTGGATGATGACGTGATGCTGAATTCGCTGAACAACCAGGTGCAGACCTATACGGAGTACATCAAGGCAAATCCGGATTGGGAGTTTGTAAGCGTCTATGAAGACCGCGGCATTTCCGGCACAAAGGAAAAACGCCCGCAGTTCCAGCAGATGCTGTCGGACTGCCGCGCCGGGAAGATCGACCTGATCCTCACGAAGTCGTTTACACGCTTCGCGCGTAATACAGTGGTGCTCTTAAAGACACTGCGTGAATTAAAGGATTTAGGCATCGAGGTGTGGTTTGAGAAGGATAACATCCGCTCCCTCCACGAGAGCGGTGAGCTACTCATCACGCTGCTTGCAGCCTTCGCCCAGGCGGAGGCACAGTCTGCCAGCGAAAACCAGTTATGGCGCATCAAGAAGAATTTTGAGGAAGGCAGGCCCATGTGGGCAAGGACTTACGGTTTCCGCCAGGAAAACAGGGAGTACAAGATTATTCCGGAAGAAGCGAAAATCGTAAGGATGATCTATGATGACTTCCTCTCAGGTATGACATATAGCGAAATTGCCAGAAAACTGAATAAAGGTCATGTTCCCTCATGTATGGGGACGCTCTGGAATCAGCGCTCGGTCAGCAACATCCTCAAAAATGAGAAGTACGCTGGACATCTGTTGCTCCAGAAAACCTTTACGGAAGATTATATTACGAAGAAGCAGATAAAGAATACCGGGGAGCGCAAGCAGTATTATGTGGAGAATGCACATGAAGCCATCATACCGCAGGATATTTTCGATGCTGCACAGGCTGAAAGGAAGCACCGTCATCCTGGTCGGAAGAAAGAAAAGCCTCCGGACAGCCCTTTATCAGACATCGTCATCTGCGGCTCCTGCTGCAGCCGGTGTATCTGCCTTACGGCGGTGACCGGACGCGGACTGAAAATCCGCACATGGCTGTGCCCCTCCTGCTTTGCGGCAGGACGCGGGGAATGCATGTGTCTGCCGATCCCGGAAACTGTTCTTATCAAGAGAACTGCAAATCTTTTGGGTGAGCGCAGACTACGGAAATCCGTCCGGACAAAGCTGAAATATGTTGTACTTTTGGATCCTGGTTTTCTGCTGTACCACTTTAAGGATGGCAGCGAAACGGTATCCGCATGGAACGCTTCCTGCTGGAAGAATCTGTACGGTGCCGCATACCCAGACAACGAGATAAAAGAAGAGGAAGTGATTTAATGGATGAAGAACGAAAAGTAATTGTCATCGAACCGACAAAAAGGAAAGCCGGCGGTGAGCTCGCCGAGGCTAGAAAGAAGCGCCGCGTAGCGGCCTATGCCCGTGTATCCACCGATGAGGAGGAACAGCTTACCAGCTACCAGAATCAGATGGAGTATTACACGCGCTATATCCAGGCGAACCCGGACTGGGAATTTGTCGGGATGTATTCGGATGAAGGCATCAGCGGCCTCAACACAAAGAAACGTGAGGGTTTCCGCCAGATGGTGGAGGACGCCATGAACGGCAAAATCGACCTGATTCTGACAAAATCCATCTCCCGCTTCGCCCGCAACACCGTAGACTCGCTTGTGACTATCCGCCAGCTGAAAGCCAATGGTGTAGAGATTTATTTTGAAAAAGAGAATATCTACACTTTCGACAGCAAGGGCGAGCTGATGATTACTATCATGAGCTCCATCGCCCAGGAGGAATCACGCTCCATCAGCGAAAACGTGACCTGGAGCCTTCGCAAGAACATGGAAAAAGGCAAGGTTACGATGGCATACAGCCAGTTCCTTGGCTACAGGAAAGGCCCGGATGGGAAGCCTGAGATTGTTCCGGAAGAGGCAGAGGTTGTCCGCAGGATCTATTCCCTTTATTTAAAGGGATGTACGGTGCGTGAGATCTGCCGCATCCTCAAGGAGGACGGCATCCCGACACCAAGGGGTAAAAACTGCAACTGGTCTGTTTCCACAGCAGTCAGCATCCTGCGGAACGAAAAGTACAAGGGTGATGCCCTGCTGCAGAAAGTCTACACCTCTGACTTCCTTAACAAAAAATCCAAGAAGAATAACGGGGAGCTGAGGCAGTTCTATGTGAAGGATTCGCATCCTGCCATCATAGACGAGGCCACCTTCGACCTGGTACAGGAAGAAATGGCCCGCCGTGGCAAGGAGGCCGGACGAGGCGGAACTTCGCCACTGAGCCGCAAGGTTTTCTGTGGCGAATGCGGCCATCTTTACGGCCCGAAGCTGTGGCACGCGGACTCCAGCAGGCGGATCTATGTCTGGCGCTGCACGCACAAATACGCGAAGGAGCCGAACTGCTCCACACCGAATGTGCGTGAGGAGGACTTAAAGACGGCGTTCGTCATTGCCTGAACCGGATACTGGAGTCGAAGGAGGAGTATATCGACCTTCTGATGCGAGAGATGGAGACTGTAAAACCGGCACGCATGGCGCTGATCCGCGACTATCTGGACGGCCTTAAAAAGCAGCCTAAGATCGTCACTAGCTTCAGAGGCAATGCATTTAACGCCGTTGCCGAGAAGATTACCGTCATGCCGGATGGCAGCATGGTTGTCCGCTTCAAGGATGGCCGTGAGGTAAGCGTGGAAAAACCAAAGAATAACCAGGAGAGGAGATAAAAAATGTTGTCTGAAAATGCACGAGATATAATTGAAAAACTGTTCGAGATGGCCTGCACTGGGGATATCGAGAACCTCGACACCTACTATAAGATGACGGGGTCCTTGGATGTCACTTACCGCAAGTTTTTGAAAGACCACTCCCTCATCATGGGAGCGTACCGCAACAGCCAGTGGGACACCGTTCTCTGGTTGCTCGATCACGGTGCGAAGCTGACCTATGAGGAGCAGCAAGAGATCAACGAGCAGTATATGGAGCATATGCTCCTATGGAAACTGCAAAATGTGGTTCCCGGCTCTAAGGAGCCATAGGCGATTTATATCGCAGCACCTTTCTACTACGGGCGGCGGAATGCTGCGCCCGGATCATGCCGCAAAGGGGCGAACAGCTCAAAGCGGCACCAATGCACCTTGAAAATCTTGGAAGGGAGGTGTCAAAGAATGGCACAGAAAAAGAAAGCAGCAATTTATATGCGTATAGGGCGTAAAAAACGGGCATGGATTTACTGCCGCGTAGCGGCTCCGGATAAGGCCGCTTTAAGAATGCAGAAGAAAGCGTTATCTGCCTATGCAGAAGAAAAACAGTTCGAGGTGGTAGGTATTACAACGGAGCAAGGGAGCGGCCTGTCCTTTGACCGCGATGGTATCGCCAAGATATCCCGTGCGGTGAAGCAGAATCAAATCGATGTCCTGCTCATAGCAAACATAAGCCGGCTTGGGCGCAATACCTTTGAAGTATTGAAATACATCCATTGGCTTGATAGCTGCGGGGTCCGTGTGGTCTGTATGGACGGCACAATGTAAAAATTTATCCCTAGTACCTTTCCTTTACGGGCGGCGGAATGCTGCGCCCGATTCATGCCGCAAAGGGGCGAACAGCCCCAGCGCGGCACATAATGCACCTTAAAAATGTTGGAAAGGAGAACTGCAATGGAGATCAAAAACATTCTGATGCGGCGGGACGGCTGCACCGAACAGGAAGCGGAGGACAGGATCGCCGAATGCCGGCTGCTCTGTGAGGAGCGTCTGGCATCCGGCGATTATGACGAGGTGGAGGAAATCCTCGCCTCGGAGCTGGGCCTTGAGCCGGACTATGCCGAGGAACTGCTCGGTCCGGTCTGAGAAAGGAGGGGCAATGCATAGGGAAAATGTAAAGCAAAAGACAACCCGTAGTTTTAAGACTTGGAATGCGAAAGTCATCGAAGCGGACAAGAAGCCGGATCTGACTCTGATACTCAGGAAGCGCACGGATAAGTTTGGCCTAACCCGGTACATACATACCACGGCAACCATATCCTTGTGCTTTTATCACGCGGTAGTCGGCTGGGTCATCGTTTATGAAAACAGATTGGAGGGATACTATGATTATTACGATGAATGTTACTGAAAGAAAGCCTCTGGCAAAGCTCGTCAGCGAGTTTGCTGGGGAAGATGCCGTCTATATGAGGGCACCGACTTATGCCTACAGGATAGGCGAATTTATCCTGACGAGGTCTGGAAACCTCGAAGTCCCGGATGACACGGAATACCCTGTCCTGCTCGAACTCTATGACACGCTGGTGTCTGCCGGATACCAGCCGGAGGAGGGACGGCCACAGCCGAGAAGTGTTGTCGATATGCAGGCCGTTGGTACTGTTGTAGACGGAGCTGGGACTGAGATTTCCCTGTCTCCGGATGCCAATTCGGACACACCGGGGTTTACGGTTTCGCTGCCTGCGGACAAGGTAAACCTCGGTAATCTGAAAGCTCTGCTTGAAGCAAAAGGTGTGCTGATTAAGCGCGCCCTAGGGGTTGATGATCTGCCTGTCCGTGAGGAGGACGGTAAAGTATCTTTTCCGTGGTTTGCCACGGTGCCGGATGCCGATGCTGTCAGGGCATACACCTACTTTATCTCCGCGCTGTGCGAGATGAGCATGAAGCAGTCCCGCGTCACGGCAAAGGAAAAGCCGGTAACAAACGAGAAGTATGAATTCCGCTGCTTCCTGCTCCGCCTCGGTTTTATCGGGACAGAACATAAGAATGATCGGAAAATACTTCTCAGCCGTTTGTCCGGCAACGGATCTTTTAAGTCCGGGAGTCGCAGGGTTGCCGACAGCGAATCAGAATCGGAAACCACAGCGGCATCAGAATCCACAGAAGGAACGGAAACTTCGGCATTGCAGAACGATGGCGAAATGCCAGAGGGATAATTCCAACGTACCTTACACATAAGGCTCACCAGAATGTTGGTGGGCCTTTTTGCCGGGACGGTCTCAAAAAACACCGCAGGAAATTGGAGAATCTCTAATACTCAAACAGGAGAAGCCCTCCGCGTTCTTTTCAGAAAAGTTCGCGCAAGTCTCCTGTTTGGGAGACTCGCTGTTACCTATTTAATGAGGCAGCGGACAGAGTTGCCGTAGCCGGCGCTGAGGGTACGAGTACCTGGGTAGACATAGCTGGGATAGAAGAGGAGGTAGAAGACAGGATAATTATACGGCGTAGAAGACCAGTAGATCCCGCTCGTGCCGCGAGCAATGAGCGAGCCATTGGAGTAACTGTAGTAGCCGGAACGGGCAAGATATAGCGGGGATGAAGTCATTTTAGTCATGATGTCTTCGGTCATGGAAGTAGATGTGTCTGCACCGCCATTGATCGTGATGGCAGGAATAGCAGTGCTGAGCATTGTATTCCTCTCTCCGCCTTGACTAGAACTTGAGGACCTGTTGGAATATGCCAGCCTTTTGGACAGATGTCTGTGGTAATATTGGCATATTGCGCTGCAGTGCCATAAATCCAGCCTCCAGCGAGAGCGGCTGGGAAGTTGTAAAAGTTGCCTGCGTGGGCGTGGTTAGCAGATGTCTTTACGTCCGTGCAGGATGCGAAGGTATCAGTGCTTTCCTTGACTCCGGAGTAGGTCAGACAGTTGTCTCCATTATCGTAGGAGCGGACTTCGTAGGTGTTGGAGTTAGAGGAACCGTTGCGACCTAGCTGATCCCAAGCTGTATCAGTGGTGGTCTGGGTATCGTAGGCAGCATTTGGTCTATCTACGATCCAGTTAGAATCCGAGATATTTGTATTCTGATTTGTAAATGCCACGAAATCACCATCAACTCCATTCGTGCCCATAGTTTTGCCATCTGTGCCTACTTTCAGATCAAGGTCGAGGTTTTGAGTCATGAAGCAGCTGCCGTCTGCCTGTTTCGTAACGAAATAATGCTTGCCGTCACGATTATCAATCAGGTCCACCGTGGTTTCGGTATTTGGATTGTATTCGGTATTCTGGCAAATCTTTGGTGTCACTTCTTGCATATAAGCGACATCCGCCAAGGTTCTGGTTTCCACTGGCACATTCAAAGTTGTCACGGTAAAGAGAACTGTATCAGTATATACTCCGGACGGAACCTCTGTATTGGCCTTAGCTCCGAAATAAATGGAAGTTAAAGACTGGGCTACACTTTTTGGATTATTCTGACGGCTACTGTCCTCATCTGCGAGATCAGCCACTTCCTTGATTAAGACTGGGGTGGCAATATCTGGAATAGCATTGTAAGTTGTGTTGTCAATCGAGTATCCCCAGGAGTTTATTGGAAATGAATCGGCGGGAGTTTCGCCAGTTAGAGCAGAAAATATGGAAGTGATTGGAGTATTTCGGTTAGATTTCTGCGAGGCATCAGCCTCAGAAAAATAGAGTTTATAGCCATGAGCGTTGGTGTAAACCCGGACTATCATATTGGAGGATGAGAATTTACCGCTCGGAGTTGGAGTGATTTCAAAATCGGTCATATCTGATTCGATCGCCACCGATATGTTTTCTTCGATATTGACTCTAAAATTCCCTTTACCTGTTGTCGCAGAAGAAATAGTTGGACACCAGAAAGTGTTGATATTAAAAAAGTGAGAGCATAAACACGACCGAAAAATCGCTGCTCCCACGAGAAACCTTGATATTCTTTTGTTCATTTAACCTCCATAATTATATTGCCCACCCGAAAGCGGTTGTAAATACTTAGCCGGAAGTATTCGATGCAGAATTGAATAACTAAGCGTCATTGATGACTAGTTTGGCGCTACTGCTAAGTATTTACATAATTATTATAGCACAGATTTTATTATGACAAGCATTATTTCTGCCCATAATGCCAATTGAATCATGTACGAATGAGTCAATGTGCTCAAGATTAAATATTTGAGCGGAGGAGCCAGGTTATAGCGGCAATTAAGTGTGTTCGGAGGAGGTGGGTATAGGCGGCAAAAAATTTGTCATGAA
>ENA-OQCK01000854-OQCK01000854.1-human-gut-metagenome-genome-assembly--contig:-NODE-854-length-13784-cov-1.904811_pt1 | contig 13784 bp, 19 predicted proteins | sample MGYA00242498_ERZ504578 | MGnify/ENA primary metagenome ERZ504578 (study PRJEB26092, sample SAMD00036229) | human gut metagenome | host: Homo sapiens | study: EMG produced TPA metagenomics assembly of... | reverse complement strand
CCTCGGCCGCCGCCGTGGCCCCGTCATAGACAGATGCGTTGGACACATCCATGCCGGTAAGCTCGCAGAGCATGGTCTGATATTCAAATATGGACTGAAGAATGCCCTGGCTGATTTCAGCCTGGTAAGGGGTGTAGGATGTAAGGAATTCCTCCTTGGATACCACACTCTTTACGATGGCAGGTATGTAATGGCTGTAAGCTCCCGCTCCTCTGAATATATGTTTAAATACCACATTCTGTTGTGCGATTTCCTTCATCTTACCGATGACTTCCATCTCGCCAAGCCCCTCGGGAAGCTTTAAACCGCCTTTTACACGGACATCCTGGGGTATATGGGAAAACAGCGCCTCAAAACTGTCAAAGCCGATTTCCCTGAGCATTTCCCGCTGCTCTTCACTCGTATTGGGTACATAAGAACCATGGGTCCACCTCCTTCTCAAGATGTCTACAGCGTTTCCAGATATGCCTCGTAGGCCTCCCCGTCCATCAGTTCCTCTTTGCCGCTTACATCTTTTATTTTGACAAACCACGCGTCATAGGGCTCTGGTTTACAGACTCCGGACTATCCAACAGCTCCTCATTAATTTCCTCTACCTGGCCGGTAACAGGTGAAAGTACATCTGATACCGCCTTCACGGACTCCACATCTCCAAATGCTTCTCCTGCCGTCACATCATCTCCCGGCTCTGGAAGGTTTACAAACACCAGGTCTCCCAGGGCGTCCTGGCATAATCCGTAAGCCCCACCACCACGGTTGTTTCATCCACTGTTTTCACCCACTCGTGGGATTTTGTATACATTAATTCCTTTGGTACGTTCATTTTCATTTCCTCCTTAATTATTTCTCTCTCTTATAAAACGGAAGCTTCACCACTTCCGCCCCAACCCTGCGGCCTCTCACGTCCACCTCTACCTGGGTGCCCGGCTCCTTGTAGGCGATATCCACCAATGCCATGGCGCCGGATATCCCAGATACGGGCAATGGGTGCCGGATGTGGTTGTTCCAATCTGCCGTTCCCCGGCAAATACCGGCTCATGCTCGCGGATGATGCCACGGCCTGTGACCTTAAGCCCCACCCGCTTCCTGGTAAGAGGTCCCTTTTCCTGAAGCGCCTTCTTGCCGATAAAGTCTTCTTTATCCATCTTTACAAAGATGCCAAGTCCTGCTTCCTTTGGCGTGATGGTATCATCCATCTCATGGCCGTAAAGAGGCATGGATGCCTCCAGGCGGAGGGTATCCCTGGCTCCCAGGCCGCAGGGTATCAGTCCTTCCTCCCTGCCCGCTTCCAACAGCAGCTCCCACAGACTGGGAGCGTCTTTCCCGGCCATGTAGATTTCCACTCCATCCTCACCCGTATATCCTGTTTTGGAGATAATGCAGGGAATTCCGTCGATGCGGCAGTCCTTCTTAAAGGTATAATACTTATCCGGAATGCCATCAGGCTCTGTCACCTTCTTAAGCACATCCAGGGCCTTGGGTCCCTGAAGGGCCAGCTGTCCCACCTGGTCGGATATGTCCTCAAGCTCCACATCACCGGACACATGGTCCTTCATCCACTGGTAATCCTTATCTTTGTTGGACGCGTTGACAACGATAAAATAACTGTTGTCCTTAATTTTATAGACAATCAGGTCATCCACCACGCCTCCTGCCTCGTTGCACATGGGGCTGTATCTGGCTGTACCGTCCTCCATGACCGTGTAATCATTGGTCAGCAGCATATTCACATTCTTCAGGGCATCCGGCCCGCTTAAAAGAATCTCGCCCATATGGGACACATCAAAGAGGCCGCACTGCTCACGCACTGCCATGTGCTCCGCAATCACTCCCTTTTCGTACTGGACCGGAAGGAGGTAGCCCGCAAACGGCACAATCTTTCCCTTATACTTTACATGCATGTCATACAGCGGTGTCTTTAATTCCATATTCTCTGCTCCTTTTTCTCCATATTTTATATTGCCTGCTTACTGGTACAGCGGATATTTTCCGCAGATTTTGTCAACCTCGCCTCTGATATAATCAGTCTTAGCCTCAAAATCAGTGGCTGCCAGCCAGATGCACTGGGCAATCTTTTCCATATCCTCCTCCTTCAGTCCCCTGGAGGTGACCGCCGGTGTTCCGATGCGCACGCCGGAGGTGACGAAGGGGCTTCTGGGGTCGTTTGGAACCGTGTTTTTATTCAGGGTGATGTATACCTGGTCGCAGCGGTTTTGAAGTTCCTTGCCGGATACATCCATTCCCCTCAGGTCCACAAGCATCAGGTGGTTATCCGTCCCTCCTGTGAGAATGCTGAAGCCCTGCTTTTTAAGAGCTGCTGCCAGGGCTGCCGCGTTCTTAACCACCTGCTCCTGGTATGCCTTGAATTCCGGTTTCAGCGCCTCGCCGAAGCAGATTGCCTTGGCTGCGATGACATGCTCTAACGGTCCGCCCTGGATTCCCGGGAAAATGGCTTATTGAAATTAAATTTATCTGCCGCTGCCTGGTTTGCCAGAATCATGCCGCCCCTTGGACCTCTCAGGGTCTTGTGGGTTGTTGTGGTAACCACGTCCGCATAGGGAATGGGACTCGGATGAAGGCCTGCCGCCACCAGTCCGGCAATGTGGGCCATATCCACCATCAGATAAGCTCCCACCTTGTCGGCCACTTCCCTGAACCGCTTGAAATCAATGGTCCGGCAGTAGGCGCTGGCGCCTGCGATAATAAGCTTTGGCTTGGAGGCAGCTGCTGTCTCCTCCAGTTTGTCATAATCAATGTATCCCTCCTCATTGACTCCGTAAGGCACAATGTTGAAATACAGGCCCGAAAGTTCACAGGCTTCCGTGTGTCAGATGGCCGCCGTGGTCCAGGTTCATGCCCATGACCGTGTCGCCGGGCTTTAACATGGCAACGAACACAGCCATGTTGGCCTGGGCTCCGGAATGGGGCTGTACATTTACGTAGTCGCATCCGAACAGCTTCTTTGCCCTCTCAATGGCAATGGTCTCCACCACGTCCACAAACTCGCATCCGCCGTAATAGCGTTTTCCCGCGTATCCTTCCGCGTATTTGTTGGTGAGCACCGTGCCCATGGCAGCCATCACCGGCTCCGATACAATGTTCTCGGAAGCAATCAGCTCCAGATTCCTTCTCTGGCGTCCGCACTCCGCCTTGATTGCCTCCCCTATCTCTTTGTCATATCCCTCAATAAAATCCATTACCTGTTCAACCATTGGTTATACCCTCCTTTTTATTTTTCATCACGGTCTTATCAATCTGCCCTGCTTCTGCCTCCGAAACCATACCACCTCCCCATTTGTACCGTGCGCTTTTTTAAAGACCGGACCGGATATATACATGACCTGTGTCCATGGCCCGGATATCAAAAAAAGCGCACGAACAAAAAATGTTCATGCACTCTGTCTTTGTACCTGAAAGATTTGGCTTCGTCGGTGCTATCGCTTTCCAGAGTTTCGTCCAGTATCCGGTTCTTTTGCCTGAGAGTTCTTCGCTTCCCCTTCGGCGCTGCCTGTGCAGTCTCTCCCGATCCATCATCCGATTATATAAAATTGTCAACAAAAGCATTTCTATATGATTCTGCTTTGTGCTAATGTCATAGTATCACACTTAATATTTTCAGTCAATAGGTAAAATGTGTTTAATTTTTAACGCATTTTGCCGTTATTGCATTGTGTTTTTTGCCCTATCAGCAGTTTTTTCCTGCTCCTTTATGCACACGCGGCTGACCCTGTAGGAGTACAAAAGAAATGCCGTCATGACGATGGACAGGGCTGCCACAATAATCCAGGCAATGTTGTATGAGCCTGTCAAATCATAGGCTGACGCAATCAGAGGGCCGCCCAGGGCATATCCCACGCTGGGAAACAGACTCAGGAATCCATAGATTTCTGCGTAATGTTTTGTGCCGAAGATGCCGCTGGTGATAACCGGAGCGCTTACAGTTCCTATACAGGTCCCGAATCCAAACAAAATTGCCATCAGGTACAGGAAGGGCTGATGTTTAATAAATATCAAACAAATAACGGAAAGAAAAAACATGGTATTTCCAAATAGTATTCCTGCCTTCACACCATACCTGTCATAAATATGTCCCAGTACCAATTTTCCGGGAATGGCAATAAACAGGTACAAGGAGGCGATGGAGCCGCTGTGGTGGTTGCATATCCGGCATCCATAACCGAGGCCGGTATCTGTGTAATGACGGCTGCAGTGGCTGAAATCAGCGTGCATCCCAATACAAAGCACCAGAACATGGGCTTTTTCTTTACTTCCTTCAGCGACACATTCCACTCCCGCTCTGTTTTCCTGGCCTTTCCTGTCTCTCCCTCCTCATCCGCGCCGTATGCCTTGGTCCCCATATCAGCGGGAGTCCGCCTGATGACAAGCAGTACCAGAGGAACCAGGATAACCAGCCTGGTTATGCCCACAGCCTTATATGTAAACCGCCATCCCTGGGATGCGATGAGGTTTCCGATTATGGGGCTTAATATGGTTCCGCCTATACTGGATCCCACCATGGCAATACTCATAACCAGTCCCCTCTTTTTCCTGAACCAGTTGGTAATCAGTACGCTGACCGGAATCATAGTTGAGCCGCATTCAAAAATCCGATACAGGCTGCTGTCACGTAAAACTGGGGCAGGGTGCTGGCAAAGGAATAACAGTAGTACGCCAGACAGTTTCCAATCATACACACCACCAGGGCTTTGTGCATGTACGGCTTTGACATGATCTTTCCAATGAACGGCGACATAAATGCCATCATCAGGCTGCAATGGTGCTGACCAGCGCATATCCGCTCCTGGTAAATCCCAGATCCTCTGTCACCGGTTTTGTGAACAGGCTTGCGCAGCTCACCAGAGGCGCATACCCCAGCCCCATAATCAGGATACAGGTCAGCAGTATGAGCCAACCGTAAAAAAAGCGTTTGTTTTCCGCCATATTGTCCTCTCTTTCCCTAGACACGTTCTACTGGTTTCCATGGAGGTCCAGCCATCTCATGGCCGTCCCGGCATAAATAGCAGCGCCTTTGACAAGGGCAGACTCATGAAAACGCACCTTGGGATTATGCTCCACATACCGTTTTGAAACATCCTCGATACCGGCTCCAATGCACATATAGCTGGCCGGTATTTTTTGGGAAATATAGGCGAAGTCCTCCGATCCCATCACATGATAAGCGCAGACCGCCTTCAGCTCCGGCTCCAGCTCCTTAAGCCCTTCCACAATCTCCTGGTTCAGCTCCTCATTGCACCTGACAATGGGAATATCGCTTATCACCTCAATCTCCGCCTTTGTGCGGTAGGCCCCTGCCACGGAAGGTACAATTTCATTCAGCCGTGCAATCAGATGAGACATTGTTTTTCGTCAAAGCTCCTCATGGTTCCCTGCAGGACGCAGTCTCAGGAATCACATTGGAGGCGCTGCCCGCGCAGAACTGTCCGATGGTCAGGGCTGTCTCTGAGATGGCCGGGCACTCCCTTGCAATAAGCTCCTGCAGCGCCAGATAGACATGTACGCCTGTATTGATGGGATCAATGCATTTTTCCGGCCTGGAACCATGTCCGCCCTGTCCTGTCAGGGTAATCCTGAATCCATAGACCCCCGCCATGGGAAGGCTTCCGTAGGCAACATATTCCGGGGACATCTGGGCTGCCACATGCATGGCGAAGGCGCTGTCCACCTTTGGATGGTCCAGCACGCCTTCCTCAACGGCTGCCCTGGCTCCCTGGAAGGTCTCCTCTCCCGGCTGGAACAGAAGCTTTACCTGGCCCTTAAGCTCAGACTCATGCTGCTTCAAAAGCCTTGCAGCTCCCAGCAGCACGGTAGCGTGAAGATCATGTCCGCAGGCATGCATCCTGCCGTTTCGGGACGCAAATTCCTCCCCTGATTCTTCCTGAAAAGGCAGGCCGTCCATATCGCTGCGCAGCATAAAGCATCTGCTCCCTTTTCCAAGAATTCCAACCACGCAGGAACCATTGACCTTAATCTCATAAGGAATCCCCATCTCCTCTAACTTTTCCCGAACAAACGTACTTGTATCAGGCAGCTCCAGCCCCAGTTCCGGCATGGTGTGAAGCTTGCGCCTCCAGGCAATCAGATCTGCTCCATGGTTTTTGCCTCTTCCAGTAATTCTCTATACATTCTTTTACCCCTTTCCTTCAGACAGGCTCTTTGATTTTTATAACTACTTCTCCGGAGTTTCGTTAACTTTTATTTATTTCTGTGATATAATCTTACCATAGCTCCCGGGCATTCGGTTATTCCGAATATTTTATGGGTTATAACCATTTTATTATTAGGCAAATTGTACACAAAAGGGGTAACATCATGAATTTCAGCCATTTAGAATATGCAATGACCGTGCAGAATGCCGGTCCATCAACAAAGCCGCCCAAAGGCTGCTGGTCTCCCAGCCTATTTAAGCGGAGTCCTTAAGAATCTGGAGGAGGAACTGGGCTGCCAGCTATTCAAACGCAGCCACAACGGAATCCTTCTGACAGAAAAAGGAATAAAATTCATGGACAGTGCCCGCATCATACTGTATGAATATGAGAAATTAAAACAGCTGTCCTGGGATGAAGCAGAACAGCCTATGGTGATTTCTTCCTATTTCGTATCCAATATTATGAGGCTTTTTCTGGAATTTAAAAACAGTCTGCCAAACAGTTTCCGGACCGTCTGACAGAAATGGGGAACCAGGAGGTCTTGGAGTCGGTTGCGGCAGGCCATACGCGTCTTGGTTTCATTCTCTGCGCCGTAGAAAAAAAGGAAAAATACCTGAGGCTGGCCAGGGACTTCCACTGTTCCTGCGAAGAGCTTATGACTTCCATTCCGCTGTATGTAATGGTTCCAGGGAGCATCCTCTCTATAAGAAACCTTCCGTATCCATAAAGGAATTGTTTGACTATCCCTACGTGCATTTCAATGATGTCTCCGCCATCTCCTACCTGAAGTTAGTCGGCCTGTCCGACCATCCCAACCGCCTGGAGGTAGATAACCGCGGGCAGTTCTTTGATGCCATCAGAGAGGGCCAATACATCTCCCTGTCAGTCAGAGGCAAAACCTCGGATGGACGCGGATTCTGTTTCGTGCCAATCAGCGACAAAAACCTGTATCTGAACCTCTATTTTGTGACCCAGACAGACTACAGGCCTAATAAAAGGGAACGGGAATTCATACGGTTTCTGCGGGATTTTGCAGCCTTAGACGGACAGACGCCCTGACAAAAAAGGACCGTAAAAGAGAGGACAGCCCACTGTTTCTGGCGCTGTCCCCAATGCTGTTTCTTCTATAATAATATATTTTTAGCTTCCAACGCTCTAGCTTCCAACTCTTTCCGCCAAACTCAGCTCTCTATCAGCTTCATCACATCCGCCGGCCTTACCGGAATCCGCTTCACCTGTTTTCCCACTGCATTGGATACCGCGTTTGCCACTGCCGCGGCCACAGGTACCACAGAACACTCGCCTATGCTCTTGGCCCCAAAAGGACCTGACTGCTCAATTTGTTCCACCAGCCCACTTTAATGGGAGGCATCTCCTGTGCGTTCAGCATGTGGTACTGTTTTAAGGTGGTATTCTTTACCTTTCCCTTATCATCCAGTATAAAGCCCTCTGTCAGGCATAGCCAATTCCCATCTGACCGCGCCCTCAATCTGGCCTTCCACGCCCATGGGATTAAGCGCCTTGCCGATGTCGTGGACTGCCGTGTAATCCAGTACCTTTACACTGCCGTTTTCCATATCCACCTGGACCTTGGCAAAATGGGCTCCGTAGGATACGGCCATGGCGCAGGAGGCAAATGTGTCCGCGCAGCAGATATCCCTGCCATGGGCCTGCTTTGCATATTTGATCACCTCTGCCAGGGAGGCAGACGTATCAGGCCTGGAAATGCAGTAAACCCTCTGATCTTTTAAATCCAGCTCACTCTCATCCACTTCCAGCAGGCCGGAAGCCTCCTTAAGAAGCTCTGTTTTCACCTGACCGGCAACCTTTAACGCTGCGCTGCAGCTCACAAACGTACCTCTGCTGGAATAATTTCCCATATCCCAGAGCGTTGCATCGGTGTCAGCCTGGACACATTCGATGTGCGGCATGGGGATGCCCAGTATCTCGCTTACCACCTGGGTCTGGGTGGTTACGGAACCATTTCCCATATCACTGACACCGGTAAACATCACAGCCGTGCCATCCTCATTCATCTTGATGATGACTCCCGTTGTATCCGGTCTTACGCCGAATACACCGTTGCCGTGGGCTGCAACAGCCATGCCCACACCGATTCGGTACCTGCTGTCCGCGGCATCCTCCTGTTCCCTGACAGCCTCCTCGTATCCTGACAATTCCATTCCCTTTAGTACACAGTCAATGGGCCTGGGATTTCCGTGGGGCAGGCCGTCCCTCTGGTCAAACCCATCCGGCTCCACCAGGTTCTTAAGCTGGAGCTGGATTATGTCCATGCCCAGATCCTTTGCAATCCTGTTCAGCTGGCACTGCTGGGCAAAGAACTCCTGGGGAGAACCAAAGCCTCTCATGCTCCTGCCACAGGGGTGTTTGTGTACACCGGCACAGCATGAAACCGCAGGTTTGGTGTCTTGTGGTTCTTAAAATATTTGCCGCTCATGGCCCAGACAATGCTCATGGTTCCGCCTGCATACGCTCCTGCATTCACAATGACATCCATTTCCTGTGCACGATGGTGCCGTCCTTTTTCATGCCTGTTTTCAGATGGAGCTTCATGCTGTGGCGGTTCCTGGATGAGGGAATATCCTCTCTCCTGGTGTATACCAGGCGCACGGGACGTCCTGTCTCATGCCAGAAGGGCCGTGACAGGCTCTGTCACCATATCAATCTTCCCGCCAAATCCCCCTCCGATTCCGGGGTTCACCACCCTGACCCGGCTCATGGGGAGACCGAAAATCCGCGACAGATTGGTTCTGTGCCCGAACACATCCTGGCTGGGCGTGTAGACGGTGAGCTTGCCGCTGCTCTCATAGACAGCCAGGGATGTGTGCGTCTCAATGGCCCCATGATGGATGGCAGGTGTTTCAAAGTCGTCCTCGTAGATATAATCCGCTTCCGCCATCCCCTTCTCTACATCCCCTGCCTCCTGGACCACTTCCTCGATCACATTGGAATCCTTGTGGATGGGATATGCCCCCTCCTTCAGGGCATCCTCCGGCTCCAGGTAATACGGCAGCTCCTCGTATTCCACACGAATCAGCTTCAGGGCCTGCTCCGCTATCTTTGCTGTGTCGGCTGCCACGGCTGCCACTTTGTCTCCCACATAGCGCACGGTGCTGTCAAATACCCGCTCCGTTTTCTCTCCGTCAATCTCCTCGCCGCAGCTGTTGAACAGGGCATCCGGCGCATTCTTCCAGCACACAACCGCCCGGACCCCTTCTAACTGCTCCGCCTGGCTGGTGTCTATGGATTTGATTCTGGCATGGGCCACAGCTGAACAGCACCTTTGCATGAAGCATATGGGGAAGAGTCATGTCTCCAACGTACTTAAACTGTCCGGTCACCTTCAGGGCAGCATCCCTCACAGGCATATCCGTGCCAATCACTCCGTTTTTGGGCGTCTGTAATTCCATCCTCTACTTCCCCTCCTTCTGCATCCGGCTGGCTGCCAGCTGAATGGCCCTGACGATTTTTACATATCCGGTGCATCTGCACAGGTTGTTGGAAATACCGGCTCTTATCTCCGCCTCTGTGGGATCGGGATTTTTGTCCAGCAGCGCTTGGCCGACATGATCATTCCCGGTGTGCAGTAACCGCACTGGACCGCTCCCACGTCAATAAATGCCTGCTGGATTGGATGAAGATGGATTCCGTCCGATAAACCTTCCACGGTCTCAATGGTCTTACCCACCGCATTCCTGGCTAGGACAAGGCACGAATTCACTGCCTCCCCGTCAATAATTACCTTGCAGGCACCGCAGTCCCCTGTATTGCAGCCGCATTTCACGGCTGTGAGCTCCAGTTCCTCCCGCAGTACATAGAGCAGTGTCCAGTTTTTTTCAATTGCCACATTTGTAGTTTTTTTTGTTAATATTTAAACATATCTGTTCCATCTAACCATCTCCTGTCTGTCCCGGTATCCTTTTCTGGATAAAAAAACATAAGCATGTCGGCCTTTGGTAAAGAAAGGTCTCCAAACTTATGTTCCGCAGTATGATATAAAAAGCCCAAGCTTTGCATTTATCTATATATTTCCTGATTATACCAATTCAGCTATAAAAGTCAACATTCTCGAAAAAGATTGTCGCTTTATCACAACAGAGAACGACTTTTTTAAGCACTTTTTACAAAAATAAACTTTTTTTACTGGTTTTACCGCCTGATACTTCCCGCTGTTTCTCAAAAAAACCTTGCAAATTAAGGCACTTTGCCATTTTACTTATCATAAATATACGGTTTTTTATGCAAGTTGACAAACCAAAACAAATGACTTATACTCGCTTCGTGGAACTTTTAACATACTCCATGTGAAAATTCCTCACATTCCTGGTCCGGCAAGGCCGGTCAGCATCTGGAAAGGAGATTTATCCAACATGAATGCACGAAATCAAGAAGTAAGCCATTCCCTGTACGTCTTTGACAGCAAACCGCCTGTCCGCAAGGCCCTTCCCATCTCATTGCAGCACATCATGGCCATGTTTTGGGCACAGTAACAGTACCCATAGTCATAGCCGGTGCAGCCGGTGCCGATGCTGCCACCAGGACCATCATGATTCAGTACTCTCTGATGATGTCTGCCCTGGCCACTATGATACAGGTATGTCCCCTGGGCCCCGTGGGTTCCAGACTCCCCGTCATATTCTGCGCGGGCTTTACCTGTGTTCCTGTATTTACTCCGATTGCAGCCCAATACGCCTTCCCGGCGTGTTCGGCGCAGCTCCTGTGCGCTGTTATCACCATTGCGCTGGGCTTTTGCGTAGGCAGACTGCATAAATTCTTTCCCACTGTGGTCACCGGCACCATCATCCTGTCCATCGGCCTTTCCCTGTATCCCATCGCTTTAAAATACATGGCCGGCAATGCCAGTTCCCCCACCTATGGCCAGCTGAACAACTGGATTGTGGCCTTTGTAACCCTGGCCGCCGTCCTCTTCTTCAACCTGATGTGCAAGGGCGTGGTCAAGATGGCCTCCATCCTGCTGGGCGCCGTGGTGGGATACGTGCTGGCGCTGTGCATGGGCATGGTCCATTTTGACGGTGTGGTAAGCGCCAGCTGGCTGGCAGTGCCAAAACCCTTTTTCTACGGTATGCCGTCCTTTGACCTGTCCATGGTTCTGCCGATCCTCTTGATACCATTGTCAATATCATGCAGTCCGTGGGAGATATCACAGGCACCACGGTAGGAGGTTTTGACCGGGAACCCCGCAGCGAGGAACTGACAGGAGGCGTGGCTGCATCCGGAATCGCCACCCTGGTAGGCACCATTTTCGGCGTGCCTGTGGTTTCTTCCTTCAGCCAGAACGTGGGCATTGTGTCCATGAACAAGGTAGTGAGCCGCCGTGTCATCACCATTGCCTGCGCAATTATGCTCGCCCTTGGCATCGTACCTAAATTCAGCGCGCTGGTATCCACCTTCCGGCCCCGGTCATTGGCGGCGGAACCCTCATTGTATTTGGTATGATCACGCTGACCGGACTCAAATTAGTGTCCAGCGAGCCCTTAACCGCCCGCAACAGTACAATTGTAGGCGTATCCATTGCCCTGGCCATGGGACTGTCCACCCTGGAAGGCACTGCGGCCCTGGAGAATTTTCCTCCCCTGGCCCAGGCCCTTCTCTCTAAACCAGTGGTTGTGGCAGGCGTCATGTCCTTCCTTCTCAACCTGTTAGCCCCAGGAAAAACCGTTGACGAAGAAGCCCGGGAACGCGCTGCCCTGGACGCCGAATAACCGGACGCAGCCTATCTACTTAACACACACATCCATTCCCGTCCACCTGCTCTCCGAGCTCATGGATTCCCATTTGATCCAGAATCCGTGTCACAAAGAAATCCACCATCTCCTCAATTGTCCTTGGACGGGAGTAAAATCCAGGGGATGCAGGCATTATGACAGCCCCGTAACCTGACAGCTTTGTCATGTTTTCCAGATGAATCTGGTTGTAAGGCGCTTCCCTGGGTACAATGACCAGGGGGCGCCGTTCCTTCAGGCACACATCCGCCGCCCGCTCCAAAAGGTTATGGGATGAGCCATGGCAAATGGCGGACAGTGTACCCATGGAACAGGGGACCACTATCATGGCATCCATTCCGGAGGATCCGCTGGCTATGGGCGCGCCTATGGCATGGACATCGTAATGGTGAATCAGCTCCTTTGACCCAAAGATTTCCTGCAGATATTGTTCCACCTCCCCGGAAGGGTATCCTGCCCAATCTGCCAGCCAAGCTCAGACTCCACCACCAGCTTTCCCGCCTGGGTCATGCAGATACACACATGATGGCCTTTCTGAATCAGCCTTTCTATGACCCGCTTTGCGTAAATTGACCCGCTTGCCCCGGTGATTCCTACTATGTATTTTCCCATTTGCCATGCTCCTTATCTTACTATTTCCTTACTGGTAATCCTTTAAGTCCACCTTGGGATAGCGGACCCGCTCCAGGCATCTGCTCTCCTCGTTTAGTGTGGCGTCAATCCCCATCTTCGTCTGTACGCCCCGCTCGTCGGAACAGGGATCCAGCTCATGTCCCTGGGCATTGTGGATATAGAAAATATCCCTTCAGGATCACACGGTTGGATACCGCCCACATCACGTCTGCGGGATCATAGATATCCACGTCCTCATCCACCACAATCACGTTCTTAATGTTTACATACGCTGTCATGGCTGCCAGAGCCACATTTTTCGGCTCTCCCGGATTCTTTTTCTTCATCTGGACAATGGCCAGGAAGCCGCTTCCATAGGGTGGAATATGTACATTGGTAACTCCCTTGCTCACATACTGGGTATGGGTCTTAAGGAGAGGCTCCCTGGGCAGCACATTTCCCAGATTGATATGCTCAAAGGAGGCGCCGTTTATGGTCTGGTAAATGGCCCCGTTCCTGTGGGTGATAGCCTTCACCTGCACCATAGGGCTGTTCCACGGCTCGCTGTAGTGGCCCGTGAACTCTCCCAGAGGACCTTCCTTCTCCCTGTAATCCGGAAGTATTTCACCTTCAATCACAAATTCGGCCGTGGCTGGTACATAGATGTCGGAAGTGATGCATTTCACCACCTCAATCGGACTTTTTCTGATAGCGCCCGCAATCTCTGTCTCATCCCCGTCATAGCGCAGTCCGGCTCCCACATAGATAACCGGATCTGCACCGATGACAACCGCGATGGGAAGGGCTCTCCCCTGGCTTTCCGCCTGGTCGTAGAAATCCTTCAGGTGGCGCCACTCATTGATCATGATGCTGAACTTATCCTTCCCCTTCACATGCATCCTCTGGAAGGACAGGTTCTGGCGGGTTCCGTCTATCTCCTTGCTGACAATCACCCCGCCTGTGATGATGGGGCCGCCGTCCTTTGGGGCGTGGATGGGAACCGGTATGCGTTCTAAATCAATCTCATCCCCCATCCGTATATTTTCATGACAAGGGGCGTCCGCCACTACCTGTGGCTTCACGGGATGTTCCAGGCAATCTGCCAGGAAATCCGTCATTTCATCCTTCCTGCAGCCCAGAGCCAGGGCAATGCCGTCCATGGATGCCAGCACATTTCCGCACACAGAGAATTCCTTATCCTTGATATTGTGAAATAAACCGGTTCTCTGGCCCTCTGCCT
>ENA-OQCK01000853-OQCK01000853.1-human-gut-metagenome-genome-assembly--contig:-NODE-853-length-13796-cov-3.303534_pt1 | contig 13796 bp, 15 predicted proteins | sample MGYA00242498_ERZ504578 | MGnify/ENA primary metagenome ERZ504578 (study PRJEB26092, sample SAMD00036229) | human gut metagenome | host: Homo sapiens | study: EMG produced TPA metagenomics assembly of... | reverse complement strand
CTGTCTAATTGGACAACCGGCTTTTACCCTGCTCACTATATTGAGCTTTTTTTCAAAAGTGTATTTCATAAAGAATGCACCCAAAAGTTTTTTTGTCTAACTTTTGGGGTGCACTTCAATTCAGCCTCTTTTTTTATTCTAAAATAATTTCTTTCTCTCGAAGTTGATAACCGATTCCGGAAGAACCGAAGACATTTTCCAACGTCGCATTCAAGTCTCTAGTCAGAACCGTTCCACTATAAGTCAGCCCTTCACATTTCTCATGCCCGATAACTGTCAATTTGAATATTTGTTCGATATCCGCCACTACATTAATCAGTGGGTCGTCTTCATAGCCCAGAACTTCCGGGTATTCGGCTTCCGGTGTTGGTACCTTTCTTTCCACAGGTACTATCTTAGTTTCGTCACACCGAACACTCTGTCCTGCAGTCAATGTCCGTTGTCCCACCGGCGTCGCAACTTTCACGCTGCCCTCTTCACAGTTTACAAGCATTTTCTTTCCTTGTTGTACCACCAGGAATTTGGTTCCGAGCACTGAAACGTCTCCGGCTTCGGTCTGAACCGTAAAAGTCTTTCCGGGAGTCACTTTAAACAAAGCTTTTCCCAATAGTTGAAGTTTACGTTCCCAAAACCATGTGACGCGATTATAAGACAGAGAAGAGTTTCCCATCAGCTTTACTTTACTGCCATCCGGCAGTTCATAATCCATTGCCGTAGTTTCCGTTACTAGTTTTTCCTCTGAGAAATAGTAACCACCTATTCCCAAAAGAACAATAAACATAGCCGCTATTCCCCAATACAGGGCTGCCGACCTTTCACCTCCCCGTTTCCGTTGGCGGCTTACAGTAATCCGAGACTTTCTTCACGATACAACCTCAACTTCTCAGCAATCTTCGCCTTACGGGAAAACAACTCGCCTTTCAGAGGAAGCTTACCTTCTTCGATATATTTTTCTAAAAGTTCCGTATTATCCTCCATGCCTCACATCAATTAAAAATCCATAAATTAGCTCCCACCGCAAGCAGGAAAGTTTTACTCAACTGCTCTCTTAACCTGGATATTGCCGTGTGAGTCGTGTTATATACGGTACGGGAAGTCAATCCCATTACCTGCGCAATCTCATCTGAACTCATCTTCTTATAATACTTCAGATATAACACTTCCCGCTGTTGCTTCGTCAGGTTATTAATTTCTCTCTGCAAGACTTTTAATTGTTCTCTTTCTAATTCAGAGCGGATAATCGCCGTTTCAATGTCGATTTCGAGATCAAACTTATATTCATTCGTATCTACATCGTCCAACGATCTGAATATACCACCATTCTCTTTCTTCAATTCATTGACTATGATATGTCTCAACGACACACACAGATAGGCAGATATAGATTGAGGCACAGCACAGGTTTCTCTTTTTTCAAAGATATATACGAACAACGTCTGTATCGCATCTGTGACCAAATCATCATCACCGGCTATCTTCATGCCATATCCATACAGCAAATCTGCATATTGCTCATAAAGCTGCCGGAATGCTCCTTCATCCCCCGCTGAATCTTACTCCAGAATAATGTATTCATTTCCCTCCCCTCTCATTTATATGAGATATGTTTCTTTCGTTTTTACCCTTTCTTTTAGTTAAATTCTATAAAACAGCGATTAAAATTCACTTGTAAAATGGAATTTTATGTGTTTAAAATCCATTTGAGCCATTTGAAGTACATAACCGGAGTCGCAAGGAACACATCGCGTCCCTCTCTATCCTTTGCCATATACTGATATTTACGTTTCTTGAAAGCTTCCAACTCTGCCGGATCATCACTTTCCACCCAACAAGCCTTATACAGACTTACCGGCTCCCAACGACAAGATGCATTATACTCGTTCAACAAACGATACTGAATTACCTCAAACTGCAACTGTCCCACCGTACCGATAATCTTACGTCCATTGAACTGATTGACAAACAACTGTGCCACACCTTCGTCCATCAACTGGTCGATACCTTTCGCCAACTGCTTCTGTTTCATCGGATCTGCGTTCTCAATGTACTTGAACATCTCCGGTGAGAAACTGGGTAAGCCACGGAAATGCAATATCTCACCTTCCGTCAGCGTATCGCCAATCTTGAAAGTACCGTTATCCGGCAAACCGATAATATCGCCGGCATAGGCCTCATCAATCGTTGTTTTACGCTGTGCCATAAACTGAGTAGGCGACGAAAAGCGCATCGTCTTCCCGTGGCGGACGTGCTGATAAGGTGCATTGCGCACAAACTTACCGGAACAAATCTTACAGAAAGCAACACATGAACGGTGGTTCGGATCGATATTGGCTGTAATCTTGAAGATAAATCCGGTGAACTTAGGTTCGTCCGGTTTTACTTCACGTTCTTCCGCTTGTACAGGACGAGGGCTCGGAGCAATCTCCACAAAGCAGTTTAACAGTTCCTGCACACCAAAGTTATTCAGTGCAGAACCGAAGAATACCGGTGCGCAATCTCCTGCCAAATAAGACTCGACATCAAGTTCGGGATAAACGCCTTCAATCAGTTCCAGATCACCACGCAATTTGTCTGCCAACGGCTTTCCAATCTGCTGATCCAGTTCCTCCGTATGTATATCGACTTCCACCTTTTCCGTCACCATTTGTTTAGACGGTTGATACAAGTCCAATTTCTGCTCATATATATTGTATACTCCTTGAAACGTGCTCCCTGCTCAATCGGCCAGGACAAAGGACGTACCTGAATCATCAGTCTTCCTCCAGTTCATCCAGCAAGTCGAAAGGATCTTTACCTTCACGGTCCATCTTATTAACGAAAATAATTACCGGAGTCTTTCTCATGCGGCACACTTCCATCAATTTCCGTGTCTGGGTTTCCACACCTTTCGCACCGTCGACCACGATGATAACGCTATCTACCGCAGTCAGCGTACGATATGTATCTTCGGCAAAGTCCTGGTGACCCGGAGTATCAAGGATGTTAATCTTGTAATCCCGATAATCAAATTCCATTACAGAAGTCGTCACCGAGATACCACGCTGTTTCTCAATCTCCATCCAGTCGGATGTAGCCGTTTTCTTAATCTTATTACTTTTTACAGCACCCGCCACCTGAATCTGACCACCGAAAAGCAGCAACTTTTCCGTCAATGATGTCTTACCCGCATCCGGATGCGCAATAATGGCGAACGTTCGCCGTCTCTGTATTTCTGTATTATCTGCCATATATATTATAAGGTGTCAATGCATCTTTTGAGGCTTTCCTCCAATGAGGGATTTCGATGCCGAACGTTGTTTTTATCTTTGTCTTATCCAGTACGGAATACGCAGGACGGTTCGCCTTCGCCGGATATTCTGCCGTGTGCAGAGGTTTCACTTTACATGAAGTAATTCCTGCCAAGCGATGGATAGCCACCGTAAAATCATACCATGAGCAAACACCTTCATTACTGAAATGATAGATGCCGCGAACTATACCTTTATTTATAATGGTATAGATAGCTTGAGCGAGGTCATTGGCATAAGTGGGCGTTCCGATCTGGTCGAAAACCACTCCCAGACTGTCACGTTCTTTCCCTAAACGAATCATTGTCTTTACGAAATTATTGCCGAAAGTGGAATAGAGCCATGCGGTACGGATAACTACCGCTTTCTCACAATAATTCATCACATCATATTCTCCTTCCAGCTTAGTAGTGCCATATACAGAATCCGGACAAGGGTCACAATCTTCCGTATAAGGAATGTGGGCAGTGCCGTCAAACACATAATCGGTAGAAACCTGTATCATTGCCGCACCATTAAATTGTGCAGCACTTGCCAACTCTTTCGCCGCTTCACAATTCAACTTATAGGCCAGTTCCGGGTTATCTTCCGCTTTATCTACCGCCGTGTAAGCTGCACAGTTCACAATCAATTCTATTCTCTTTTCCGCAATATAAGCCCATACAGCTTGTTTATCACAGATGTCCAGTTCCTGCACATCTGTGAAATATACGTATGTTGTGGATTCTCTTTTGCAAGTACTTGCATTTCGTTGCCAAGCTGACCGTCAGCACCCGTTACTAAAATTCTCATTTATTCATCAAGTTTTAATTCACCTTTACGGTCTTTATCATAATAGTTTGCCAGCATAGAAAGAAAACTACTGATAGCCTCTATCGCTTTCGCCGTCCCTTCACTGATCGGCTTCTTTTGCAAACGTAGTAAGAGCACACCGTACAACGCTTCAAAGCACGTTTCCAGTTCCGGTTCCTCCTTTTTCCCGTTCTTAGTCCGTAGCTCTACAATAAATGGCAATGCCTTGAAATAGGCAGCACTGTAAAAAGGGAATTTAGGAGAAGAAGATAAAGCATTATGCAACTCCGTCAGGTTGAGAATAACATTCTTATTGATCTGTAAATGTCCTTTCTCACGTACCCTTCTTCACTCATCATCGTTATCAGATTGCCATACCACTCTCTCATGGCAGCACGCTGGTCCTCCGGATAACGGACAATCACATTAGTCTCCAGTTCTTCCGGTTCACAATGATTGGCACGGATGAGGTCTTCTTCCTGCCACATATATATAAGATATTCGGCAATGTTTCTCTCTTTCAGTTGTTGAGCTATTTGATTCATAATGTTATCTCCTAATAAATTGACTCTCCCAACAAAGTATAAATCAATCCAGCTACAGATACCAACATCACAATGCTTCCAATGACACGATTCAGTATCCAAATGCCACGCAGATTGAACTTAGTACGTACCTTGTTCACAAAGTAAGTGATTCCGAGCCACCAAGTCAATGCGCCGGCAGCGATAGCAAAATATCCCGTTATCTCTTCAAAGACTAAAACGCCCTGTTGCACAAAGGCAAAACGGGCAAAAAGTCCGATGAACAGGAATATGATTAAAGGGTTAGAAAGAGTGACGAAAAATGCAGTTATAAAATTATGAAAATAAGATCCCTTATTGGACGAAGCCGGACGGATAGAATTTACCGGATTACTGCGAAAGGTATAAATTCCGAAAACAAGCAACATAACGCTGCCGAGCAATTGCAGATAAAAACTTCCTTTATTAATATAATCGGAAACGAAGCTCATGCCATAACCCGTAAGCAGAGCGTAAGCTATATCGCTCAAAGAGGCTCCCAGGCCTGTCACAAATCCGTACCAACGCCCCTTATTCAAAGTCCTTTGGATGCATAATACGCCCACCGGACCGAGAGGTGCGGACACAACAACGCCAATAATAAAGCCTTTAACTAATATATCGAATATTGTCTCTATCTGAATCATTCCGCAAATATCGCACTTTTTTGTGATATGAGAATAGGATATTAACGTTTTTTCCAACGAATCATCTAATTCATGAAGCAGGAGAAATTTAAAATAAGACTTCGAAAACGCGGACAGCGCAAATTATTCCCTTTATCCCTAAAAGCTAAATCTTTGTACACAGAGAACTAGCAGCCCGTAGGTATTAATTTATTCGTCTGACAGCTGTCAGACGAATAAATGGTTGCAACATCAGGAACAGTTTTTAGGTATACAACAAATAAATCCATAAGAAACCGATATTAATTCATCGCAACATAAAAATAAGTCGGCCCATAAAAAGGAAAGCCGACAAGATATTTATTTCCGTTTTATTTCTCACCACCAACGAATTTGCTTATCTTTGCACCACAGAAAAAGAGAAGAGTTTCTCCCGTAGAAACTTCAATCGTAAATCGTAAAATCGTAAAATCGTAAATATACAACATGATTCTTTTTTTCAGAACCCCTTCCAAGAGCGTGATTGCCGTAGAGAGCAATCATCAGCTCACCCCGGACGAAGTAATAAACTCTGCTGGCTTTTTGGAGAAGCCGTGACGGAAAGTGAAGAAAACCTGAAAGGCTGTTTCGTCGGTCCACGCCGTGAAATGATTACTCCCTGGAGTACGAATGCAGTAGAAATCACCCAAAACATGGGACTCGAAGGTATCACCCGCATCGAGGAGTATTTTCCCGTAAAGGATGAAAACGCCGACCACGACCCGATGCTGCAACGCATGTACAAAGGACTCGACCAAAACGTATTCACTACCAACCGCCAACCGGAACCAATTATCTACATCGAAGACCTTGAGGACTACAACGAAAAAGAAGGCCTTGCTCTTTCAAAAGAAGAAATGGACTACTTGAAAAAAGTAGAAAACGACCTCGGACGCAAACTGACCGACTCCGAAGTTTTCGGTTTTGCACAAATCAACTCCGAGCACTGCCGTCACAAGATCTTCGGCGGAACGTTCATCATCGACGGTGTGGAACAGGAATCCTCCTTGTTTCAGATGATTAAAAAGACTACACAAGAAAATCCGAATAAAATCATTTCTGCTTATAAAGACAATGTAGCCTTTGCAGAAGGTCCGGTTGTTGAACAGTTTGCTCCGGCAGACCACTCAAAACCTGATTTCTTCCAGATCAAGGACATCAAGAGTGTTATCTCGCTAAAAGCGGAAACTCACAATTTCCCGACAACCGTAGAGCCGTTCAACGGTGCTTCTACCGGTACAGGCGGTGAAATTCGTGACCGTATGGGTGGTGGTAAAGGTTCATGGCCGATTGCAGGTACTGCTGTCTACATGACTTCTTACCCACGCACAGACGAAGGCCGCGAATGGGAAGAAATCCTTCCGGTACGCAAATGGTTGTACCAGACTCCAGAACAGATTCTGATTAAGGCGTCCAATGGTGCTTCCGATTTCGGAAACAAGTTCGGCCAGCCGCTGATCTGCGGTTCGGTACTGACTTTCGAACATACAGAGAACAATGAGGTTTACGGCTATGACAAAGTTATCATGCTTGCCGGAGGTGTAGGCTACGGTACACAGCGCGACTGTCTGAAAGGCGCACCGGAAGCCGGAAACAAAGTAGTCGTTATCGGTGGTGACAACTACCGAATCGGACTTGGCGGCGGTTCCGTATCTTCAGTAGATACCGGTCGTTACAGTAGTGGTATCGAGTTGAACGCCGTGCAACGTGCGAATGCAGAAATGCAGAAACGTGCCAACAACGTAGTCCGTGCCCTTTGTGAAGAAGATGTGAATCCGGTTGTTTCTATTCATGACCATGGTTCGCAGGTCACGTCAACTGTCTGTCGGAATTGGTGGAAGAATGCGGCGGTCTGATCGACATGAGCAAGTTGCCTATCGGTGACAAAACGCTGTCTGCCAAAGAAATCATCGCCAATGAAAGCCAGGAACGTATGGGACTTCTTATCAAAGAAGAAGCTATCGAACATGTGCGCAAGATTGCAGAACGTGAACGTGCCCCGATGTACGTAGTCGGAGAAACGACAGGCGACCACCGCTTTGCTTTCCAACAAGCTGACGGTGTACGTCCGTTCGATCTTGCCGTAGAACAGATGTTCGGTTCATCTCCCAAGACATATATGATAGACAAAACCGTAGAACGTCATTATGAAATGCCGAAATACGAATTGTCTCAACTGCATGAATACCTGACCAATGTATTGCAGCTCGAAGCAGTGGCTTGCAAGGATTGGCTGACCAATAAAGTAGACCGTTCGGTAACAGGTAAAGTAGCCCGTCAGCAATGCCAAGGTGAACTTCAATTGCCGTTGAGCGACTGTGGTGTCGTAGCACTCGACTACCGTGGCGAGAAAGGTATCGCTACCTCTATCGGACACGCTCCGCAAGCAGCATTGGCCGATCCGGCTGCCGGTTCTATACTTTCTGTATCCGAAGCACTGACTAACCTTGTCTGGGCTCCTATGGCAGAGGGCATGGACAGCATCTCCCTGTCTGCCAACTGGATGTGGCCTTGCCGTTCACAGGAAGGTGAAGACGCTCGTCTCTACACTGCCGTGAAAGCATTGAGCGACTTCTGCTGCGCCCTACAAATCAACGTTCCTACCGGAAAAGATTCTCTGTCTATGACGCAGAAGTATCCGAACGGCGAAAAAGTAATTTCTCCGGGAACAGTAATTGTATCGGCAGGCGGCGAAGTTTCCGACGTGAAGAAGGTTGTATCTCCGGTATTGGTAAACAACGAAAAAACAACTCTTTATCATATTGACTTCAGCTTCGACGAACTGAAGCTCGGCGGTTCCGCCTTTGCACAGTCATTGGGCAAAGTGGGTGACGATGTGCCTTGCGTACAAGACGCAGAGTATTTCCGCGATGCTTTCCTTGCCGTACAGGAACTGGTAAACAAAGGATTGATTCTTGCCGGACATGATATTTCTGCCGGTGGTCTGATCACTACATTGCTCGAAATGTGCTTCGCCAATGTGGAAGGCGGTATGGAAATCAGCCTCGACAAGATGAAGGAACAGGATATTGTCAAGATTCTGTTTGCAGAAAATCCGGGTATTGTTATCCAGGTCAGCGACAAGCACAAAGAAGAGGTGAAGAAGATTCTGGAAGACGCAGGCGTAGGCTACCTGAAGTTGGGTAAACCTACCGACGAACGCCACATCCTCGTATCCAAAGGAGACGCTACCTACCAATTCGGTATCGACTATATGCGTGATGTATGGTATTCTTCTTCTTACCTGCTCGACCGCAAACAGTCCATGAACGGTTGCGCCAAAAAACGTTTTGAAAACTACAAGATGCAGCCGGTTGAATTTGCTTTCATGCCAGAATTCAAAGGCAAACTTTCTCAATACGGTATTACTCCGGACCGTCGTACTCCGAGCGGTGTCCGCGCAGCTATCATCCGCGAAAAAGGAACGAACGGCGAACGCGAAATGGCTTATTCACTCTATTTGGCAGGTTTTGACGTGAAAGATGTGACAATGACCGACCTTATCAGCGGACGTGAAACACTGGAAGACGTAAACATGATCGTTTATTGCGGCGGTTTCTCCAACTCCGACGTACTTGGTTCAGCCAAAGGCTGGGCAGGCGGTTTCTTGTTCAACGAAAAGGCAAAAGAAGCACTCGATAAATTCTATGCTCGTGAAGATACATTGTCACTGGGTATCTGTAACGGTTGCCAGTTGATGATGGAGCTTGGACTTATCAATCCTGAACACAAAAAGAAAGGTAAGATGCTTCACAATGATTCCCATAAATTCGAGTCTACCTTTGTCGGCCTGACTATCCCTACCAACCGCAGTGTTATGTTCGGTTCATTGAGCGGTAGCAAACTAGGTATCTGGGTAGCTCACGGTGAAGGAAAATTCTCTCTGCCTTACGATGAAGACAAATATAATGTAGTGGCAAAATACAGCTATGACGAATATCCCGGAAACCCGAACGGTTCCGACTATTCTATCGCCGGACTTGCCAGCGCCGACGGCCGTCATCTGGCTATGATGCCTCACTTGGAACGCGCTATCTTCCCATGGCAGAACGGTTGTTATCCGGCAGACCGCAAAAACAGCGATCAGGTAACTCCGTGGATTGAAGCATTTGTCAATGCCCGCAAGTGGATTGAAGAAAAGGTGAGATAAATAATTGCTTTATATTTTTAAGGCTGGTACTTCCCAAAAAGTACCAGCCTTTTAGTTTATCCCAATATTCCTACTACCTAAATTCGTTTATATACAACTAAAGTTCCACAAATAAGCACTAAATACAAATAGCTGAAAAAGCTCCTCATCCGCTTCAATTCAAGTACGACGTAATCCTTACTCCAAAATTTTGTAGTGTCGAAAAATCTTCTTAATTTTGTCAAACTTTCCCCCTCAGAACAAGATTCAATAACCCTTAAAAGTCCTATTTATATGAAAAAATGGATTTTTCTAATCTTATTGTTTCCTCTAACCTGTATCGCTCAGACGTACCAATATATTGGAGTGGAAGATGGGCTAAGCAACCGGCGAGTTTACTATATCCAGAAAGACAGAACCGGATATATGTGGTTCCTCACCCATGAAGGTATTGACAGATACAATGGAAAAGATTTCAAACGATACAAACTAATGGACGGTGACGTAGAGGTTAATTCGCTACTGAACCTCAATTGGCTATATATTGATAAGGAAGATGTATTATGGGAAATCGGGAAAAAAGGAAAGATATTCCGGTATGACCAGATCCACGACTGCTTCACACTCGTATATAAACTGCCCATAGAGAACTTCCGTGATTTGCCGGCTCCGGTAAGTTTCGCATGGCTCGATCAGAGCAAGCATATCTGGTTGTGTAATGAGGAAACTATCTTTATTTATAACACGGATACAGGAGAAGTCACTCACATAAAGAATGACATCAGTGAAGAAATCAATGACATCGAACAGATTGACGACACACATTACTTCATTGGCACGGAAATGGGAATCCACTATGCCAAGTTGGAAAACAACACACTGGAACTTATTCACTGCGACAAGCTGGAGAATGTGAAAGCACAAATACTCGATCTACATTTCGACACAAAGATTCGTAAATTGTTTATCGGAACTTTCCAACGGGGAGTGCTCATCTATGATATGTCGACCAAGTCCGTCACACAACCTCCACATAGTCTGAAAGATATCAGCATTACACGAATCAAGCCCTTAAACGCCAAAGAATTGTTGATAGCGTCAGATGGCGGCGGTGTACATAAAATGAATGTTGAAACCTATCAGATGGAGCCTTACATTATTGCTGATTACAACAGTAATAACGGCATGAACGGCAACAGTATCAATGATCTTTATATAGAAGAAGAACGGATATGGTTGGCGAACTACCCTATCGGAATCACCGTACAGAATAATCGCTATTCCAGCTATAAATGGATCAAGCATTCTATCGGCAACAGACAGTCTTTGATAAACGACCAGGTTAATTCGATTATCGAAGACAGTGACGGTGACTTATGGTTCGGAACCAATAATGGAATCAGTCTCTTAAATTCCAAGACCGGACAATGGCGTTCCTTCCTCAGTTCTTTTGAGAAGAACCAGGATAGCAGAAGTCATATTTTCACTACCCTGTGCGAAGTGCTTCCCGGAGTTGTCTGGGCCGGCGGATACTTCTCCGGCATTTATCAGATAGACAAGAGATCTTCCAATGTCAGCTATTTTACTCCGGCTTCGTATGCATATGAGAACATACGCCCGGATAAGTATATACGTGATATCCGTAAAGACTCACAAGGAAATATCTGGAGCGGAGGATTTTATAATCTGAAACGTATCAATGTACACACTAAAAATATACAACTGTACCACGGACTGAACTCCATTACTGCAATTCTCGAACGCGATGCCAAAAGTATGTGGATAGGCAGTGCGACCGGATTGTTTTTATTGGATAAAGAATCGGGTAAATATGAACGTATCAAACTTCCCGTAGAATCAAACTATATATATTCTTTATACCAGACCAAGAAAGGATCGCTATATATAGGAACCAGTGGCTCCGGATTATTAATTTACGATCCTCACACCAAACTGTTCACTCATTATCATACGGGAAATTGCGCATTGATTTCCAACAATATCTATACCTTGCTTTCAGACGCTGACGAAGATATTCTGCTTAGCACGGAAAGCGGTCTGACCAGCTTTTATCCTAACCAAAAAACATTTCACAACTGGACAAAAGAAATGGGACTTATGACCACACATTTCAATGCATTGTCCGGTACCCTGCGAAAGAACAACAACTTTATTTTCGGAAGTTCGAACGGGGCAGTAGAGTTCAATAAAGACATGAAACTTCCCAGAACCTATTCTTCCAAAATGATATTCAGCGATTTCAAACTGTTTTATCAAACGATCTACCCGGGAGACAAAAATTCCCCGCTAAAGGCAAGTATCAACAATACGAAAGAGCTGAAATTAAAATATAACCAGAATATTTTCTCGTTACAGGTTTCTTCTATCAACTATGACTATCCTTCTAATGTCCTTTATTCCTGGAAACTGGAAGGCTTTTACGAAGAATGGAGCAAACCGGGGACAGAAAACACAATCCGTTATACTAACCTCGCACCGGGAAAATATACGTTAAGGGTACGTGCTATCTCCAATGAGGACCAGCGTATTATGCTCGAAGAAAGGAGTATAGATATTATCATCGCCCAGCCTTTTTGGCTGACCGTTTGGGCAATGTTGCTCTATATCGTTATCCTTGTCTTTATCGCTGCTGTCTCATTACGTATTCTGATCCTAAGGAAACAACGTAAAGTGTCCGACGAAAAGATTCATTTCTTTATCAACACTGCACACGACATCCGTACTCCGTTGACGCTTATCAAAGCGCCACTGGAAGATCTTCGTGAAAAAGAAGAACTAAGCAAGGAAGGAATATCCAATATGAATACTGCATTACGGAATGTAAATGCCCTGCTACGTCTCACCACCAATCTAATAAACTTCGAGAGGGCGGACGTATATTCCTCCGAACTATATATTTCGGAACATGAACTGAACACATTTACAACCGAAATATACAATGCTTTCCAGCAGTACGCCAATATCAAACATATCAACTTCACCCACGAAAGTAATTTCAGGTATATGAATGTATGGTTTGATAAGGAAAAAATGGAATCAATCCTGAAAAACATAATCTCGAATGCCTTGAAGTACACTCCGGAAAACGGTAATGTACAGATTTTCGTGTCCGACAATACAGACTCGTGGAGCGTCGAAGTCAGGGATACAGGAATCGGAATTCCGGCCAGCGAACAGAAAAAACTGTTCAAGCTGCATTTCCGTGGCAGCAATGCAATCAACTCCAAAGTGACGGGTAGCGGGATCGGACTGATGCTTGTCTGGAAATTAGTGCGGCTGCATAAAGGTAAGATTAATTTGTCGAGTGTGGAAAATCAAGGTTCGGTTATCAAGGTATCTTTCCCGAAAGACAGCAAGCGTTTCCGTAAGGCACATCTGGCAACACTGAGCAAACAACGTCAGGAAAACAGAACCTAAGCAATGTACCTGCTCCCTCACCCGAAATATACGAAAACGCACATAAGAAGTTGAACGGTGAACACCGGCGGATTCTGATTGTGGAGGATAACGATGAATTACGCAACTATCTGTTGCAGACATTATCAGAAGAATATACTGTACAAACGTGTTCCAACGGAAAAGAAGCGTTGACGATCATCCCCGAATACAAACCGGAGTTGGTTATCTCTGATATTATGATGCCGGAAATGCGGGGAGACGAATTATGCAAGGAACTCAAAAACAACATAGAGACATCGCACATTCCGGTTATCCTGCTGACAGCTCTGAATAATGAGAAAGATATCTTGTCCGGACTTAAAATCGGTGCCGACGAATACATCTTGAAACCGTTTAATATAGGTATATTAAAAGCGACTGTCGACAATCTGCTGACTAACCGTGCTCTTTTGCGCAGTAAGTATGCCAATCTGGAGCTGGATGATGAGGAAGAAGATGACGAATGCATCAACTGCTCACAGGACATTGACTGGAAGTTTATTGCCAACGTCAAAAAGCATATAAAAGACAATATAGATAACCCGGCCCTTACCGTAGATGTACTTTGCAACCTGGTAGCATGAGCCGTACAAGTTTCTACAACAAACTCAGGCATTGACCGACCAGGCTCCGGGAGATTATATCCGTCTGATCCGGTTGAAGTATGCCGTGCAATTATTGAAAGAGAACACACATAGCATAACAGAAATAGCAGAAATGACAGGATTCAGTGATGCGAAATACTTCCGTGAAGTATTCAAGAAGCATTTTAACGTAAGTCCCAGCCAATACGGCAAAGAAAAGAGAACAAACAAGAAAGGAGGAGAAAAGAAAGAATGAACATCTATCTCGAATCATTTGGAATTTTTTTTAAAATAGGCGCCTTTACTATCGGAGGAGG
>ENA-OQCK01000850-OQCK01000850.1-human-gut-metagenome-genome-assembly--contig:-NODE-850-length-13862-cov-2.805533_pt1 | contig 13862 bp, 19 predicted proteins | sample MGYA00242498_ERZ504578 | MGnify/ENA primary metagenome ERZ504578 (study PRJEB26092, sample SAMD00036229) | human gut metagenome | host: Homo sapiens | study: EMG produced TPA metagenomics assembly of... | reverse complement strand
AAGATTATGAGCAAGATGGGCATCAGCACCATCCGTTCTTACCGGGCGCGAAAATTTTCGAGGCCGTAGGACTGAGCGAGGAGTTGAGCAATGCCTACTTTGGCGGACTGAGTTCACGCATCGGAGGCATACGCCTGGATGAAGTGGCACGCGACGCCATCGCCTTCCACAAGGAAGGGATGGAGGTTCTTAAAAAGAAGGGGGAAGCGGAGCTATTGCCGAACCGCGGACTGTATGCCTTCCGCAAGGATGGTGAGAAGCACGCCTGGAACCCGGAAACCATCAGCACACTGCAACTTGCCACACGCCTGGGAAGCTATAAGAAATTCAAGGAGTTCACTGCCATGGTAGACAGCAAGGAATCTCCCATCTTCCTGCGCGATTTCCTCGACTTCCGCCGCGCTCCTATCAGCATAGACCGGGTGGAACCGGTAGAGAACATCGTACAGCGCTTTGTCACCGGCGCCATGTCCTACGGCTCCATCAGCCGCCGAAGCCCACGAAGCCATGGCTATTGCATGAACAAGCTGCATGGCCGGAGCAATACGGGCGAAGGAGGCGAAGACGGGCACGCTTCATGCCGTGCGAAGACGGCACCAGTCTGCGCAGCGCCATCAAGCAGGTGGCCTCAGGACGTTTCGGTGTCACCGCAGAATATCTGGTGAATGCGGACGAAATACAGATAAAGATTGCCCAAGGCGCCAAGCCGGGCGAAGGTGGGCAGCTGCCGGGCTTCAAAGTGGATGAAGTGATTGCCAAGACACGCCACTCCATTCCGGGCATCTCGCTGATTTCCCCCCGCCCCACCACGACATTTACTCCATCGAAGACCTGGCACAGCTCATCTTCGACCTGAAGAACGTGAACCCACGGGCAAAAATCAGCGTGAAGCTGGTGGCAGAAAGCGGTGTGGGCACCATTGCCGCCGGTGTGGCAAAGGCAAAGGCCGATTTGATAGTCATCTCGGGTGCAGAGGGCGGTACGGGAGCCTCTCCTGCATCATCCATCCGCTATGCCGGCATCTCGCCCGAACTCGGTTTGAGCGAAACGCAGCAGACACTGGTGCTGAACGGCCTGCGCGGACAAGTGATGCTGCAAGTGGACGGACAACTCAAAACTGGCCGCGACATCATACTGATGGCAATGCTCGGAGCCGAAGAATTCGGCTTCGCCACCAGTGCCCTGATTGTACTGGGTTGCGTAATGATGCGCAAATGTCACCAGAACACCTGCCCCGTAGGGTGGCGACACAGAACGAAGAACTGCGCAAACGCTTCCGCGGACGCAGCGAGTATCTGGTGAACTTCTTCACGTTCCTGGCGCAGGAAGTACGCGAATACCTGGCGGAAATCGGTGTGGAACGCTGGATGACATCATTGGACGCACAGACCTTATCGTCCGCAAGCCGGATGACGGAATCAGGAAACATCAGTTGATAAGCTTCGACAAACTACTGGCACGCGTAGACAACGAAGCCGCCATCCGCCACGTCACCGACCAACAGCATGGCATCGACCATGTGAAAGATGTAGAGATGCTACATGCCGCCGCCGAAGCCGTAGAGAACCAGAAGGAAATCTCGCTGGAGTACACCATCGCCAATACCGACCGTGCCTGCGGCGCCATGCTCTCTGGTGTCATTGCCGCAAAATACGGAGAAAAAGGGCTGCCCGAACATACGCTGAACGTGAAGTTCAAAGGCTCCGCCGGGCAGAGTTTCGGGGCATTCCTTGTCCCGGGTGTCAACTTCAAGCTGGAAGCGAGGCCAACGATTATCTGGGCAAAGGTCTGAGTGGCGGACGTATCGCCGTCCTGCCTCCGGTACGGAGCAACTTCGAGGCGGAGAAAAACACGATTGCAGGCAACACCCTGCTTTATGGCGCCACAAGCGGTGAAGTCTACATCAACGGCCGTGCAGGCGAGCGCTTTGCCGTCCGCAACTCCGGTGCCACAGCCGTAGTGGAGGGTGTAGGCGACCACTGCTGCGAGTATATGACCGGCGGGCGCGTGGTAGTACTCGGACAGACGGGACGCAACTTTGCCGCAGGCATGTCCGGCGGTGTGGCCTACGTATGGAACCGGGACGGCAACTTCGACTATTTCTGCAACATGGAAATGGTAGAACTGAGCCTCATCGAAGAGGCCTCCTACCGCAAGGAACTGCACGAGCTCATCCGCCAGCACTACCTGTACACCGGTTCCAAACTGGCACGCACCATGCTCGATGACTGGCCACGCTATGCCGACCAGTTCATCCAGGTAGTCCCTATCGAATACAAAAAAGTGCTGCAAGAGGAGCAGATGCAGAAATTGCAACAGAAGATTGCAGAGATGCAACGCGATTATTGAATCGCGAATTAATAATGAAAGAATGAAAGACTGAGGAAATTCCCCTTTCATTCTTTAATTCTTTAACTTTTTAATTTGTTCATCATGGGAGATCCAAAAGCATTCCTCAATATCCCCCGCCAAGAGGCGGGTTACCGTCCGATACACGAACGTATCACAGACTTCAGCCAAGTGGAACAGACACTGAACAGCCACGACCGCAAACTCCAGGCCTCGCGCTGTATGGACTGCGGCGTACCCTTCTGCCACTGGGCATGTCCGCTGGGCAATAAAGACCCGGAATTCCAAGACGCGCTCTACCGGGGCAAATGGCGCGAAGCCTATCAAATACTGAACAGTACGAATGATTTTCCGGAATTTACGGGACGCATCTGCCCTGCCCTTTGCGAGAAGTCGTGCGTACTGAAACTCTCGTGCAACGAACCGGTCACTATCCGCGAGAACGAAGCCGCCATTGCCGAGGCTGCTTTTCGCGAGGGCTACATCACCCCCCTCCAGCCCGAACGCAACGGAAAGAAAGTAGCCGTCATCGGCGCGGCCCTGCCGGATTGAGCGTTGCCGTACGCTGAACGCCAAAGGTTACGAAGTTACCCTATTCGATAGCAAACCGATGCCGGGAGGACTGCTGCGCTATGGCATCCCCAACTTCAAGCTGGACAAAGCCGTCATCGACCGCCGCATGAAAATCCTCGAGGCCGAAGGAATCTTGTTCAAGATGGGAGTCCATGTCGATGTGCAGAAACTGCCCGCCGGATTCGATGCCTACGCCATTTGTACCGGTACGCCCACCGCCCGCGACCTCTCCATTCCGGGCAGGGAGCTGAAAGGCATCTACTTTGCCCTCGACATGCTGGCACAGCAGAACCATATTCTGGATGGAGATACCTTCCCGAAAGACCAACTCGTCAACGCCCGCGGCAAACGGGTACTCGTCATCGGCGGCGGCGATACCGGGTCTGACTGTATAGGCACCAGCATCCGCCAGGGAGCCGTCAGCGTAACCCAGATTGAAATTATGCCCCAACCACCCATAGGACACAACCCGGATACTCCCTGGCCGCAATGGCCCGTCGTACTGAAAACCACCAGCAGCCACGAAGAAGGCTGTACCCGTCGATGGTCCCTCGCCTCTACCCGGTTCATCGGGAAGAATGGAAGGTATGCGGTGTGGAAGTGGAAGAAGTGGAGTGGCTTCCGGCAACAGACGGTAACCGCCCTACCATGAAATCTACGGGTAAGAAAGAGGTCATCGAAGCCGATATGGTGCTTCTTGCCATGGGTTTCCTCAAGCCCGAGCAACCGAAGTTTGCAGAGAACGTATTCGTGGCAGGCGATGCCGCCCACGGCGCAGCCTCGTAGTACGTGCCTTGGCCGACGGACGACGAGTGGCAACAGAAATAGACCGTTACCTCGAACCTCTAAAAGAAAACAAGAAATGATTTCCCTTTCTTTAATTTTTAACCTTTAATTTTTAATTCTCATGTGTGGAATAGCAGGAATCTTCAACATACAGTCTCAACTCCTGAGTTGAGAAACAAAGCGCTACGGATGGCGCAGAAAATCCGTCATCGCGGACCGGACTGGAGTGGTATCTACGTAGCGCTCCGCCATCCTCGCCCACGAACGCCTCTCCATTGTCGACCCGGAATCCGGTGGACAACCCTTATATTCACCCGACCGCAAACAGGTGCTTGCCGTCAATGGCGAGATTTACAACCATCGCGACATCCGTGCCCGCTATGCCGGAAAATACGCCTTCCAGACAGGTTCCGACTGCGAAGTCATCCTTGCCCTTTACAAAGACAAAGGCATCCGCTTCCTCGAAGAGCTGAACGGCATCTTCGCCTTCGCCCTCTATGATGAAGAAACGGACGATTACCTCATCGCCCGCGACCCCATCGGCGTAATCCCCCTTTATATAGGACGCGACAAAGACGGACACATCTACTTCGGCAGTGAGCTGAAAGCTCTTGAGGGTTTCTGCGATGAGTACGAGCCTTTCCTTCCCGGCCACTACTACCGTGGGAGCGAGGGCAAGATGCACCGCTGGTACACCCGCGACTGGATGGACTATGCCGCTGTGAAAGACAACTACACCCCTGCCGCCGAACGCAATGCCGCGCCGGCTTCGATAGGCCGGACAGCCTACAGCACACAAGTCACGGCTGTGCACGACGCCCTTGAAGCCGCCGTACAGCGCCAGTTGATGTCCGACGTCCCCTACGGTGTCCTGCTCAGTGGCGGACTCGATTCTTCCGTCATCTCTGCCATCGCCAAGAAATATGCCGCCAAACGCATCGAGACAGACAACAAGGCAGATGCCTGGTGGCCGCAGCTCCATTCCTTCGCCGTCGGCTTGAAGGGTGCTCCCGACTTGATTAAAGCCCGCGAAGTGGCCCGTCATATCGGTACCGTGCATCACGAGATAAACTATACCGTTCAGGAAGGCCTCGATGCTGTCCGCGACGTCATCTATTTCATTGAGACTTACGACATAACCACTGTCCGCGCCTCCACCCCCATGTATCTGCTGGCGCGTGTCATCAAAAGCATGGGCATCAAGATGGTACTCAGCGGCGAAGGTGCAGACGAGGTGTTCGGCGGTTACCTTTACTTCCACAAGGCGCCCACACCGCAAGCCTTTCACGAAGAAACCGTGCGCAAGCTCTCCAAACTGCATCTGTACGACTGCCTCCGTGCCAACAAAAGCCTTGCAGCCTGGGGAGTGGAAGGACGTGTCCCCTTCCTCGACAAAGAATTCCTGGATGTTGCCATGCGCATCAATCCGGCAGTCAAGATGTGCCCCGGCAAGGAGATAGAAAAGAAAGTAGTCCGCGAAGCCTTTGCCGACATACTCCCCAGAGCGTTGCCTGGCGGCAGAAAGAACAGTTCTCCGACGGTGTGGGCTACAGTTGGATTGATACGCTGAAAGCCGTCACTGCCGCTGCCGTCAGCGACGAACAGATGGCACATGCCGCCGAACGCTTCCCGATACATACCCCGCAAAATAAGGAAGAGTATTACTATCGCACTATCTTCGAAGAGCATTTCCCCAGTGAAAGCGCGGCCCGAAGCGTTCCCAGCGTGCCCAGTGTGGCATGCTCCACCGCCGAAGCGCTGGCATGGGACGCCTCTTTCCAAGGAAAGAACGACCCCAGCGGACGAGCAGTAGCGGGGGTACACGAAGAAGCATACAAGGATTAAAAAAAGAGCTGCCGACAGATTTCCTGCCAGCAGCTCTTCTCATTTTTTATTTATCAAATCCTATCGGACTAAAACATCATTGTCTGTCCGCCAATCACACCTGCCACAGCACTCGCTACGGCAATAATAAGTTTCAAAATCACATTCCACGTTTTCTTCATAAAGATTATCCATTATCTGATTAATAATTCATAGCTACCGTTATCCCAGTGGATTCTCGCCTTGGTCTCCATCCGAATCCGAGCCTCCTCCTTCCGAACCGGAGCCACCATCTATAGAAGTCTTCCCCTTAAGATAATCATCCAAACTCACCAAATCCAGCCTTTCTCCAGCACGGGTAGCAGCCTTCGATATCTTCAGTTCCCTATTCGCCTGAAAACAGATACGGACGCTCTCCACACTCTTGGCTGTCACGTCATCAGCCTTTTCCTCACCTTTCGATTTGGCTGCCAGTATAAAGACACCCAGCCCGGCTATATTAACCGTCTTTCCTTCCAGCAACTGCTCTTTCAGCTTTTCCACAAAGTTCTGCATCGTACTCTTGATGTCACCGATAGACAGAGAAGAGCGGTCCTGCATCTTCTGTGCAATAAACGCCAAATCCACGCTTTGCCCCAATGTTACCAACTGCGGATAATACTTCTTGGGAGAGTTTTCAACCCTGGGGTCCGACGGTCTCTCCACCGTCCTAAAAATTACACTCATACTTTTTTTCTTTAGAGATTTAAATTCGTTTTCCTATTCACACGTTTCGTTGATCAACGATGCAAAGGTGAGGATTAAAAACTATGTAGCCAAAGAAAGGTGCTTGGGAGTAGTTTTTCTGAGAAAAGTGATAAAGTATTAATTATAAGATAATTGATGCAGAACAAAGAATCTCTTCATGAAACAGATATAAATAAGATACCTTATTTAATCACGTTTAAAAATATCTCTCGTATAGACTTTGTCAGCCACATCATCCAAACATGCATCATAGCGGTTGGCAATAATGGCCTGCGAGATACGTTTAAATTCCTCCAAGTCATTCACGATAAGCGAGCCGAAGAAAGTACTGCCATCTTCCAATGTAGTTCATAAATCACCAGTTTGGCACCTTTAGCCTTGATACGTTTCATTACCCCTTGAATGGAACTTTGGCGGAAATTATCCGAGTTTGACTTCATGGTCAACCGGAATACACCAATAGTTACCTCCTTCTCTTTCTCCGCATCATATACACTGTTACTTCCGTATGCACCGGCAATGTGCAGCACCCTATCGGCTATAAAGTCCTTACGCGTACGGTTACTCTCCACAATCGCCGACATCATATTCTGAGGCACATCGTCATAGTTGGCAAGCAACTGTTTGGTATCCTTGGGAAGACAATACCCACCATAACCGAAAGAGGGATTATTATAATGTGTACCGATACGGGGATCCAGACCTACACCATTGATTATGGCTTGCGCATCCAGCCCCTTCATCTCGGCATATGTATCCAGTTCATTGAAATACGACACACGCAGTGCCAGATAAGTGTTTGCAAAGAGCTTCACCGCCTCTGCCTCTTTCATGCCCATGAAGAGCGTGTCAATGTTCTCTTTCAATGCACCCTCATGCAGCAGCCGGGCAAATATACGTGCAAGTTCTTCCGCCTCAGGATTTCCGATGGCACGAACTGCCGCATTCTCTTCCGCTGACACCCGGCCTTCCAAATCAATCATCTTCGGATAGCCAACGATAATACGCGAAGGATACAAGTTATCATAAAGAGCTTTACTCTCTCTTAGAAACTCCGGAGAGAAAAGCAGGTTAAATTTCTTTCCTTTCAATTCCGATTTATACTGGAACATTGGGGCATACTTCACATAAAGCGAACGGCAATACCCCACAGGAATGGTTGATTTAATCACCATCACGCATCCGGATTAACCTCAAGAACAAGGTCTATCACATCTTCTATATGATGCGTATCGAAAAAGTTTTTCTGAGGATCATAATTGGTAGGTGCTGCTATTACTACAAAGTCAGCCTCCTTGTAGCAGACCTGCCATCCAGCGTAGCTGTCAGATTGAGTTCCTTTTCCGAAAGATACTTCTCGATATATTCATCTTGAATAGGCGACTTCTTATTATTAATCAGTTCCACCTTTTCAGGTACCACATCCACAGCAGTCACTTTATGATGTTGTGCCAGCAGTGTCGCAATAGACAGTCCTACATATCCGGTACCGGCTACAGCAATCCGCAGTTTCTCAAAATCTTTCATGTCAGTTCAATTGGGTTATATAAATCAATGATGGATTATTTCATATAAAAGTCCTTATACCATTCAGCAAAATTTCTGAGGCCTTCCCGAAGCGAAGTATTCGGTTTGAAACCGAAATCCCGTCCCAAAGCAGTAGTATCCGCATAAGTCACAGGCACATCACCCGGTTGCATCGGTACTAATTCCTTATGTGCCTCGAAGTCATAGTCGCAGGCAATACACCTGCCTTATCAGTTCCTCCTGCAATATTTGGACAAAATCCAGTAAGTTCTCAGGATGATTATTGCCTATATTATAAACTTTATAAGGCGGTATAGGCAGACCATCTTCACCCATCCTACGTTCAGGAGCTTTTGCCATCACACGCATCACGCCTTCTACGATGTCATCCACATACGTAAAGTCGCGCTTACAGTTCCCATAATTAAATATCTTGATTTTCTCACCTTTCAGCAACTTATCGGTAAAACCAAAGTAAGCCATATCCGGACGACCTGCAGGACCATATACCGTAAAGAAACGGAGACCTGTGGACGGAATGTCATAAAGTTTAGAGTAAGCATGTGCCATCAGTTCATTACTTTTTTTTGTAGCAGCATAGAGGCTCACGGATTATCCACCTTGTCATCGGTAGAATAAGGCACCTTTTTGTTCGAGCCATACACGCTCGACGAAGAAGCATAGACCAAGTGTTTCACCCCCTCCCTGCCCTCATCATACGAATGGCGGCAGGCTTCCAATATATTATAAAAGCCAATCAGATTGCTTTCGATATAGGCACCCGGATTCGTGATGCTATAACGCACCCCCGCCTGTGCTGCCAAATTCACAACAATTTGCGGCTGATACTCATCAAACAGCTTGTCGACAAGTGCTTTGTCGGCTATGTTTCCTTTGACAAAGACAAATCTGTTTCCAAACTTCGTCAATTGCTCCAACCGCCATTGCTTGATGTTCACATCATAATAGGTATTCAAATTGTCCAAACCCACTACAAGGGTATCGAGCTGTTCCTCCAGCAGGCGCATACAGAGATTGCTGCCGATAAAACCGGCAGCTCCAGTTACTAATACGTTCATGGTTATGATTGATGGATTAATGCGCTTTGCGCAACTACACTTAGAGAATGGCTTCCTTTATCTTTTCAACGATGTATTTCACATCTTCATCTGTCACCCACGGACCTGCTGGCAAACAAAAACCTACCTTAAAGATTTCCTCCTCCACTCCGTTGGTGTAAACCACTGCATCTGCATATACAGGCTGCTTGTGCATGGGCTTCCACACCGGACGGGTTTCAATCCGGTTTGCCGCCATAAACACACGCAATGCCTCCACGTTGTCATTGGGCTGACAGTCTGTCGTGGCACTCTCCACAGCTTTTATCACACCGGCAGCACCGCCTACGGCTGTTTTTATCACCTCTTTATAGGCATTCTCCTGACCTTGTACCCTCACATTGGCATCCAGCGTAGCCGTACAGAGCCAGTAATTAGAGTCATAACACGAATCGGCAGGTTGCCGATGGATATGCACGCCCCTCACCTCTTTCAACAGTTCCTCATAAAGAGCCTGCACATGCTTGTGATGGTCGATATGTTCCTGTACCACCGTCATCTGTCCGCGACCGATACCTGCACAAATATTACTCATACGATAGTTGTAGCCAATGGCCGTATGCTGATAGTAAGGATAAGCATCACGCGCTGCGTGGCATACCACATGACGGTATTCTTGTCCTCCACGCTCTGACAAACCAAGGCGCCACCACCCGAAGTCGTAATCATCTTGTTCCCGTTGAAACTCAACACACCGAACTTACCGAAAGTGCCCAATATCCGTCCGTCAAACTTAGAGCCAAAGCCCTCGGCAGCATCCTCCACTACCGGAATATCGTAACGGTCGGCAATTTCCATAATCCGTTTGCAATCGTAAGGCATACCGTAGAGAGCCACCGGAACAATCGCCTTTGGCTTCTTTCCTATCTTGGCGATACGGTCTTTTATCGCCTCCTCCAGCAGCACAGTCCATATTCCAAGTTTCCGGCTCAGAACCCACAAACACAGGCTTGGCACCCAGATAAGTGATAGGATGCGAAGAGGCACAGAAAGTAAAGCTCTGTACCAGCACTTCATCTCCCGGACCGACACCGCAAGCTATCAATGCCAAATGTACTGCTGCCGTACCCGCACTCAGTGCCACCACTTCATGTGTGCCGCCCGTAAACTGTTTCAAATCCTCCTCAAAAGCATTTACATTAGGTCCCAAAGGTACTACCCAATTGGTATCAAATGCCTCCTTCACATATTTCTGTTCCAATCCGGCTTTGCTCATGTGGGCGAGGCAGAGATAAATTTGCTTGTCCATAAGATATATATATATGATTTACAAAACTATATTCTTGATTACTTTACATCGGTTTCCTACCGCTAAAACCCCATCCGGAATATCCTTTGTGACAACTGAACCAGCACCTACAATACTCCATTTCCCAATCTTTACTCCAGGAATGACTACACTACCGGCACCAATCCATGTCCCCTCACCCACTTGTACATTACCGCAAAGTGTACAATGAGGAGAAATATGTACATAATCCCCAAGCCTACATTCATGATCTACCGAAGCACCTGTATTAATGATACAATGACTCCCAATACGACAATCTGACTGAACGATAGCCCCCTGCATTACAACAGTACCTTCTTTTATTATAGCCTTTTCCGAAATAATTGCCGAAGGATGAAAAATCCGGCCATATTCCACTTGTAGCTTTTCTGCTATCTTTCTACGAACACCATTATTCCCGATACTGATTATCAACGGACCACAGACTTCCGACGAACGTAATACGGGATAGTCAAAAAGAGTATGGATTTTTTCATTATCATCAAACAATGCTTCAATCGGTTCATTATTCGCACGCAATATATCAATGATCACTTTGGCATGACCACTGGCACCATATAAATACATTTTCCAATATTAATTATTTCCAGTAAAAGCCTCCATCGTAACCGAAGTTTCCGAACTAATACCTTCGCGTACAAAGACCTTCTTTATTGTCATAAAAATGATTTTCAAATCAAGTAAAAAAGAGCAATGATCCACGTACCACACATCTAGTTCAAACTTCCGTGTCCAACTGATGGCATTGCGACCGTTCACTTGTGCCCAGCCCGTAATCCCCGGACGGACTTCATGACGACGCGCCTGTTCCTTGCTGTATAACGGCAGATATTGGGGAAGCAAAGGACGAGGGCCTATCAGGCCATATCCCCTTTCAATACATTTATCAGTTGGGGAAGTTCATCTATCGAAGTGGAACGTACAAAGCGTCCTACTTTAGTCAAACGCTGAGCATCCGGAAGCAGATTTCCATCCACATCCCGCTCATCCGTCATAGTCTTAAACTTGATTACTTTGAATATCTTTCCGTTCTTTCCCGGACGTTCCTGCATGAAAAATACGCCTGCACCTTTGTTGGCAAAGTACAGCCAAAGTGTAATGATAAGTAAAGGAGCAAACAATACGCCTAAAGCGATAAAGATTACACAAAAGTCTGTAACTCGTTTAAAAAGTTTTTTGTACATAAGCTATTACAACTAGCTACCAATACTATCTATAGCTTCTAAATAAGCCTTTACTATAATATTTCTATCAAATTGTTTTTCAACTTTTTTTCTTGCTGCTATGCCCATGTTTTTCTTCTCTTCAAAAGACAAATCAAGAAACTTACGGACTTTACCTATAAGATCTTCGGAATTCTGTTGTTCAACAATAAACCCATTAACTCCATCATCTACAATTTCTTTGCAACCACTACGATTGGTCGTGATGACAGGTCTTCCACTCGCACAACTTTCCAAAAGAACATTCGACATACCTTCAGGATAATAAGTAGGATGAACGATACAATGCACGTTTGCAATAAAAGGACGGACATCAGAAGTCATCCCATGATAAATTATTGTCTTATTATTATTCAACTTTTTCAATTTCTCCTGATATGCATCCTCACAATAACCCAAAATATGAAATTCCGTATTAGGATACTCTTCACGAATAGCAATCGCAGTATCAAGGTATTGTTCTATCCCTTTCTGTTTCATTATACGACTAATAAAAATAAATTTCACCGTGTCATCATTTGGATAATCCATCAATTGAAAACGGATTAAATTTACACCCGATCCTGGGATTATAGAACCACAATCAGGAGTCAGATTGTGCATTTCACAAAATCTTTTATTTTCCTCATTTTGGAAAAAGATTCTTCTTGATTTTCTCAAACCAATCTTATAAAGCAAAAATACAATCTTCTGAATTCTTGATGTTTTTTCAACAGCAGTTCCAAGTCCAGTAATATTCACAATTTGAGGTATACCATATAATCTGCAAACCATCCCTCCATAAACATTGGGCTTGATTGTATAGGACAAAACCACATCTGGTTTTTCTTTCCTTATAAGATTTACATAATGGCATATCAACATAAAATCTTTTACAGGATTAGTACTTCTACGGTCTATTTCAGTCGTCACACATTTTGCTCCTATAGCTTCCAACTCATTCATTCTTTTATCAAAAGGCGCAGAAATAGTTGTGAAATGCCCCTGTTCAATAATAGCTTTTACTACTTCAAAGCGAAAACTAATCAACCCTGCCACATTATTAGCTAACAATAATATCCTCATCTTAATCCCTATATTTTACAATTCTCGCAATATTTCCTTACAATTACAAACGACCTATATAGCGTACCCGCTATTTATTAAGCAGTCACGCCTATATGAGTCTTAGAAAAAATCAGCAAAACTTTCTTACGATGCATACTCTTTTTCTTCCTTACAAGAAGACATATAGTAACATGAAAACATAACAATGATGTCCTCAATATACAGGAAGACAAGAAGATCCAATCTATTATAAAGAGTTTATTTATTATTGAATGTTGTTATAAATCAAATCAAGAGCCTTGCTGGTTGCATTTCCATATTCTGTTTCATACTTATTCTTGAACGGAATAACATACTCCTCGACTACCTTTTTAAAATCTGCCTCCTTAATCACCTTAGTCAGTTCACCTTGATCTTCCTTATACAAAAGTTCCTTACGAATGTCAAAATACAGACCTCTGATGGCATTATACTTATCATAATCGTATGGCCACAAGAAGATTGGTTTATCCATAATGCAGTAGTCGAAAATAATGCCCGAATAATCAGAAACAAGAAGGTCAGAAGCAATCATAATGTCTTCTACGACCTCATAATTTGTTACATCAATAAAGAAATCATTGTTCTGTTTTGTATCCGAACTGATGACTGGATGAGCTCTATATAACAAAACATAATCATCGCCCAGATTCTGTTTCCAAAGGTTTACATCCACATCAAATACCTCTTTAAAGTTAGCCTCTTCTCTAAATGTTGGTGCATACAAAATAGCCTTCTTTCCTTCTGGAATTCCAATTCTCTTGCGCAATTCACTTCTGTAGTCTTCCGTATAATGCACCAAAATATCATTCTTAGGCATACCGATTACGTGCATCTTGCCTATTGGTATTCCGAACATGCCAGCATACACATACTTCTCAATATCAGAAGATGCAAAACAGCAATCCCACTTGAATGTTGATAAAGTCCTGAAATTAGCAGAATCAATAGCATCTTTACCATCCAACTTACATAATACTCCATGAGTTGTGTGCATATAGTAAGTATTGATGCCTTTAAAATTGAGTGCTCGTTCCACAATTACGTTCGTCACCCAAACTCTAGCCCTCAAGGCTATATTGAAATACTTAAGGCTGTTGACGTTAACCGTATTTGGAATGAATGGATATTTCTCGGGATTCTTAAAAGCCCAATATATGATATAGTCCTTGAAACGTTCATCCTTCAACATGGCCTCATAAATCACTCGCGTACTATCGGAATAATGACGTCCACCATAACATACAAAAGCATGAGTTTACCGTCTGGCTTCAAGAACAACTTGTACAAATTTACCAAACCTGACATTACGTAATAGTAGACGTAATAAAGTAATTT
>ENA-OQCK01000849-OQCK01000849.1-human-gut-metagenome-genome-assembly--contig:-NODE-849-length-13868-cov-3.534968_pt1 | contig 13868 bp, 19 predicted proteins | sample MGYA00242498_ERZ504578 | MGnify/ENA primary metagenome ERZ504578 (study PRJEB26092, sample SAMD00036229) | human gut metagenome | host: Homo sapiens | study: EMG produced TPA metagenomics assembly of... | reverse complement strand
ACAGAGGGAAATAAACTAAAATAATAATAACCCCATCGGTCAAGACTTTTTAAGGGGGCATTGTTGAATGTTTTAAGGGGGCAGAATCGCTTGGTTTTAGGGGGCAGCTTACACTGGATTTTCCAAGTATAATTAACCAAGAAGATAAATTAAAAAAGAGCTTCGATTACACACTTCCTGGTAATTCTGAAACAGACAAGGGTCAGTCATTAACTGTTTTTAGCTCTGAAAGCTCTCTTTTAGTTCCTAAAGATACAACAAATCTAAATATTGAACAACAATTTATGGACGAAATTATAGAGAAAGCTAAGAAATCATCCCTATTGGTACAGAAAAGACGTGGGGAAGTAAAGTTTATATAAATGCTGGAATAGGATGAACATGTTGTCTGTGTACTTTATTTATATTGGTGTTCATTGTGTTGTTACGCTTTCACTACTTTATAAAAGATTATGTAATAAATATTTGGATAGTCAAAAATAATTAAATATATTTGTTCTTCATAAGGTATAAATGTGCTATATACAGTGTGTTAGTATAGTGCATTGAGTATTAATATGAACAAATATTAGGATTATGGCGACTAAAAAGAACGGCTTTAATACTGGAATTGCTAGTGAGTATTTGGTGTTGTCCATGTTGTATCGGTTGAATTATGAGGCTTATATAACAATGGGAAATAAGAAAAGTGTTGATATTTGGATAATGAGGGATGATAAAACTGCTGTCTCGATTGATGTGAAATCTGTTCGTGAATATGATTCTATTCCCGTAGGTAATGTGGAGGCAAAAGATAACCACTATGTTATATTTGTGATATATAATAAAAAATTTGAAATTGAAGGTACTCCTACACTGCCTGATTTTTATATAGTTCCTAGTTCATATGTGGTAGAAAACAGGAAAGAATATGAATTGAAAGCTGGTGGAGAACGTTATAATATCTTTAAAAAGGATATTGAAGGATATAAAAATCATTGGGAGCTGTTGAATTCTTCTATTAAAAGTGGGAATGTTACACATGGTAAACTGGAAAAAGAAATGAATAGCAAAGAAGAAAAACAATTAGTTAGTTCTCGGTGGAATGACTGCAGTACAATGAGTATTATTCATACTCCTACTGAAGAAGAGAGGAAAAAAGCAACTGATGAAATGGTTGACAATCTAATTAAGAATATAAAGAAATTTGCTGACAATGAAAGAGAAGATGAAGGTAAGGAGGAGGGGTAGATTAGTCTAATTATAATTCATGTATATAATAGAATGCCGTTTAATGAAAATATTGAATGGCATTTTTTTTGTTTTGAATGCTATTGTAAGAATAGATACTATTTATAAGTGTTGGTAAAATAGGGATTGCTTATGGGGAATTGATAGGGAATTGGAGAGCATTTTTTGTTGTCCGCGGTTAAAGAATGTCCGAACTTTATAGTGTACTAAAATAAATGATATTATGGTTTGTTTCGGAGTTGATTTGTATCGATTTTCATTAATTTGTAATGATTATTTTAGAAAAGTTGTATATAAAAAAGAAAAAGGAGATGAACAGATTGTTCTAACTCCTTCTATATCTGAAAGTAATATTAAGTTCTTGAAAATTAGCTCTTTGTTTCCCCCAGACGCGTACTCTACCGGCTGAGCTACATCCCGAATTGCGGGTGCAAATGTACGGCTTTATTTTAAAATAGCAAATATTTATAGTGCTTTTTTTATTGAATGAACCTATATTTTGCAGTTTCAAGGCTTTCGGTCAACGTGTCCTGCTCTCTTTTTACTTGTATGCCTGCTTCGCAAGGCAATGGCTTTGAGCGGGCAGGCATACTTTGAATGAAGTTATTGCAGGTTTAGGCTGTTTCTTACGGAAGTGATAGCCGGACTTTCGGGCGTTACGGATTTCCGGGTACAATAATCGAATTCCGCAGATTTTTCGCCGCTAAATGATTTCCACTTCAGTTTCAATTTAACGGTCTTGCCTTCTGTATCAGGCAGGGCATCCAACTTGAAAGCAACCAGTCCGTCCGCATACCTGCCGTAAATGTCGCCCTTGGCATTGTGGCGGAATTCTACTTCATACGGGTTTTCCGGATTCTCGCTCAGCAGCAGATTGACAAAGTGCTTTGTTTGATAGTCTCCTTGCTGAGTTCTAAAGCGAAGGGTCAGATAACCGTCTTCTGCGATGGTTACCCAATCGTTCACTATTTCCACCGGGTCGGTGCCGTATACGGTATCGTTCTCTTCACCCAAATCCGGGGCGATGGGTTTGGTAAGGATACTGTCTATCCAGTTTATATGTACAGCTTGGGTGTAGATATCGCTGGGCTCGTCCACTTCCTTGTAGTTTACTAAAGCGCGGACTTCCTTCTCGCCGTAGGGAGATTTCGTCATGTTGGTAGGCAGCAGAGTGGTCTTGTCATCCAATTGCAGAAAGACTGTCTGGTCTGCATCGGTCTTTACCGTTACCAGGGCATTGGGGAATCTCATGGCATAATTATCATCGTCGTCCAGGCACGATTGGAGGCTTAAGGAGCTGATGGTTGCAATAGCGATTAAAATTTTCTTGTTAAAGATTGACTTCATTTTCATAGTGTACTCTTTTAAATTAAACATTTGGAATAGGTCTTGTTTTTATAAAAATAGCATATTTGCGAAAACCCTGCATGCAGCATTGTTAATTAATGATAAGAGCCGGAGTAAGCTGGTGCGGAATATTATTCCCCGATACATGAAAGATATTTGTATATCAGGTGGAATATGATTACCTTTGCTGTATGAGATGCACATCTCGCGTGTGTTGAGATGTATGTCTCGAACTGCATGAGATGTGCATCTCGTGCATGTTGGGGAATAGCTGTCCGGCCGTATGGAACTGGCTTTCTGTTTAGGGGAAGTAACCTCGGGTGGGGTGTCAGCAGTCTGGTTGCAGTAAGAAACATTATGTTCATTGTGAAAAGAGTATGAGTATAGTCTATTTGGTTCGAAAGAAGGTTTTCCGCACGGCAGAAGGGGTGAAGCAACTCTATTATGCTGTGCAGCGTGTGTTACAGCGGCGTGGAGGTGTGACGGCAGAGCTGCTGGCGCAGCGTATGGCATCCAGAAAAGGGATGAGTTCGGGAGACGTGCAGAGTGTATTGATAGATTTGCCGAAGTTTATAGAGGAAGCGCTGATGGAGGGAGAGTCGGTGACCATTAAGGGGCTGGGTTCCTTCCATGTGGCGGTGACGAGTGACGGGTTTGAGCATCCCGACGATGTGATGCCGGGCAAGGTACGCTTATCCCGTGTCTATTTTCGTCCGGATAAGTCGCTGGTGGCGAGGCTGAACAGCGGGATGGATTTCTACCGTTATCCGCTTAGCCGATATTTCCCTCACGATATGTTGCGACCGGAAACGCTGCGAAAGGAGCGGGCCGAGGGAAAGACGGGAATTCCGGATGAAGACCCAGTTGGGATGGAAAATGATACGGAGGACTTTTCGGGGGAGGAGTGAGCGATGAATGTGGAAGAATTCAGAGAATACTGTCTCTCCTTGCCGGGAGTGAGCGAGAAGATGCCTTTTCCTAATGTGGCCGACAGATACAGCCGCGATGTGCTTTGCTTTTATGTGGGCGACAAGTGGTTCTGCTTTGTCAATATCGAAGTGTTCGACTTCTGCTGCATCAAGTGCCGCCCGGAGGAATCAACGGAGCTGCGGGCAAGGTACGAGGGGGTGAAGCTGGGGTGGCACATGAACAAGAAGTATTGGAACAGTGTGTATTTTAATCAGGATGTACCGGACAGCATTATCCGAGAACTGGTGGCACGCTCCTATCGGCTGGTTGTGGAGAGCCTGCCGAAGAGGGAGCGGGAGCGTTATACCCCCATGCACTCCCTATAAAAGTCGAACATTTCGAAGATAGTCTCCTTGTCTGCCGTCTGGTTGAGACAGATGTCACCCACTTCTTTCAATAGGGTGAAGTTGATGACTCCGGCGGTATTCTTCTTGTCATGCTTCATCAGTTCGTACAGCTGGTGGTACTGTTTGCAGTTGAAGGTGAAGCTGCCATAATTCTCTTTGACGAATTGGATGGTCTGGCGCATCTTGTCCTTCGGGAATCCGGTCTTTATATAAGAAAGGTAGAGTTCGCAGACCAGCCCCATGCCACTGCATAGCCGTGCAGCACCGGACGCCTTTCGGCAAGGGCGAGGCTTTCGAAGGCGTGTCCTACGGTGTGCCCCAGGTTCAGGGCTTTGCGGATGCCATGTTCCTGCGGGTCTTCTTCTACGATGTGTTCCTTTACCTGCACGGAACGTCCTACCATGGACTTCAGTAAGGCATAATCTATCTTTTCCGTATCGAATGACAGCAGTTCTGCCAGATGTTCCGGGGTACTGATGAGGCCGTGCTTCAACATCTCCGCATAGCCGGAGAAGAAGTTATGGGCATCGAGGCTGCGCAGGAATTCGGTTTCCAGCAGCACGCAGGCGGCAGGAGCAAAAACACCGATTTCATTCTTCAGACCGTTGAAGTTGATGCCCGTCTTGCCTCCCACGGAAGCGTCGACCATGGCGAGTAGCGTAGTGGGAACGTTGATGTAGCGATGCCCCGCTTGAAGGTGGAAGCGGACAAAACCGCCCAAGGTCGGTCACCATGCCACCGCCCAGATTGATGAGCAGGGAGTGGCGGCTGGCCCCTTTCTCGCTCAGGCTTGCCATACGGCAGCCAGCGTTTCCAGATTCTTGTGCACATCTTCTGCCCCGATAATAATCTCTTCCGCTTCTTCCAGGGCGGGAATACCGTCCAGATGCGGGCGGCAGAGGCGGTGGGTATGCTCGTCGGTAAGGATGAAAAGCTTGTCATGGGGACACTTCTCTATGGCATGCGTCAGGCTGTTTGCCAGTCCTTCGCAAAGGATTACTTCTTGTTTACTCATCTTGTTAATTACAAATTACGAATTACCAATTACTGATGTTACGGATTATGAAGGAAAGGGAGCCTTCTTCATTATATTGTGGCACAAAGATAGCTCTTTTGGCAATAAAACGTTATCTTTGTCCCGTGAAATTCTATGGGTGGCAAGGTGTTTCCGTCATCTGCTCCCGCTATTTGTAATTAGTAATTTGTAATTGATTGATAGAAATGAGAGCATTACTTCCCGTTTATTGCCGTCCGCTGGGTTATTTCATCATAGCTCTGGCGTTGTTCCTTCCTTTCATATTCCTATTGTGGGGAAAAGTGACAGATGCCAACTTGCTGTTTTACAAGGAATGCTCCAAACTCCTGATGATGATGGGGGCACTGATGATAATCTTTGCCTTGACGAAGAACGAGAATAAGGAGATAGAGCAGGTGCGCAACAAGGCCACGCGCAATGCCATCTTTCTGACCGTTCTTTTTATCTTCGGCGGTATGCTCTACCGGGTGGCGCAGGGTGACCTCCTTTCGGTCGATTCTTCTTCTTTTCTCATATTTCTTATATTGAATGTGCTTTGCTTGGAATTTGGTATAAAGAAAGCGACAGTTGATAGATTATTTAAGCGGAATGGTCGATAAATAAAGCAAATCGTCATGTGGGGCATTAAACCTTTTGCCCGGAAGTCTGTCAAATGAAACAGTGAATAAAAGGCATTGCTCATTTAGAATAGACAAAGAATAGACACATGAAGAAAATTATCACGGGGATGGCGTTGCTGTTGGTAACAACGCTGTCTGCATTTTCACAGACCAAAAACATTACGGTATCGGGCCGTGTCGTGGAGGACACCAAGGAGCCTGCGATACAAGCTACCGTGCAGTTGCTTTTGTTGCCAGACAGTGTTCAGGCATCGGGTACGGCCACTACGGCACAAGGTTATTTCACTCTTCCCAAAGTCAGTGCGGGTAAATACGTGCTGAAGGTTTCCTACATCGGATTCAAGAGCCAGTACATCCCTTTACACCTTTATGCTACGACAACTGCCAAGAACGTGGTACACTGACACTGGAAACGGATGCGGTGATGCTGGCCGAGGCTGTGGTTACGGCAGAAGCGCCGCAAGTGCAGGTGGTGGAAGATACACTGGTATATACCTCATCTGCCTATCGTACCCCCGAGGGAGCCATGCTCGAGGAGTTGGTGAAGAAGCTGCCCGGTGCGGAGATTGACGACGAGGGTAATGTGAAAATCAACGGTAAGGACTTGTCGAAGATTATGGTCGACGGCAAGGAGTTCTTCGGTGGAGACGTAAAGACCGGTTTGAAGACCTGCCGGTAGATATGATAGAGAAGCTGAAAACCTACGATAAGAAGTCCGATTTGGCACGTATCACCGGTATTGACGACGGTGAGGAGGAGACGGTGCTCGACCTGACCGTAAAGAAAGGCATGAACCAGTTGGTTCGGTAATGCGACGTGGCCGGAGGGACGGAAGACCGCTATATGGGCCGCTTTATGCTGAACCGCTTCGTGGACAAAACCCAGGTGTCGGTAGTGGGTTCTGCCAATAACGTGAACGACCAGGGCTTTTCGGGCGGTGGCGGTCCTCCGCGCTGGCGCAGGAACAACGGACTTACTGCAACGAAAATGCTGGGTGTGAACTTCGCTACCCAAACCGATAAGCTGGAACTGGGCGGTAGTGCACGCTACAACTATCAGGATGGGGATATTGCAAGTATCGGTTCTACCGAGGACTTTCTGCCGGACGGCAACTCTTACTCCAACTCGAACAGCAGGCAACGTAACAAAGCAAGAATTTCAATGCCGATTTCCGTATGGAGTGGAAGCCGGACTCGATGACGAATATCATTTTCCGTCCCAACTTCTCGTACGGCAAAACGGACAATCTCTCCAATTCTGAGAGCGGTACGTTCAGTTCCGACCCTTACAGTCTGGTGAGTGACCCCAATAACTGGCTGAATCTGGAGAAGATTCTTAATCCGGACGATGACCCGTTGAGGAGTATCCGTATAAATGCTATCAACAGCGGTTCGCTGAGCGACAACAAGAGTGTGTCTACGGATGCAACCTTGCAGTTGAACAGAAAGCTGAATGACAAAGGACGCAATGTCACGTTCCGTGGAAGATTCGGTTATACCAATAATGACAACAACCAGTATACGGAGTCGGAAACACATTACTTCCAGTTACTGAATGCTTTGGGAGGAGACTCCATCTTGGTTCGTAACCAGTACATCACTACTCCTACCAAGAACTACAATTACAGTGCACAGCTGACTTACAGCGAACCGATAGCCCGCGCCACTTTCTTGCAATTCAGCTATCAGTTCCAGTACAAGTATAGCGAGAGCGACAAGACGACGTATGATTTGCAGGGCTTTCCGGATTGGGGATTGTCAACCCAGCTTCCCACGGGATATGAAGAGCATGCGGTGGATAGTCTGGGTAAGTATGCGGAATACCGCTACTACAACCACGATGCATCCGTGTCTTTGCGCTTTATCCGCGAGAAGTATCAGTTGAGCGCAGGTATGTCGTTCCAGCCGCAGCATTCTGTATTGTCCTATAAGCGCGGCGACTATATGATTGATACCACCCGCAATGTGTTCAACTTCGCTCCGAACCTGGACTTGCGCATCCGTTTCTCCAAGGTGAGCCAGCTGCGTATGACATACCGCGGGCGTAGCAGCCAACCGAGTATGGAGAATCTGTTGCCGATTGTGGACAACTCCAATCCGCAGAATGTACGTATCGGTAATCCGGGCTTGAAGCTTCCTTCACGCACAACATGCGATTCTTCTATAATACGTATAATGCCGAAAAGCAGCGCGGTATTATGTCGCACGTCAACTTCTCGGCAACGCAGAATAGCATCAGCAATAGCCGTGTGTACAATTCGGAGACTGGTGGATGGACTACAACTCCGAAGAATATCAACGGTAATTGGAATGCGTTCGGCATGTTTGGCTTCAATACGGCACTGCCCAATAAGAAGTATACCATCAACTCCTTCTCCAATGCCAACTATCAGAACAATGTGGCTTATCTGACGTCCGGTAAGGGAGCAGATGCGTGGAACGGAAGAATACAACCACCAACCTGACGCTGGGCGAACGTCTGAATGCCGCCTATCGTAATGACTGGTTTGAATTCGGCTTGAACGGAAGCATCTCCTATTCAATAGAGAAGGATAAACTGACGCCTGACAATAATCAGGAGCCCTATACCTTCTCCTACGGTGCCAATACGCAGATTTCCATGCCGTGGAACATGACGCTCTCTACCAACATTGCCAACCAGAGCCGTCGAGGATATACGGACAGCAGTATGAACCGTAACGAGCTTATCTGGAATGCACAGTTGTCGCAGACTTTCCTGAAAGGGAATGCCACCGTCAGCTTCGAGATGTACGACATTCTGAAGAAGCAGAGTAACATCAGCCGTTCGCTGACTGCAAGCGGCCGCTCGGTGTACGAATATAACGGCGTGAACAGCTATTGCATGCTTCACTTCATCTATCGTCTGAATATTTTCGGCAGCAAGGCGCCCGCGATAAGATGCAGGGCAGACGCGGCTTCGGCGGTCCGGGCTTCGGTCCGGGTCATGGTCCTGGCGGTTTCGGAGGACGCAGGCCGTTCTAAAGCGGAGGGGATCAGCCCCTAATCAGCTTGTCATTCTGATACACTCTCAATTCTGTGGCAGGTTTCTTTTTGATTATTTTTCAGACGCGGATGACGCAGATAAGAATATTAAAAATCTGCGTCATCTGCGTCATCCGCGTCAAAGCGATAGCAAGTATAAGTTTTCAGACAAGTTGGGGGAAGAGGGACTTTTATGTTAATCTCTGTAATCTTCGGTGAAAGTTTCTGTGTTTTTCCTACATTTGTTTCACACTTAATTGTCTGTGAACATGCTTGATTGGAACTTCATTGCCAGCCAGATTGCTACGATAGCCTTCGACATTGTTTATTTCGGTGCCATCATCGGAACGATTGTCGTCATTATCCTCGACAACCGCAATCCGGTGAAAACATGGCATGGATACTGATACTGATGTTCCTTCCCATCGTGGGCTGGTGTTTTACTTCTTCTTCGGGCGTAGTCAGCGCCGTGTGCGCATGATAGGGAAGAAGAGTTACAGCCGCTTGTTGAAGAAACCTATGGCGGAATATCTGGCGCAGGACTCATGTGCGCTTCCCATCAATTACAGTCGTCTCATATCCTTGTTCCGTAATACCAACCAGGCTTTCCCCTTCGATGGAAACCGGGTGGAAGCCTATACCCTGGGGCTCTCCATGCTGCAATCCTTGCTACGCGAACTGGGGAAAGCAACGAAGCATATCCACATGGAATTCTATATCTTTGAGGACGATGCCATTGGGCGCTTGGTGCGTGATGTCCTGATGGAAAAGGCGCGTGCCGGGGTAGAGGTACGTGTGATTTATGATGATGTGGGTTGCTGGCATGTTCCCAACCGTTTTTTTGAAGAGATGCGCGAGGCCGGTATCGAGGTACGCAGCTTTCTGAAGGTACGTTTTCCGCTTTTCACCAGTAAGGTGAACTATCGTAATCATCGGAAAATAGTTGTCATTGACGGGCGCATCGGCTTTGTGGGGGGTATGAATCTTGCCGAACGCTATATGCGCGGATTCTCATGGGGCATCTGGCGGGACACACATCTGCTGCTGGAGGGCAAGGCTGTTCACGGATTGCAGACCGCCTTCCTACTCGATTGGTACTTTGTGGACCGTACACTGATTACGTCTACCCGCTATTTCCCGAAAATAGAAAACTGCGGTACTTCCTTGGCGCAGATTGTAACGAGTGAGCCCGTAGGCCCATGGAAAGACATTATGCAGGGACTTGTCATATCCATTTCCAGCGCAAAGAAATATTTCTATATCCAGACTCCCTACTTCCTGCCCACCGAAGCCGTACTTGTTGCTATGCAGACAGCCGCCTTGTCAGGTGTCGATGTGCGTCTGATGTTGCCCATGCGTGCTGATAACCGCTTGACGCATCTGGGTTCCTGCTCTTATCTGGCAGATGTGCTCTATTCGGGAGTCAAGGTCTATTTCTATAAGAAAGGCTTCTTGCACTCCAACTGATGGTTTCGGATGATGAGTTGTCCACGGTAGGCTCTACGAATGTGGATTTCCGCAGTTTTGAACATAACTTTGAGGTGAATGCCTTCATCTATGACACAGAAACAGCGCTTCAGATGCGCGAAATCTTCCTTCAAGACCAGCGCGACTGCGTACAAATATTCCTGAAGAACTGGGTGAAGCGCCCCTGGTATCGTAAGGCTGCAGAGAGTGTGGTGCGGCTGATGGCGCCGCTGTTATAATGAAGAATGATGAATGAAGAATTTCTTGAAGTGTATTCATATCGTACCATTCTTCATTCATCATTTAAATATCGTGAAGTTCACGCTCCCGTATACCCTTCTCTCCACAAAGTGCGGATGTTCCTCGAAACTGTTTTTCTTCCCGTGTTCCAAGACGAAGAGTCCGTCTTCTTTCAGCAAGTTGTTCTCGAAGATGAGATCGGGCAAGGTTTCCAGCCCGGCAAGCTCGTAGGGAGGGTCGGCAAAGATAAGTCGAACTGCTCGCGTCCGCTTTTGAGGTATTTGAATACGTCACCGCGTATGGGTAGACACTTGTCCGTCTTTAATTCCTGCATAATTTTGCAGATGAAGGCATAGTGGTCGCGGTCTTTTTCCACGCTGATTACTTGGTCGCAGCCTCTGGACACAAGCTCGATGCTGATGCTGCCCGTACCGGCAAATAGGTCGAGGGCACGGATGCCGTCCTCAAAGTCCATGTAGTTGGAGAGCACATTGAACAGATTCTCTTTGGCAAGTCTGTGGTGGGGCGTGCCTTGAAGGAGTGGGGCACGTCGAAACGTCTTCTTTTGTATATTCCGCTGATTACTCGCATAGGGTTATGGCTTGCAGGTCAAGATTAGTGGCGGGATTCATGATGAATACCTGCCGGATGAATTTTCGCAGTTCGGGCAGTAGCAGTTCTTTGTCGTTTAGGTCACCGGTCAGGTGCAGCTCATCGCGTTCCTGCTCGAAGCCGAGTTGTTTCCATATATATAATAGGTAGTAGACACGGTCGGGTGTGCTTCTGCATTCAAAGGAATTGGCAAGAAGGAGGCGTCCGCGCTCGTAGCCGTATACGTCTACGGCATCTTTTCGCAAGTGTGCATACATCTTCCGGTTGTTGCCCAAGCGGCTCTTTGAGGAGAAGAACTCAATGAAGGGGCTGGCTTGGGAATAGAACTTGACATCGGGATACTGTTCGCGAAGGAAGGAGCAGGCACTCTTATCCATGCCGAACAATACGACAGTGTTGTTCTTATGCAGTATGTTGTATTGTACGGTTTCGTTTTCCCGTTTAGGATGGTTGTGATAGAAAATGATTTCCGTTTGTTCGTCCTCGAAGAACTCCAGGGGAATGAACGTGAAGCGTTTGTCTGCCATGAGCACATTGACACGGCGGAAGGGGCGTTCCAGCCATGCCAGTTCGCGGAAGGTCTGTTTCAGATTGGCAGTGAGGGAGAGGGACTCGTCCACTGCACGGTCGTAGTAAGAGAACTCACCGTCGCCCAGAGGGTTGAACACAGAAAAAGAAAATCCATCCGTACTGAGACGGATGGATAATGTATACTGTTCCGATTTATTAAAATCAGTCGTTTCTATCATACGTTTGTCGGGGTGAGATTATTCCCAGTTACCGGCGTTGTTGTTAGCTGTTTCCAAGCTACCAATCATCAGACCGCAGTACTTGCCAAGTTTGGTTTGTACGTCCTTGATGTTGGCAATTTCTTGTGCATCCAGACCGTTCAAATAAACTTCGTACGGATCTTCACTTCGAGCAGACAGAAAGGAGCACCGGATTTAGCTGTATCGTTCTTGATGGCCATTTCGAACTGTGCACCGTTTCCGAAGGGAACATATCTCATAGAATCGGGGTTGAAGCCTTTCGGGAAGATAGTATCCAATACGGCTACCCACATAGTGTCACGCTTGAAGTTTTCCAATCCCCATTTCTTGACGTCAGCATAGTTACCTGTCTTCTTTGCCTTATTGATGATGTTGATGGCTTTCTTTTCAGTCAGACCGTCTTCCAGCTGCTTATCGTTCAGTTCTCCTTGCTTGAAGATGAACGGAAGTTTCTGGTTTTTAACAAAGTCAATCAGAGAGTCGAAGCTTGCAGTATATTGCTGGTCATGTAAAGTACGATATTCCAATTGTGCTTTACGGATGTCAATCAGACGTGCAATGACGGCTGCGTCTCTGTGCTTCTTTGCTTTTTCAAAGTTGATAGGACCCATAATGCTGGTGTAACAAATATAAATTAGCACCAAAGCACATAAGCCTAAAATGACATTAAATACTGTTTTCATGATAAATATGTTTTTTAGTTGTTATATTCGCACCGCAAAAATAAAAGAAATTAATTTAAAAACGATAGTTCCCTTTACTTTTTTCTGTTACAAAAATGATAAATAACTATTTAGAAAGGCAAATTAAGGAAAATTTCCTTACCAACCAACTCCTGAGCAAGAAATTGCTGTAAAATCTTTATCGGAGTTCCTTCTGTCACCCCGTAGCGAGGTGGTTTTATGCTTCGTGGTTATGCGGGGACGGGTAAAACATCGTTGGTCGGTGCTTGGTGCGGACGTTGGATAAGTTGCAACAAAAGTCGGTATTGCTGGCACGACCGGACGGGCGGCAAAAGTTTTCTCGGCGTATGCGGGGCATCCGGCGTTTACAATTCATAAAAAAATTTATAGACAGCAATCTTTCTCCAATGAGCTGAGCAATTTTTCTGTGAACGATAATTTGACAACTCACACTTTATATATAGTGGATGAGGCCTCAATGATTTCCAATGAGGGACTGTCCGGTTCCATGTTCGGCACGGGCAGGTTGCTGGACGACCTGGTGCAGTTTGTCTATTCCGGCCAGGGATGCCGCCTGCTGCTGATGGGCGATACGGCACAGCTGCCGCCGGTGGGGGAGGAGCAGAGCCTGCCCTCTTTGCCGATGCCTTGAAAGGCTACGGGCTGGAAGTGGTGGAGGTAGACTTGACGCAGGTGGTGCGTCAGGAGCAACAGTCGGGCATTTTGTGGAATGCCACCCGCCTGAGGCAGTTGATAGCGGAAGACGATTGCTACAGCCTGCCGAAGATAAAGGTTTCGGGGTTTGCCGACATTAAGTTCTGCCCGGAAATGAGCTGATAGAAACGCTGAGCTCTTGCTACGACCATGATGGGCTGGATGAAACTATCGTGGTGTGCCGCTCCAACAAGAGGGCGAACATCTACAACAAAGGCATCCGTGCGCAGATTCTCTGGCGTGAGGATGAATTAAACACCGGTGATTTGTTGATGGTGGCGAAAAATAACTACTTTTGGACGGAAAGGAGAAGGAGATGGATTTCATTGCCAACGGTGAGACTGCGTGGTGCGCCGCGTGCGCCGTACGCGAGAGCTGTATGGCTTCCGCTTTGCAGACGTGACGCTGGTCTTTCCCGACTATAACGACTTTGAACTGGAAGTGAACATGCTGCTTGATACGCTGCATACCGACTCGCCTGCGCTGCCCAAGGCAGAAAACGACCGGCTTTTCTACTCCGTCCTCGAAGATTATGCCGACATCACCGTGAAGCGCGAGCGGATGAAGAAGATGAAGGCAGACCCGTACTACAACGCCTTGCAAGTGAAGTATGCCTATGCCGTGACTTGCCACAAGGCGCAGGGCGGGCAATGGAAGAATGTCTTTCTGGACCAGGGTATATGACGGATGAATACCTGACACCCGATTATTTCCGTTGGCTCTACACCGCCTTTACCCGTGCCACGGGAACGCTCTACCTGGTGAACTATCCGAAAGAACAAATAGTTTGAAAAAGAGAGGGATAACGATGCAGTATTCCGGTATTTTGTG
>ENA-OQCK01000848-OQCK01000848.1-human-gut-metagenome-genome-assembly--contig:-NODE-848-length-13869-cov-8.218309_pt1 | contig 13869 bp, 12 predicted proteins | sample MGYA00242498_ERZ504578 | MGnify/ENA primary metagenome ERZ504578 (study PRJEB26092, sample SAMD00036229) | human gut metagenome | host: Homo sapiens | study: EMG produced TPA metagenomics assembly of... | reverse complement strand
CCGCGATATTCGGAGCGGTTCCATGTGTTGCCTCGAAGATCGCATGACCACTGTTATAGTTGATATTAGCGCCGGGAGCAATGCCAATGCCACCTACCATCGCCGCTAATTGATCGGAGATATAATCACCGTTCAGGTTCAAGGTAGCGATCACGGAATATTCTTCCGGAATTAATAGAGTGTTTTGTAAGAAAGCATCGGCTATGACATCCTTGATAATGATTTTACCGGCCTTTGAAGCTTCCGCTAAGGTGGTATTGGCCGCTTCCTCGCCTTGCTCTTTCTTGATCTTCTCATATTGAGGCCATGTGAAAGTGAGATCCGTAAACTCTCGTTCCGCTAAAGCGTATCCCCATAGTTTGAAACCACCTTCCGTGAATTTCATGATGTTACCTTTGTGTACCAAAGTCACACTCGGTAACTGATGCAATATTGCGTATTCGATAGCGGCACGCACCAAACGCTCCGTACCTTCACAGAAACCGGCTTGATGCCGAAAGAGGAAGTTTCCGGGAAACGTATTTTCTTCACTCCCATATCCTCGGTGAGGAACTTCAATAACTTTTGTGCCTCCGGAGTCCCTTGTTGCCATTCGATTCCGGCATAGATATCTTCCGTATTCTCACGGAAGATATACATATTCACTTTCTGCGGCTCCTTTACCGGAGATACGACTCCTTTAAACCAACGAACCGGACGGAGACAAACATATAAATCCAACGTCTGACGGAGGGCCACATTTAATGAACGGATACCTCCACCAATTGGAGTCGTCAACGGTCCCTTAATACCGACGATGTATTCACGAAACGCTTCCATAGTCTCATCGGGAAGCCAACTTCCGGTTTGCTTAAACGCCTTTTCGCCGGCTAAGACCTCTTTCCATTCAATGACGGGTTCCGTTGTAAACTTGCTTGATGGCAGCGTTTACTATCTTTTGGCTAACGGGAGTGATCTCATGCCCCACGCCATCTCCTTCAATATAAGGGATCGTCACGTAATCCGGAACGAAAATATGATTACCTTTCTTTGTTATCTTACTCATGATATCAAGATTTTTTGTTTGTCTTAGTGAGTTGTATTTAAAGCGGAACCCGCCTTGAACCATTTAATTTGTAAATCATTATACGTATGGTTAACCGGGAATGATTCTTGCGTACTATCTGCATGAAGAAGAATGGCCGTCAACGGTTTGCCCGGCTGAAAATCTTTCAATCCGATGATCGAGATATGGTCATTCTCACGGATCTTACTGTAATCCTCCTTATTGGCGAAAGTCAGTGCTAACATTCCTTGTTTCTTCAAGTTTGTCTCGTGGATACGGGCGAAACTCTTGGCTAAGATCACTTTTACATTTAGGAAGCGAGGCTCCATGGCTGCATGTTCCCGGAAGAGCCTTCACCGTAGTTTTCTTCCGCTACGACGATCGAGGAAATACCATTTGCCTTGTATTGTTTCGCTACGGCAGAAACCGCTTCATATTCATTGTTCAGTTGATTCAATACAGAGTTTGTCTTCCCGTTGAAAGCGTTTACGGCTCCCATCAACATATTATCCGATATATTTTCCAAATGCCCACGGAAACGTAACCATGGACCGGCCATCGAGATATGATCCGTCGTACATTTACCTTCAGCCTTGATAAGAAGGGGCATATCCGTGAAATCCTCTCCATTCCAAGGAGCGAAAGGCTTTAATGCTTGTAGGCGGTTGGATTCCGGATCGATGTTCACCACTACGTTCTTACCCGTAGGTGCCAGATAGCCGTTATCCTTTACCTCGAAACCTTTCGGCGGAAAATCCGTGCCTTTCGGTTCTTTCAGTTTCACAACCTTACCATCCTCTGTCTTCAAGGTATCGGTCAAAGGATTGAAACATAGATCACCTGCGATGGTCAAGGCCAGTGTCAGTTCCGGAGAAGCGACAAAAGCATGTGTATTCGGATTACCGTCCGCACGTTTAGCGAAGTTGCGATTGAATGAAGTAACGATCGAATTCTTACGGGTATTATCATCCGTATGACGTTTCCATTGTCCGATACAAGGACCACAGGCATTCGCCATAATGGTTGCGCCAATCCGTTCAAAATCACCGATAATACCATCTCTTTCCGCCGTATAACGGATTTGCTCGGAACCCGGGTTGATGATCAAGGGTGCCGCTACCGGTATTTTATCCTCATAAGCTTGGCGAGCAATGGATGCCGCACGGCTTAGATCTTGATAAGAAGAGTTGGTACAGGAACCGATTAATCCGACCTCCATCTTTCGGGGATAGCCATTCGCTTTTACTTTTGCGGCAAACTCCGAGATAGGCGTAGCTGCATCCGGCGTGAACGGACCGTTGATATGCGGCTCCAATTCGGAAAGGTTAATAACGATTACACGATCGTAAAACTTATCTGGCTCGGCACGAACGTCCATATCCGCTTCCAGATATTCACCGATAGCTTCGGCCCAGCTCGCTACCTCGTCACGTCCCGTGGCACGAAGATATTGAGCCATTGTATTATCGAATGGGAATAAGGAAGTAGTCGCTCCTACCTCGGCACCCATATTACAGATCGTAGCTTTTCCGGTCGCTGAGATTGAGGCGGTGCCCGGACCGAAATATTCGATGATAGCGTTCGTTCCACCTTTTACGGTTAAGATGCCCGCTAGCTTAAGAATCACGTCCTTCGGCGAGGCCCAACCATTCAAACTACCAGTTAACTTAACACCAATTAGTTTCGGCATCTTCAGTTCCCATTCCATTCCGGTCATGACATCCACGGCATCGGCTCCTCCTACTCCGATAGCGACCATTCCAAGTCCTCCGGCATTCGGGGTATGTGAATCAGTTCCTACCATCATACCGCCGGGAAACGCATAATTTTCCAATACCACTTGATGGATAATGCCTGCTCCGGGTTTCCAAAAACCGATTCCATATTTATCGGAGACCGATTTCAAGAAATCATAGACCTCGCTATTGCTTTTGGTAGCCGTATCGATATCCGTCTTGGCTCCCATATTCGCTTGGATCAAATGGTCGCAATGCACGGTAGCCGGTACTGCGGATTTTTCTTTTCCGGCGTTCATGAATTGTAAAAGCGCCATCTGAGCGGTGGCATCTTGCATAGCCACACGGTCGGGACGGAAATTCACATAATCCTCACCTCTTTTGAAAAGGCGAGTCGAGCTTTCATCGTATAGATGCGCATATAAGATTTTCTCGGCCAAGGTCATCGGGCGACCACCGATACGTTCGCGGGCTGTGTCCACTCTTCTGGGGAAATTCGCATAGAAATTTCTAAGCATGTCAATGTCGTACACCATATTCATATTCGTTTTTTATTGTAAGCCTTTTCGCAAATATATTTATCTATAACCAGCTAAAATGTAATAAATAAGACATCTGCCAATGAGTCTTTGTTTTTATTATCAACAAATATATAATATAATGAAATACAATTTGTTCGATAATTTCTATGAGGTTATAGAGGTTATTTATAATCTCCCGGATAACTTAGAAAAACGGGCTAATCGCACGTTTATTAATAAAACGTACCATTAGCCCGTTTTGTTCAAGCCTTGGAGCTGTTTTTTCTACTTATCGAGACTTTCTTTCCATCTTTGGGCATAACTATGCAAAATAGATGCGATACCCTTTCCGATCCGGACATAATCTTCCCATTTAAGGTTGGCTAAAGATGCGCGGATAGACCACTCGGGAGCATCAAAACCTCCTCCGTTCAGTAAAACCAAGGAAGTTTCCTGTGCCAGACGGAAAACCACATCCAGAGGTTCGTAATTCTTTTTTAGATATTCCACGAAATCATCCCCATAGAATTTCTTAGCCCAGACAAGCATATCGATCTCACTATAATATCCCGCACGCAAAGGGTCGTCTAATAAGGTGAATCCGGTGCTTTCCCACAATGTGTGTAAACGCTCGTGGATCATATCCTGCATCCTTTTCTTATAGGTATTTTCCGCATCTAATAGAGCGAAAGACGCAAACAGAGACATTTGTGTTTGTTGTGGCAAGGAAAGACCGGCCGTATGATTCAAGGCTACTTGACGGCTATCGGCTACCATACGATCAATAAAGCGGATATCCTCAGGATGTAAGGATAGACTGCTATATCGTTTTTTTAGAAGCTCCTGTTTATCTCTTGGCAATTCACGGATCATCCGGTCGTAAATATTATCTTGATGTAAAGCGATTACCGCCAATCTCCATCCGGTTGCCCCGAAATATTTGGAGAAAGAGTAGACACATAACGTATTCTTTGGTAATTCGGCCATCATCGAGCGAAAATGCGGAATAAATGTCGCATACACATCATCCGTAATAATCATGAGGTTGGGATTGTCGTTCCGTACGATCTCAACGATCCTATTCATCAATGCTTTTGTCAATCCGTATGAAGGCGGGTTGCTCGGGTTTGTTATGAAAGCGGCTTTCACGCTAGGATCTTTCAGGACATCTAAATCCTTTTCTTGATATTGCCATGTGTGATAGCCGTCTTTTGTCATCTTCAAGGCTTTTATCTCTATAACATTAAAAAGATAACGAGCCTGTTCCGGAATCTCTATATAAGGAGTGAATACCGGAGCGAAGAGAACGATCTTGTCTCCCTTATTCAACAAGAAATTCTGCTGCAAGGAATCGAAGATATAACACATGGCGGCAGTTCCGCCCTCGGTAGCGAAAAGGTCGAATATTCCCTCAGGGGCTGGTTATCACATAATTCTTGGTCTAAATAATCCCGCACGAGCATTTCTGTATATTTCAAGATACGATCGGGAACCGGATATTGATTACCAATGACACCTTCCGCCCATTCGTATACAAGCTCATTTTCATCTACACCTTTTTCCGTGACCAGATATTCATAGGTACCCTTCAATAAAATAGCCCCGTGAGATTGCGCATGTTTCTTTAAAAACTGAACGAAGCGAGATGCGATTCTTTTCCTGTTGGGAACCCCTGCGGCTCCGGTCATCTCATCTGCCAATTCGGTTTCCCGCTGGCATTCCTCCAAGGCGAACTGCCCTAATAGGAAGAATGCTCCCGTGGAACCGTACTGATCCAGTTTGGATTTCCCCTTCCTGCGTTCAGCATGATGTGCGTACTTTTACGAGCGCTCTCATCCGCTAACTCTATCAAGATGTTCTTTAGCTCGAAAGGGCTAATCTCCGACATCTTTTTCTCATATTCTCTCGTGACATGTATTTTCTTCTTGTCCATACATTATATATATTACATGATTAGCACAATAACGACACCCCAGATGATTAATAAAGTATTACCCACCGCATAGGTAACGGTATAGCCTAAGGCTGGAGTCTCGCTTCCTACGGCATCTTCCACCGCTCCTAATGCGGCAGTTGTCGTACGTGAACCCGCCGTACAACCTAAAGTAATAGCCGGGTGGAACTTAAAAACGTAACGTCCCATCAGAATACCGATGATAAGCGGGATAGATGTCGCTAAAGCACCGATAATAAATAAACTTATACCGACTTCCTTCAATCCGGTCACGAAACTGGGACCCGCCGTGATACCGACTACGGCGATAAACATATTCAATCCCAAATTATTTAATATCCAGATGGAAGGCTCCGGAATACGCCCGAAGGTCGGATGCTTAGAACGAAGCCATCCAAAGACGAGCCCGGCTATCAAAGCACCTCCACTCGTACTTAGGCTAATCGGGACACCCCCGAAATGAATCGCGAGCGAACCTAAAATTCCCCCTAAGAAAATACCGATACCCACGAAAATCAAATCGGTCTGATTGGTTGGGCGATCGGGATATCCTAAAGCCGTCGCCGCTTTATTTACCTCTGATTTCATGCCTACCAATTCCAGCATATCACCGGAATCTATCACCGTAGCGGCCAAGACCGGGATATTGATACCCGCACGCCTTACGGACTTGATGCTAACACCATGCATGAACGATTGATTGCGTAAATAGCAGATCTTTTTCCCCACGTATTCCTTATGGATCACTAGTACGGGTAACGTCTCTGCCGGAAAATCGAGCAATTCAATGTCATTGACCTCGTCGCCAATCCAGTTCTCCTCTCCGATCACGAATTCCCGGCGACCGCTTAGGACAACCTCATTTCCGGTATGTAAAACCAAATCCGGTTTAACATCGGTTACTACATTATTAATACGGACACGCTCCACGAACAAATGCCGTCCCAATTGGTCTAAATATACCTCCAACTGCTTTACGCTTTTGCCATCCTTGAACCATTCATTACTAATCTTATAGGCCCGGAAAGTTACCGGACGGGCGGCAGGCATAAAGCCCGGTTGCTCGCTCTCGTCGTTATTTCCCATTTTAGCCTCTAGCTCTTTACACGCTTTTTTCACGTAGTCGAGTCCTCCTAAAAGACGTGGCCCGATATCACTCACTAACCATGCGGATCCTGCCGTACCGAAAATATAAGTTACTGCATAGGCCACGGCATTACATTTACCATAGCACTTTTATCCGTATCGCTAATACTCATCTGTCCGATCGTATCTTCGGCAACTCCTAATACTGCCGACATCGTCTGGGAGCCCGCCAATAATCCTGCGGCCTCGCCTGCGTTATATCCCATAAGTTTCGCTAACAAAAAAGGAGCGATCAAACAAAATATACACATGACGGCGGCGAAAAGCATTTGAGGAAGACCTTCCTTTTTCAATCCCCGGAAGAACTGTGGCCCAACGCTATATCCTACAGCGAAGAGGAACATCAAGAAAAAGACGGACTTTAACGGTCCGCTTATATCGATTTTTAATTGCCCGATCAATACACCGACCAATAATACGCTGGTAACCGTTCCCAGCGTGAACTTCTTTATCTTAAACTTGCCAATCCAGAAACCGAGAGCTAAGGTTATGAAAATAGCTAGCTCCGGATAATGTTGAAGTAAATTAGTTATCCATTCCATATCTATTTATTTGATGTTAAAGAAAAAAGATGCTATTGGAACAGGGATTCTTTGAAAGATGTTGTTACTTTTCGGGATTATTTATATAAATTTGCGACCGCTTAGGTGATAGAGTTTGTCTACCGACAATTCTATAAAAGGGAATCCGGTTAGAATCCGGAACAGTGCCCGCTACTGTGAAGCTCTTGAAAAGGAAAGCGTTCTGCTATGCCACTGTCTTAAGAAAGATGGGAAGGTTGCTTTCCGAGCCAGTCAGGAAACCTGCCAAGCGAAGTAATGATTAATTCCTCCCGGGGTTAGGAGTAATTAAGAGGATAGAAATATCACCTATATCTAAAAGATGTTGGAGACGGAATAATACGTTGTCTCCGTGGGATTGATATGTAATCTAATTATTAATATATTCATATGATGAGGAAACACTTACTATCTTTCTTCCTGTTGGTCATCAGCCTAGTTTGTCGTGCGCACGATGGCGAGAATTTTGTAGCATCCGATTTATTCGCCTCTTTACAACCGGGCGATAAGGCCGCTTTATTGATGGTACATTTTGGAACAACCCATGATGATACCCGTGCCTTGACAATCGACGCGATCAATCAAAAAGCTAAAGAAGCTTTCAAAGATGTTGAGTTGCGTGAGGCATGGACTTCTCGCATTGTAATGCGCCGCTTAAAAGCTCGTGGCATAGAGAAACTAAACCCGATCGAAGCCTTGGAAAAGTTAAAGGCTGATGGTTATACGCACATCTTGATCCAATCCACGAATATAATCGAAGGTATCGAGATGGAATCCTTACGTAAGGATGTTGCCGCCATGAAATCTTCTTTCAAGGAAATCCGAATCGGCAATCCCCTATTGTATACGCCGGAGGATTATGAGGCGGTAATCGCCGCTATCATAAAAAATGGGGCGAAGGAAGGCGCTACATTATTAGTAGGTCATGGCACTTATACTCCAGCAACGGCCCAATATGCCATGTTGGATTATATGTTGAAGGAGAAGGGGTTCAAGAATTATTCCGTAGGAACTATTGAAGGTTATCCTTCTTTTGATACGATGGAAGCTCAAGTAAAAGCCAATGGTACGAAGAAAGTCCTGTTAATGCCATTTATGTTTGTCGCCGGAGACCATGCGAAAAACGATATCGCCGGTGATTGGAAAGAGGAACTGGAAAAGAAAGGCTACGAGGTAAGCGTATTTATGGAAGGTCTGGGACAGAATCCGGATATTCAGAAGATTTTCATCGAGCACGCCCGTTTTATGGCTAAACATAAGATGATTGATATCGTCGACAAGAAAAAAGCTTATGCGGTAGAAAAGGACTAATATGCTAAATATATGAAAAGAGTTTTGACAATCTTACCGTTGACAGCCTTATGTATCAGTACGATACAGGCACAACACAAGAATGAGTACACGAATTTCGCCGATACGACATTCAATATTCAAGAAGTCGTAGCGACCGCCGCACGCAAGCCACGTCCACAAATCACGAAATTGGACGTGCCTATGAAATATCTTCCTATTTCAATTAATAGCATTACGGCGAGTAGTTTGGAGTTGAGAGGTATCCGTAATATCCAAGATGCGGTACGCTTTATGCCGGGCGTACGATTCCAGACATCTTATGGCGCATTTCAACAATTGTCGATCCGTGGTTTCGATCATTCTATCATGATGATAGACGGTATCCGCGATGAACGTTCGGCAATAAATAACTCTTATCCCGTACCCGATCTATCTTGTATCGAGTCTATTGAATTATTAAAGGGACCGGCTTCTGTACTTTACGGACATTCAGCCGTAGGTGGAACCTTGAATATCGTTCGTAAATCCCCGTCAGAAAAACAGAGCGTTAATGCCCGCTTGGCCTACGGTAGTTACGAGAATAAAGAGGCGACGCTTGGCATGGGCGGTAAATTGGTCGGTCCGGTCAATTATTACGCCAATGTCAACTTTTCCGATCAAGAGGGCTGGCGTGATAATGGCAACCGTCGCTTTTCCGGTTATCTGGCATTGCAAGCTAAAATGACGGAACGTGACCTATTAGATGTTCGTGGAGGTTTTAACCGCGACTTCTATGGAACGGAGATTGGTCTTCCCGATTTAATGGCAAATGATGTATATAATGCGCAAACAGGACAGTTATATCTCCATAAAAATGATATGCTACCGGGACTTGACCGTGAGGCTCGCTACAATAACGAGTCCGACTTTATGAAGAATCACGCTTGGAACATATCGACGCAGTACACACATACTTTTTGGAACGGCGCAAAACTAACAGATCGCCTTTCTTACAATAACGACGATATCAATTATTTTGGGACGGAAGCCCTCGACTATCTCGAAAGTGATGATCCGGTCTATGATCATTATTATATGAAAAACGGCCAGAAAAAATATATCTGTTTGGACAGTGTATATCTTTCTTTCCCGCTTCGCTTCTCCCATATCTCCAAGACTGTCGCCAATACGCTCGAGCTAAGCGGTAAATTCAGGACGGGTGAGATAAAGCATACGTATATGGGAGGTTACTCTTTCGTTGCCTTGAATCGTACTAGCTATTCGGGTTATAAATTAGGGGATGATGTTCAAGGTCCCGGTCTTTATTCGCACATATCTGTTTATGATCCGCATAGCATGGGATATATGACCAGCAAATTCTCTAAAGCAACGGTTACGCATCATTATTCCAACAGCCTTTATCTTCAAGATATGGTTGAGTTCAACGAGCAATGGAAGGTATTAGCCGCTCTACGTTACGATTTTTTCCGTTATATGTCCGCCAGCGCTACAACTCCTACCGGACGACGTGAGTATGAGGAACATTCAAGCTTCAATATGATAAAGAATAAGGCGTTGACTTATCGTTTCGGAGCGGTCTATCTGCCCCATCCGAATACATCCATTTATGCTTCTTTCGCTTCTTTCTTCAAACCGATCCGTACGTTCTATCAAGATAATGTCGTTTATGTAGGAGGTGATGGAAATCGTTTCGAGCCTGCTCGCAATGAGGAAGTATTTAAGCCGGAGAAAGGATACCAAGCCGAGGTGGGGCTTAAATATCAATTGAACAATATATTAAGCGCCAATGCCAGCTTGTTCTATATCCGGAAGATGAACAGTACGGCTACGTTGACCAACAACTATCAAGTGGAGGTAAACGGCGAGACTACCACGATGAGCGTAATCGGACAGGTGGGTGTACAAGATTCCAAGGGTTTTGATTTTGATGTCACTCTTTCTCCGGTAAGCACCTTAGCGCTGACGATCGGTTATGGATTGAACGACTCCAAGATCCGGGAGATGAAAGAAATAAAGGATCCGGAATTGATCGAGGCTATCTATGGCAATAACCCGGATGAGACAAAGCAACAATTGAATAGCCAAGAAGGAAACTGGCAGAGCAACGTACCGAACCAGACTTTCTACGCATACGGCAGTTATACCATCCCTCGGGGTGTCTTGAAGAATCTGGAATTTCACTTGAGTAGCAGTTATACCGGTAAAGTATACCGTAATACGTCAAACAACTCTTGGTTCGATCCGTATTGGGTAACCGATTTCGGTATGTCTTATTTGTTGAACAACAATATTCACCTTACATTCAACTTGAATAACTTGTTTGACAACAATTATTATAACCAAGCGCTCGGACAACAGATGGTGCCAAGCATGCCTCGTAATTTCCAAGTGGCTATCTCCTATACATTATAATATATAGAACATACGCTCATGAATCTATTGACAAAGATCATGCAATTTATACACAGGATACTGGGCACGGCGCTCAGTATCCTGTTCCTCGTTTGGTTCCTATCGGGATTGGTAATGATCTACCATACGTTCCCGCGAGCGGATCGGGCCGATAAACGGGCGAAGATGGATATTCTCTCTCCGGAGAATCTTCCTTCGTTAGACAGATAGAGAAACGTTTACCGCAGAACGAGCGGATAAGCCATGTTACCTTAAACAGCTATTTGGGACAAACTGTTTTTCATCTCCGGACGGAGAAAGGGAGCTATGATATTCCTGCCGACTCGACGGAAAGATTACCCGTAATCGACTGGAATCATATCCAACGTGTGGCATCACTATGGAATACCTCTTCCATAGCGAAGGTAGATTCCTTGTACACCTTGGACCAATGGATTCCATTCGGTCGTTTAAAAGAGGAATTTCCGATCTATAAATTCCATTTCGCCGATCCGGAACGACATGAATTATACATATCCTCTAAATCCGGGGAGGTTTTGCAATATACGGATAAAAACAGTCGTTTCTGGGCTTGGCTCGGGGCGATCCCTCATTGGGTCTATTTCACTTCCTTGCGGCAAGACGCTGAATTATGGATAAAGGTAGTTGTCTGGTTATCCGGAATCGGGTGCGTTATGTGTATCGCCGGGATCTATTTAGGAATACGGGATTTCCGGTTAGCGAGGAGACGTCATTTGATTTCCCCTTATAAGAAGTTCTGGTATAAATGGCATCATATTCTTGGGGTGTTATTCGGTTTATTTGTCCTCACCTTCTGCTTTAGTGGTATGATGTCTTTGGCTCGTGTACAGAATTGGGGGTTGAAAGCCAAGCTTGATATAAACCCGGTTCAAGAACTGCGGAAGATGGCTCCTTCCCCACTCGATTATCCGTTGGATTACAGGGCGGTCATACAAGCCTATCCCGGCCAGATCCGTCAATTGGAATGGAGTAGTTTTGGTGATATACCCTTTTACATCGTACAAACAGACACGAAGGATATTGTCGTGAACGCAAATAAGAGTGACGGGATATCTTTATTGAACCTGCGACCGGAAGAAATCCGTTCCGTATTGTCTCAGATACATGGTATCGGGACCACGGCTGATATCAAACTGTTGGATGCTTATGATACGTATTATATCTCACGAAAAAGGAATTTAGAACTCCCGGTCTGGAAAGTATCTATTCAAGACGTGGATAATAGTTGTTATTACATTAATCCCCGTAATGGACAATACCGTTATGTAAATACGCCGTCTCGTTGGAACCATTGGATGTATCCGGCATTGCATAGCTTGAATCTGAAATTCTTGGTAGATCATCCGGTCTTATGGAATATCGTGATGTGGGGAACCATGTTGGGAGGCACGTTCGTTTCCTTATCCGGTGTATGGCTTGCGATAAAATATATCAGGCGAAAAGCGAGAAGAAAGAAGTAAAGCCTGTATATTTGTATTATATTTATTGAGAACATTGTATTATAAAATAGATTTGAATGAATAAAGGCAAGATTATAGTCGCCGGAATCGGCCCCGGTAGCGAGGCCGATATAACGCCTGCGGTTTTGGCCGCTATCCAAAGCTCGGATGTCATCATAGGATATAAATATTATTTCCGTTTTATCACCCACTTGCTTCGTGAGGGAACGGAATGTATAGATACAGGTATGAAACGTGAGCAAGCTCGTGCCGAGCAAGCTTTCGCTTATGCGAACGAGGGAAAGACGGTTTGTGTGATCAGTTCCGGTGACGCCGGCATTTATGGTATGACTCCTCTGATTTATGAGATGAAGAAAGAATCCGGAAGCGAGATCGAGATCGAGTCGTATCCGGGCATCAGCGCTTTCCAGAAAGCCGCGTCCTTGCTTGGCGCTCCTATCGGGCATGATTTCTGCGTGATTTCCCTCTCAGACTTGATGACACCTTGGGAACTGATCGAGAAACGGATTCGTGCGGCGCCATGGCCGATTTTGTTACGGCGATCTATAATCCGAAAAGTGAGGGACGTTATTGGCAACTCTATCGCTTAAAAGAATTGTTCCTGCAAGAACGTAAGCCGGAGACTCCGGTCGGTTATGTACGTCAGGCCGGACGGGAGGAGCAAGAAGTATTCGTCACTACGCTCGCAGATCTGGACCCCGAGCAGATCGATATGTTCACGGTAGTCTTGATCGGAAACTCACAAACATATCTTTCCGGGAATCATATGATCACTCCCCGGGGATATTATGGCGAGGTCAAACAGAAGAAAACGGATACGGGCATTGGACAGGATATCATGATCCGTAGTTTCCGTACGATCGAGAAGGAATTGAAAAACCAAGAGATCCCGTTGGATAAGAAATGGGCATTGCTTCATGCCATTCATACGACGGCCGATTTCGATATGGAAAATATCCTGTATACGGACCGGACGCTGTCTCTACATTATATAATAAGATCAGCGGCGGGGAAGTTCGTACGATCATCACCGATGTCACGATGGCCGCTTCCGGCATTCGTAAGGGAGCTTTGCAGCGTCTGGGTGTCGAAGTAAAATGTTACCTTCAAGATGAGCGGGTCGCGGAGATGGCTTCGAGTAAAGGCATTACCCGTACCCAAGCCGGTATTCGCCGGGCCGTGGAAGAGCATCCGGACGCTGTTTGTCTTCGGGAATGCCCCGACCGCCCTTATGGAATTATGCGACTTGATACGTAAGGGAAAGGCGACTCCGGCAGGCATCATTGCCGCTCCGGTAGGTTTCGTGCATGTACAGGAATCCAAGCATATGGTGAAACCTTTTATCGGTATACAGAAACTAATCGTGGAAGGTCGTAAAGGAGGTAGTAATTTAGCGGCTACGTTGGTGAACGCCATCCTTTGTTTTAACGACGCCGAACAACTAAAACCGGGAAGAGACGTATGAACCGATTTTATGTCATAGGGCTGGATGATAACATGAAACAATACTTTCCGCCGGAGGTATTGGAGATAATCTCGTCCCACCGGGTGTTCTCCGGAGGCGTGCGGCATCATGAGATCGTACGTTCTTTATTGCCAGAAAAAGCGGACTGGATTGATATCAAAGTCCCGTTGGACGAGGTCTTCGATCGATATCGTTCGCATGACGGTCGGGAAAGCATCGTTGTATTCGCTTCCGGAGATCCTTGTTTTCGGATTCG
>ENA-OQCK01000847-OQCK01000847.1-human-gut-metagenome-genome-assembly--contig:-NODE-847-length-13927-cov-2.751087_pt1 | contig 13927 bp, 20 predicted proteins | sample MGYA00242498_ERZ504578 | MGnify/ENA primary metagenome ERZ504578 (study PRJEB26092, sample SAMD00036229) | human gut metagenome | host: Homo sapiens | study: EMG produced TPA metagenomics assembly of... | reverse complement strand
CTAGCCCTGGCCCTGGCCTCCGGGGTCACGCCGGAACAGGATCTATACGGCCATCATAGCCGGGTTCGTCATTTCCTTCTTAGGCGGCAGCAAGGTGCAGATAGCAGGCCCTACGGCAGCCTTTGCCACCATTGTGGAGGAATCGTCATAAAGAACGGAATGGAGGGACTGGCCACAGCCACCGTCCTGGCCGGCCTCATTCTTGTCATCATGGGCTTTCTGCGCCTGGGCAGCCTGATCCGGTTCATTCCCTATACCATTACAACCGGCTTTACAACCGGTATCGCGGTGACTATTTTCATCGGCCAGATTAAGGATTTTATGGGACTCACCTTCATGGAAGCGCCGGTGGAGACCATGGGGAAGCTGGGGCAGGTTATCTCCTGCATAAATACCCTGAATCTTCAGGCCCTGGCGGTGGGAGCCGTGTCACTGGCCATTCTAATTCTGTGGCCCGGATGCTTTAAAAAGGTGCCCCCGTCTTTGATTGCCGTTGTGGCGGCAGCGGTGCTGGTAAAGGCTCTGGATCTGAAGGTCAATACCATAGGGGATTTGTATACCATATCCTCCGGCCTTCCCACATTCCGCCTGCCGTCCATCAGCTTCAGCATGGTGCAGAGGGTGATGCCGGACGCCATTACCATAGCCGTGCTGGCTGCCATTGAGTCCCTGCTTTCCTGTGTGGTGGCTGACGGCATGATAGGCGGAAAGCACAACTCCAACATGGAGCTGGTGGCCCAGGGGGTGGGAAACGCGGCATCAGCGCTTTTCGGAGGCATTCCGGCACAGGTGCCATCGCAAGGACGGCTGCCAACATAAAGAACGGCGGGCGCAGCCCGGTGGCAGGTATGGTCCATGCAGCGGTGCTTCTTCTGATCCTGGTATTCCTCATGCCGTATGCCGCCCTGATTCCCATGCCCGCCATAGCCGCCATCCTGTTTATGGTAGCTTATAATATGAGTGAGTGGCGGTCCTTTGCGGATGTGGTGAGGACAGCGCCCAAAAGCGACACGGCAGTGCTGGTGCTGACCTTTTTCCTCACAGTTGTGTTCGACCTGGTCATGGCAATCGGCGTGGGACTGGCCCTGGCCTGTCTGCTGTTCATGAAGCGCATGGCGGATGTGTCTGATATTTACGGATGGAAATATGCAGAGGATTACGAGGAGAGCACGGACGGGGAGCGCATTGACTTAAAACCAGTGCCCAGGCAGGTCATGGTGTTTGAGGTGAACGGTCCCATGTTCTTTGGCGCGGCGGACAAGATTGGACAGATTCCCCTGGATTCGGACAAGAAGGTGCTGATTCTGCGGATGAGAAGCGTTCCCGCCATGGACGCAACCGCCTCAACAGCCTTAAGAAGCTGAACGCAAGGTGCCGCAAGGCCCGCATCACCATGATTCTTTCCCATGTAAACGAACAGCCCCTTTCTGTGATGGAGAAGGCAGGATTTGACAAGGAGATAGGTAGGGAAAACATAGCGCCCCGCATCGACGACGCAATCTGCCGTGCAGGAGAAATTCTCTCCGGGGCAAATCCTGTCGATTGACAGAAACAGGCAATCAGTATAGACTGGAACATAGTACTGAGTGACAGAATAATTTCGGTTATCCGGGAATAAATTGGGAATACCAGAGAACAGGAAAGAGGACAGGGATATGAAGGTTGTGGATATGCACTGTGATACCATTGCGGAAATTTATAAGGACCATGAGAGGGGAGGCAGGCAGTCCATCCTTGAGAACCGGCTGATGCTGGATTTGAGGAAGATGCAGGCAGGGGATTACGGACTGCAGAATTTTGCCCTGTATGTCAATCTGGAACAGGCCAAGGGAAGCCCCTTTGAATTCTGTATGGAACTTCTGGACACCTTTTATCAGGAGATGGAGGCCCATGAGGATATCATAGGAATCGTCAGAACCTACGACGATATCCGCAGAAACTGGGAGCAGGGCAGGATGTCGGCCCTTCTCACGGTGGAGGAGGGCGGGACCTGCCAGGGAAAAACAGCGTTCCTGCGGGATTTGTACCGGCTGGGAGTGCGCATGATGACCCTGACCTGGAACTTTCCCAACGAGCTGGCATTTCCCAATGCAGGATTGAAGATGCGGACGGTACCTTCAGGATGGCGCCGGATACGGAGCATGGGCTTACGGATACCGGGATTGCTTTTGTGGAGGAAATGGAGCGCCTGGGAATGATAATCGATATTTCCCATCTGAATGACGCAGGCATATGGGATGTGTTCCGGTATACCAGCAAACCTTTTGTGGCCAGCCATTCCAACGCAAGGGCCATGGCCTCCCATCCAAGGAACCTGACAGATGATATGATACGCGCCCTGGCAGAGAGGGGCGGCGTTATGGGCATCAATTACTGCACGGCCTTCCTCCGGGATTTCGGACCGGGGGAAGAGCAGTTAAGCCGCATATCCGACATGGTGGAGCACATGAAGCATATTCGGAAAATCGGCGGCATCGGCTGTATCGGGCTGGGCTCTGACTTCGACGGAATCAGCGGAAATCTGGAGATGGGGGATGCGGGAAAGCTGCCTATGCTGCGGACGCCATGGAACGGGAAGGCTTTACCGCCTCGGAGATAGAGGCTGTATTCTGTAAAAATGTGCTGCGGGTGTATAAGGACATCCTGTAAGGGGAAAAACTTTACACAGATTTTACATTCCCATGAGGCGGATTTTACTTCTGTTTGGTAAGCTGTTTACATAGCGTATGCCGGGAAAGGCGGTAGTTGGAAAATGGAGCGGATTTATATTATAGAAGATGATGAAAACATCAGGAATCTGTTAAAAATTGCACTGGAGGGCTTTGGGTATGCGGCGGAAGGGTTTGAGACCGCAGAGGAAGGCCTGGCCAGGATGCGGGAGGAAAAGCCGGACCTGGTAATTTTTGACTGGATGCTTCCGGGGATGGACGGGACAGAGGCCATCAAGGAGGTAAGGAATACGGAGCAGTTAAAATATGTGCCCATCATGCTCCTGACTGCCAAGGAAAAGGAGCTTGACAAGGTGGTTGGGCTGGACTGCGGGGCAGACGATTATATGGTAAAGCCTTTGGGGTGCTGGAGCTGTCGGCCCGTATCCGCAGCCTGCTTCGCAGGACCAAACGGGAGGAGAACCGGGATGTGCTGTCCTATCAGGATATCCAGGTCAACCGCAAGACCAGGGAGGTTTCAAGCGGCGGCCGGCTGGTGGAGCTTACACTGAAGGAATTTGAACTGCTGGTTTATCTGCTGGAGAACCAGTCCAGGGTGGTGACCAGGGATGAACTGCTCAACCGTATCTGGGGATATGAGTACGATGGAGAGACCAGAACCCTCGATATGCACATCCGTACCCTTCGCCAGAAGCTGGGAGAAGAGGGCGGTGCCTGTATTAAGACGGTTCGGGGCGTGGGCTACCGTATGGTGAGATAACATGACAGGAAACCAAGGAGGAAGATATGCGTAAGGCATTATTGGAACGATTTATCCTGGTACTTTTGGCGGCGCTGTGTATCAACAGCGTCATCTTTTATATTGCCAGCAGCAAAATGATGTTAAAAAATTCCAAAAATGACATGACCTACACCATCAGGGCCGTGGACAGCATCCTGGATTATGACAGGGACTTAATGGAGCAGATGAAGCGCCTGGAGGCGTTTACGGACCGGGATTCCAGCAGGGTGACCCTCATAAATTCGGACGGTACCGTTGTGACGGATTCGGACGCGGACGCGGAGTATCTGGACAACCATCTGGGACGTGAGGAGGTACGGGCGGCTGTGGAGCACGGGGAGGGGTATGCCAGGCGTTATTCCAAAACACTGGGCAAGACCATGCTCTATGTGGCCTGCCGATCGGATTATTCGGATATGGTGCTCCGTCTGGCAGTACCCTATTCCGGCATACAGGAATACCTTCCCATGCTGTTTCCGGCAGCATCTTAAGCTTCCTTATGGCTATGGCCTGCTCCGTGGTGACTACCAGACGTTTTGTGTCATCGGTCACCAGACCTCTGCGCCACATCTCAAAAGCCGTGATGAAGGTAAAAGGGGATTACACGGAGCTCCAGTTTGAAAGCTGCCAGTATCCTGAAATCAACGTCATCGCCGAGACTATCATGAATATGTCAAAGGATGTAAAGGAATACTTAAGCCAGATAGAAAAGGAAAAGCAGATACGCCAGGAATTCTTCAGCAACGCCTCCCATGAGCTTAAAACCCCCATCACCTCCATCCAGGGCTACGCGGAGCTGCTGGAGAGCGGCATGATTCAGGATGACGGCATGAAACTGGATTTCGCGAGAAGAATCAAGAAGGAGGCCGCCGGAATGACCGGGCTTATCAATGACATTCTGATGATATCCCGCCTGGAGTCCATGGATGCCGAGGTGATGTTCTCTGATGTGAGAATCAGCGTGCTTCTCCAGGAAATCATGGACAGCTTAAAGCCTCTGGCAGCCTCCTGCCAGGTGTTTCTCCATGTGGATGTGAAGCCGTTATGCATCCGGGCAAACCTGCAGCAGATGAAGGAGCTGTTTACCAACCTGGCCACCAATGCCATTAAGTACAACCGGCCCGGAGGCCAGGTGTGGATTACGGTGGGGGAACAGGGGGATGACATGCTGGTAAGAGTAAAGGACAACGGCGTGGGAATCCCGAAGGAGAGCCTGGACCGCATTTTCGAGCGGTTCTACCGGGTGGATAAGGGACGCAGCCGCAAACAGGGCGGTACGGGGCTGGGGCTGTCCATTGTGAAACACATCGTGAACTTTTACCATGGAACCATCCATGTGACCTCCGAACTGGACAAGGGTACGGAGTTTACGGTCACTATTCCTCTTGACATGCATAAATAATAATGGTAATAACTGCAAAAAACAGCGATTTTTCACTTTATTACTTTAAAATCACAGAAATTTAAAGTAATAAAATTGACGGCGCAATTTTTTTGTAGTATGATAGGAAAAGTCCTGATAGGGGACGAATTCTTAAGTGGAAAGAGGAGATAGTTTTATGAAAAAGATATCAAAAATCATGTCCCTGGTTTTAGCCGGCGTCATGGTTCTGTCCATGACTGCCTGCGGAGGCAATACGGCTGAAACCACGGCAGCTGCCACCGAGGCACAGAAGGAGACCGCGGCTGATGCGGCTGCAAAGGCGGAAGAGACAACTGAGGGAGAGACCTCAGAGAGTGAGACTGCCGCGAAGGCAGAGGGAACCACCTATAAGATTGGCGTACTCCAGCTGGTGCAGCACACCGCTCTGGACGCTGCCAATGACGGTTTCATCGCTGCCTTAGACGACGCTGGAATCGTTTACGAGGTTGACCAGCAGAATGCTTCCGGCGACCAGTCTGCATGTCAGACAGTGGCATCCAAGTTCGCCAACGAGAAGAAGGATTTGATTCTGGCCATCGCCACTCCGGCTGCACAGGCCATGGTGGGCGCGGTGGAGGATACGCCTGTCCTGATTACCGCAGTGACAGACCCGGCTGAATCCGGTCTGGTTAACACCAATGAAAAGCCGGGAGCAAATGTAACAGGAACCTCTGATCTGACTCCTGTGAAGGAGCAGATTGACCTGCTTAAGCAGCTGGTTCCGGATGCCAGGACCGTTGGCGTGCTGTACTGCTCCGCGGAGTCCAACTCCAAGATTCAGGCGGACATGGCCAAGGAAGCCATTGCGGCGGCAGGCATGCAGAGCAAGGAATATACGGTTTCCAGCTCCAATGAGATCCAGACCGTGGTACAGTCCATGGTAGGCGCGGTGGACGCGGTGTATGCTCCTACGGACAATGTAATCGCGGCAGGTATGGCCACAGTCGGAATGGTGGCAGGAGACAACAAGCTGCCGGTTATCTGCGGAGAGGCAGGCATGGTACAGAACGGCGGACTGGCTACATACGGAATTGATTATTACCAGCTGGGATACATGACCGGCCAGCAGGCTGTGAAAATCCTCACCGAGGGAGCGTCACCGGCTGATATGCCGATTGAGTACCTGCCGGCTGAGAAGTGCGAGCTGACAGTGAACGAGGAGACAGCCCAGACTCTTGGGATTGATGTATCCGGAGCAAGATAAACAGTCGGGCGGCTCAGATGATACAGGCGGTGCTGCGGGGCAGAGACGGTGAAAACCGCTTTGGCCCGCGGCACCCTCTTTTCAGTCATTGGGTAAATTGGCATCCGGCAAAGAGGGTAGATGGTTTGCTCAAGCTGTAAGGCTTACGGGAACGGCGGTTTGGGCAAGCTATTTACATAATCAAATGATACAAAGGGACAGAGACAGGAACGGAGGTAAGTATAGATATGAATTTGGCGAATCTGATGCAGGGCATGGGCCCAATCTGTTAGATGCAGTGGGACAGGGCGTGCTCTGGGGAATCATGGTGCTGGGGGTGTACATCACCTTCAAGCTCCTGGACATTGCTGATTTGACTGTGGACGGAAGCTTTGCCCTGGGGGGCTGCGTCTGTGCCACGCTGATTGTGGACAGGGGAATGAATCCGGTGGCGGCTCTGGCCATAGCCACCCTGGCGGGAATGGCGGCTGGTTTTGTGACAGGCATCCTTCACACAGTATTTGAGATACCGTCCATACTGGCCGGAATTCTGACCCAGATATCCCTGTGGTCCATCAACCTGTGGATTATGGGAGGAAGCAGCAACATACCCCTTCTCAAGTCCAAGACCATTGTGACCATGGTTTCTTCCTCCGCCGGCTTTAACCAGGCCCAGGCGTCCCAGGTCATAGGAATCGCGGCAGCCATACTTATGGTGGCTGTGATGTATTGGTTCTTCGGAACGGAGATAGGAAGCGCCCTGAGGGCAACAGGAAATAATGAGGATATGATACGCGCCCTGGGGGTTAACACCAAGTGGACCAAGCTGCTGGCCTGATGCTCAGCAATGGTCTGGTGGGCATGTCAGGCGCTCTGGTATGCCAGGGCCAGAAATACGCGGATATCCAGATGGGCACCGGAGCCATTGTCATTGGCCTGGCAGCCATTGTCATCGGGGAAGTGCTCTTTGGCTGGTTTTGCAACTTTGCCCTTAAGCTGTCGGCTGCAGTCATTGGTTCCGTGATTTACTTTGTCATCCGGGCCTTTGTCATCAAGATGGGCATGAATCCAAACTACATGAAGCTTTTATCCGCCATTGTGGTTACCCTGGCTCTCTGCATTCCGGTGGCTGCCAATAAGTGGAGGACCTACAAGGAATACTCGGAAGGAGGGAATGCATAATGCTGATTATGACCAATGTGCGCAAGACATTCAACAAAGGCACCATCAATGAGAAGAAGGCGTTAAACGGCATTGACCTGACCCTGAACGAAGGGGATTTTGTGACGGTTATCGGAGGAAACGGCGCGGGCAAGTCCACCATGCTCAACATGATAGCCGGGGTGTATCCCATTGATTCCGGAAAGATCGAGATTGACGGAGTGAATATATCCAGGCAGCCGGAATACAAGCGGGCCAAATACATTGGCCGGGTGTTCCAGGATCCCATGAAGGGAACGGCAGCCGGCATGGAAATACAGGAAAACATGGCACTGGCCTTCAGAAGGGGACAGAGAAGAGGGCTGGGCTGGGGGATCAGGGCCAATGAGAAGGACTATTACCACGACCTGCTGACCAGACTGGGACTGGGACTCCAGAACCGCATGAGCAGTAAGGTGGGACTGCTCTCAGGCGGCCAGAGACAGGCGCTTACCCTTCTCATGGCAACGCTGCAGAAGCCGAAGCTTCTCCTGCTGGACGAGCACACGGCGGCTTTGGATCCCCAGACGGCCAGAAAGGTGCTGGACCTGACAAATGAGATGGTGACGGAACAGAATCTCACAGCCCTCATGGTGACCCATAACATGAAGGACGCCATCCAGATAGGAAACCGGCTTATCATGATGAATGACGGCCGTATTATCTATGACGTGTCCGGCAGTGAAAAACAGAACCTGACCGTAGATGACCTTCTGGCCAAGTTTGCGGAGGCCAGCGGAGGACAGTTTGCCAATGACCGCATGCTGCTCTCAAAGTAATCCATATCAGCCGCTGACATTACCGGTTTCCGGGGCATTTCATGTAAATGCTTCGGGGACCGGCAAAATTTAAGAAATTTTTCACATTTTCGAGTCTGTTTTTATGATATACTTTACGCTATATGAGCTTTTATGGCGAAAAATGAGTTGGAGATTATAATAATCATGCTTGAACATAAGGATTATCTATCGAGCCTGAACAAGGCCAGAAAAAAACGGAATCAACGGCTGGACCCCAGATACCTTGTGCTCCTGCTGGCTGTCATCGCGGCAGTGGGAATCATCGTGCTGGGAGTAAAGGCAGTTAAGAAGCCGGTATCCGGCAAGGCAGCCGGACCGGCGCCCACGGGACAGGTGCGAAACGCCACCCCGGCCCAGGCGGATCCGGTCAGTGTTTCTCCGGAGAAGGAAGCGGCCCTGAAGGAAGCCCAGGAGATTGACAATGTAATCAGCTCCTACAGCAATCTGGGAATCGCGCAGGTGTCCGGCTACCTCAACATAAGGGAGACTCCCAGCACCGACGGCAAGATCATAGGTAAGCTGTCAGGGGACGGAGCCTGTGAGATTCTGGCAACAGAAGGGGACTGGTCCCACATCACTTCCGGCGGAGTGGAGGCTACATCAGCAACCAGTATCTTCTGACCGGAGATGAAGCCAGGGAAAAGGCAAAGGAGCTTGTCAAACTGCGCGCCACGGTGACGGCTGACAATCTGAATATCCGCCAGGCACCTGCTGGATCCGGGAAATGTCATCGGGCAGGCCTTAAAGGGAGAGCGCTATGTGGTCAAGGGATTGGAGGACGGCTGGATTCAGATTGAGGAGGGATATATTCCTCTGAATATGCCGAGGTGGCTATTCCCTGAACGAAGGACGTAAAATGGACATGAAGCCATGGCCATCAACCAGTATGACAATCTGGTCATATCCAAGGTGAACAACTACCTGAATGTGCGCCAGGAGCCAAAGTCAGACGGCAAGATTATCGGAAAGATGACCAGCAAGGCGGCAGGCGAGATCCTGGAGACCCTGGACGGCTGGTATAAAATTAAGTCAGGCCCCATCATCGGTTATATCTCAGCAGACCCCCAGTACACGGCCACAGGCCAGGAGGCAAGGGATATAGCCATGCAGAACGCCGCTCTTAAGGCGGTTATCAACACAGACGTGCTGAATGTGCGCACGGAGCCCAACACGGACGCCAAGATTTGGACCCAGATTGTAAAGGACGAGCGTTATCCGGTTGTGGCGCAGTTAGACGGCTGGGTGGAGATTGACCTGGATTCTGTGGATGAAGAGGACACAAGCAAGGTGGATAAGGCGTTTATTTCCACCAGGGACAACAACGTGGAGGTGCGCTACGCACTGAACGAGGCCATCAAGTTTTCACCTGCCGAGGCGGCGGCCAACAATGCGGCGTCCAGGCGTTCCAAGGTGGTGAATTACGCCCTTCAGTATGTGGGCAATCCGTATGTATGGGGAGGAACCAGCCTGACAAAGGGCGTGGACTGTTCTGGATTTACCATGCAGGTCATGAGACAGTTCGGCGTATCCCTGCCTCATTATTCCGGCTCCCAGGCCAAGATGGGCAAGGCGGTGACCTCAGGCAACATGCGTCCGGGCGATTTGATATTCTATGCGGGCAGCGGCGGCCAGGTAAACCATGTAGCCATCTACATCGGCAACGGCCAGGTAGTCCATGCAGCCAGCCGTAAGAGCGGTATCAAGATTTCCACCTGGAATTACAGGTCGCCTGTGGCTATCAGAAATGTATTGGGCGACTAGATCAAAAATATTGTATTTTATTCAGAAAGCCGGTCAGCAGTCTCTGCTGGCCGGCAGTTTTTGTGTAAAACTCTGTGAAAGGCAGCGCATATTTTATGGTTCGCGGTACAGACTATCCTTAATTGATGAATGTTCACGAAAGGGTGGTCTGATTATGGGACAAGGAAAAAAAAACAGGAAAAGAAGAGACAATCAGGTGGAAAACGGAAACGGACAGGTACGCCAGCAGGACGATGAGGCTAAGAAGCTTGAGAAGGAAATAGAGGAGAAGGAAGACAATAAGCTGGAGGAGTATGGCCAGGTCATTTTGGAGGACAACCGCAAACAGAGGAAAATCCATCTCATCACCATCATTGGGGAGGTGGAGGGACACGAGAATTCCTCGGGAAGCAGCAAGACTACGAAATACGACCATATACTGCCGAAGCTGGCTGAAATAGAGGACGACGACAGTGTGGACGGACTTCTGGTGCTGCTCAACACGTCCGGAGGGGACGTGGACGCGGGTCTTGCCATTGCGGAAATGATTGCGTCCCTCAGCCTTCCCACCGTATCCCTGGTATTGGGCGGAAGCCATTCCATCGGGGTTCCCCTGGCCGTGTCCACCAATTATTCCTTTATCGTGCCGTCAGGCACCATGATGATTCATCCGGTGCGGATGACAGGGATGGTCATAGGTACGTCCCAGACCTACGAGTATTTTGAGATGATACAGGACCGCATACTGACGTTTGTATCAAATCATGCCGATATTGCCTATGACCAGCTGAGGGAGCTGATGCATAATACAAAGATGCTCACCAGGGACCTGGGCACTGTCCTGGTGGGGACCAGGCCGTGGAGGCAGGGCTCATCAACCAGGTGGGGGGAATCAAGGAAGCGCTGGGAAAGCTCTATGCCATGATTGATAAGCGGGAACGCAGGCGGTAGATTCCGTCTTAAGATTCCGTCTTTTGGAACAATCCACTTGAATTTTAACCTCAAATATAGCATAATATAAGTTAACTGTATAAATGAGACAGCCTGCTGTGGGAATGGGAGGCTGATACGGTATGATAACTTGCAAGAGAATGACAGGAGGCTGTATCAAGTGGCTGAAACAACGAAACGACAGCAGAGTGGGAACAGAAAACCGGGAAGGCCAAAGGGAAGCACGTCCAAGAAGACAGGCACTTCCTCCAAGAGCCGGAGGACAACTGGGAAAAAGGCCTATGAACAGGATAATACGGAATTTATGAGAGCAGAAGTGGTCATCATCTGCTCTTTTGCTGTTGCCATTCTTTTATTTCTGAGCAATTTCAAGCTGTGCGGCGTGGTGGGCGATGTGCTGCGGGGGGTACAGCTGGGGATATTTGGAATAGTGGGATATATATTTCCTATTCTGATATTCGTGGGTACCTGTTTTCATCTGTCCAACCAGGGAAACATTCATGCCGCCATGAAGCTGGCAGCCGTGGCCGGGGCTGTGATTACGGTCTGCGGGCTGCTGCAGCTGGCTTTCGGTACGGTTCCGGCCGGAGCCAAGTGGATGGAGTATTATAAGCAGTCCACCCTGACCGGTACGGGCGGCGGATGGCTGGGGGGCGTCCTTACCTCCTTCCTTACCATCGGACTGGGGAAGCCGGGAACCTTTCTGGTTCTGGTGGTCCTGTTCATCATCTGCATGGTATGCATCACGGAGCGCTCCTTTGTGTCTGCTGTGAAGCGGGGAGGGGACAAGGCTTACCAGTATGCCAGAGAGGATATGGACCGGCGCAGGGAGCTTCACGCCATACGGGAGGAGGAGCGCAGGCGCATCCGCGAAGAACAGAGGGTGAGGGGCGTTAATCTGAATGCCACCAGGCTGATGACACCTGAGGAAGAGGATTATGACGAGGAGGCATTTGACCGTGAGTTTGGAGCGGATCTGGAGGAAATGCCGGAAATGCCTGAAATGCCCGATACATACGAGAAGGACTGGGGGCCGGCCCAGACAGCCGGCGCAAAGGACAGCCTGCCGCCGGATGAGTTTGTGGGCAGGTTTGACCCGCCTCTGGAGTCTGAAGGGGATGACGGGGATTCCTATGACACGGATGAGCCGGGAGCGCTGGCCAGATCCATAGAGGGCCACAGCCGTACCGGACACCGGAGTGAAGCTCCTGTGGTCACCGGCATCCGGGTGGAGGACGAGTATGGGACGCACGACGGGATGATTATGACACCATCCATGTGAAAAAGGATTTAAAGACCCTGGAGGAGATGGAGTTTGATGTCAGGTCCGCCGGGGACGGGGATGCCATATCTTCTGAAGGCGTCGGCGTTTATGGGTCAGGACGGCCCGAAGCCCCGGGCCGTGAGGCGGAAGTTTCTGAAGCAGGAATTCGCGAAGCGGGAATTCCTGAAGCGGATGGCCGGGAAACAGATATCTACGAGACAGACAGGTCGGAGCAGGGTATCAATTATGACAGCGTATTTGTGCCGGAGGAGCTCAAGCGGGTGGTTACGGCATCAGGCAAGGTCATAGAGACCGAGACAGAACTTCTCCAGAAGAAGATTGAGAAGAAGCGGGAGGAGCCAAACAGCCGGATACCAATATGGCCGTGGCCCAGGAAATTAAGGAAAAGGAAGAGGCGGTAAAGAAGGAATATGTGTTCCCGCCCACCACTCTGCTTAAGAAGGGGCTAAGAATGCCGGTTCCTTCTCAGGGGATGAGTATAAGGCCACGGCCATTAAGCTGCAGCAGACCCTCCATAACTTTGGGGTAGGGGTGACGGTTACAAATATCAGCTGCGGCCCTGCCGTGACCCGGTATGAGCTTTTGCCGGAGCAGGGCGTGAAGGTCAGCAAGATAGTGGGACTGACCGATGACATCAAGCTGAGCCTGGCTGCGGCGGATATCCGCATCGAAGCGCCCATTCCCGGCAAGTCGGCGGTGGGAATCGAGGTGCCCAACAAAGAGAATAATATGGTATACCTGAGGGATTTGCTGGAGGCGGAGTCATTTAAGAACCACAAGTCACGTCTGGCCTTTGCGTGGGCAAGGATATCGGCGGCCAGGTGGTGGTGACGGATATCGGAAAGATGCCCCATCTGCTCATTGCGGGCGCCACCGGTTCCGGTAAGTCGGTGTGTATCAACACCCTGATTATGAGCATTATTTTCAAGTCCAAACCAGAGGACGTGAAGATGATTATGGTGGACCCCAAGGTGGTGGAGCTCAGTGTCTATAATGGAATTCCCCATCTGCTCATCCTGTGGTGACAGATCCAAGAAGGCTTCCGGAGCTCTTAACTGGCTGTGGCCGAGATGACGGACCGCTATAAGAAGTTCGCGGAGTGCAATGTCAGGGATTTAAAGGGCTACAATGAAAGAGTTGAAAAAATTAAGGACGTTGAGGATGACAAGAAGCCGGCAAAGATGCCTCAGATTGTCATTATCATCGACGAGCTGGCAGACCTTATGATGGTGGCTCCGGGAGAGGTGGAGGACGCCATCTGCCGCCTGGCCCAGCTGGCCCGTGCGGCGGGAATCCATCTGTCATTGCCACCCAGAGGCCGTCGGTCAATGTCATCACAGGACTGATTAAGGCCAATGTGCCGTCCAGGATTGCCTTTGCCGTGTCATCAGGTGTGGATTCCAGGACCATCATTGATATGAACGGGGCTGAGAAGCTGCTGGGAAAGGGCGACATGCTCTTTTATCCGGCAGGATTCCCCAAACCCCAGCGCGTGCAGGGCGCCTTTGTGTCCGATGAGGAGGTGGGCCGCGTGGTGGAGTTTTTGACAGAACAGGGCATGGTGGCGGAATATAATCCGGAAGTGGAAAGCCGTGTCTCATCCCCGTCCGCGGACGGAGGCGGCGGGGCTTCTGAGCGGGATGAATACTTTGTCCAGGCAGGCAGATTTATTATTGAAAAGGAAAAGGCATCCATCGGAATGCTCCAGAGGATGTTTAAGATTGGCTTCAACCGGGCTGCCCGTATTATGGACCAGCTGGCGGAAGCAGGGGTAGTGGGCGAGGAAGAAGGTACCAAGCCCAGAAAAGTGCTTATGAGCATGGAAGAATTCGAGGAACTGCTGGAGCAGGGGGATTAACCTGGTTCCGGGAACGTGGTGCAGGTGAATCGGACCG
>ENA-OQCK01000846-OQCK01000846.1-human-gut-metagenome-genome-assembly--contig:-NODE-846-length-13928-cov-3.109992_pt1 | contig 13928 bp, 14 predicted proteins | sample MGYA00242498_ERZ504578 | MGnify/ENA primary metagenome ERZ504578 (study PRJEB26092, sample SAMD00036229) | human gut metagenome | host: Homo sapiens | study: EMG produced TPA metagenomics assembly of... | reverse complement strand
ACCGTATGAACAAGTCGCGATCTTTGCTCATGGCGGCATTTTACTGAACGCACAAATTTATGCAGGTATCATTAAACCCGAAGAGGCATTTAGCGCACTCACTCCTTATGGAGGAATTGTCAAGATAGAGTTATCATGATGTAAGAACATATCGCTTATTTATTTGTTCTATTTATAAAGACAAATAAATATGCTTACTCATTTCTTGGATTTATTAGCAGCTGTTATAAGTGTGACAAGCCTTTTGATTGTCACATACGGAGCGTTGATAGGTATCATCTCTTTTTTGAAGAATGAAATACGACGTTTTACCGGAGGGTATTCCATTACCAATATACGAAAATTAAGAGCTACATTCGGAACTTATCTGCTTCTTGGCTTAGAATTTCTGATAGCTTCGGATATTTTGAAAACAGTATTGGAGCCCACTTTGAATGAATTGGCCTATTGGGAGGTATTGTTGTTTTAAGAACCATCCTATCCGTATTCCTCAATAAAGAGATAAAAGAATTGGAAAGTGAAGAAAAATAAAAAAGCACTGAAAAACTAATCATTTATACATATTGGCTTTTAAGTTGCACACACATTGCATACTTTCATATTTTTGTCGATGAAAGAAACATCTTGATTTACTTACTAAATAATAGAAGAATATCATTTATTGTTTTCAAGGTTCTCTCCGATTTGTTGGAGCAGTCTAAAAGCTCCAGCCATCTTATAGTTACCCAAACATTATTTAGCCTGCATGATGCAACTTTCAACAGTAAGTTTCAAATTTGGTGTGAAAGCGAATTTATTTATCTGCATTTCCTTAGGAAGTTCATTGGCATGATTATTGAGCCATACGATCATTTAATTTCTCTTCGGAATAAGATTTCTTTTTCACCATGATACATAAATTCATGTCAACTGTGTACAAAAATAAAAGAACATATAATTCACGCGCTATCTTTTAACAAAAATATTGTTGAAATAAAACCGCTCCCACTTATCACAAGCCGGAACGGTTCAGATTAGTTACGTTTTGACAATCTACTTTATTCTTCAAGAACAAAACAATGACGAATTTGTTCAAAAGGATTTGCCTATTTATAAAAATATTTTTTGTCACATTATTACGTATTACAATAGATCCCCAAAACAAGGAGTAATTTTTGTTATGAGATTGGCTTCTACCCCACAATACAAGGCAAAAATACATAAAATTCTATTCTCTTCAGTTGATTGTGTAATCCAATTGGGAAATTGTATTTAAACAAATACCCCGACTCATCACGAGCCGGGGCAGTCCAATTTATAAATTTAAAGTCTTATGATGAAGATTGTCTGTTGCGCCAATGTTTTACTATCAGCACAACGACAAACAAAACAGTTACACAAACACAGGTAAAGCCTTTTTGTTTAAGCAAAGTGGATTCTTTTTTATCCTTTATGATTCTGACCGTTTTTCCTCATGGATATCGGAAGTGGTTTCCTTGTCGGCTTTCACCTCCGTACAGTCTTTGGTTGCAGTTTTCTTCTTTCTATTCTTGCTGAAATCACCTTCTACGTGACCGTCAGCCAGTAACAAAACTTTCCTGGTCGGGCTGTCAGACGGTTTTCTTGTATCATAAATCCGAAAATTAATCACGTAGTTGCCATTGGTTGCAATCAGTTCATTCAAAGAGATGATAGAGCCATATACGATGTTGACCGACTTACGAGTGCTGTCCTTTCTACACTCTTGGCAGTACACTGGACTATACGCTTTTCCAACCAGTCAACCTGCTTCCGCTCGTTCTCATTCTCCACCGAATCGGCAGACGTATTCTCCTTCCGTGCGTTTTGCGGTTTACACAGAATATGAACCCCAGCGGACAGCTTCCAATCCCTTAAAGCCCCAGTTATAGCCAACCAGTCATTTAATTCCATTCTGCCTATTGTTTATCTGATTGATTATAAAATACACACTTAAAAATCCTATCCACTTGCACCATCGCTGCCAAAACACTAAAATCCATTGTCACGATATGTCAATAAAAAAGACTCTGCAAAATAAGAATAAAAAACGATTTACCAAAGAAGAATATAAATATATTGAACCGGTCTGGAATGTAAAAAATTATATTACAGGCCAGCATCATTTTTTAGTTAATTTTGCACCAATTATTTAATAAATATCTGATAACATTAGTTTAAAAAGCGTTATGTTCGTCTTGTAAATCGGGATATATGGATTCTCCAAATGAGAAGGGATAGTATGATGTTTTCTTACATCATAAAGTAAATCTGACGGCATCACACCTCATATCGGCGAGAACGGTAATTGGCGGATAGGTATGACTGATACAAAAATAAAGGCGCAAGGAGCCAAAGGGATGATGCCATTGCCCCCCAAGTTCAAATCAACGCCACGACAAATGAATGGGAAATCTCAACGGATAGCGGCAAAAACTGGAAATCGACAGGGATTAAGGCGACAGGGTGATGCTGTATTTGCGGAAAACGGAGTGGACTACACAAGTGATCCTGATAATGTCATATTCACTCTGGCTGACGGAAAGACCAAGCTGACCGTACCACGTACCAAAATATTATCTGTCAAGTTCAAGGATGGTTGCGATATTTTCTCGGTAACTTCCGTTAGTAATACAATTGATATTGAATTTATTGGTTTGACAACAGAAAATTATAAGGCTTTGGTTGCGGAATTGAGAAGCGAGGACGGTACTACAGATATAGACATTGTGACCCGTGCTGAAAATAAGAATGTGGAAATTAAAGAACCTGTATTTACGGATGGGAAATGTACCGGAACGACAGTCAAAATCAACAAGAAAAGAATAAGTGGAGAAAAGGCCGTTCTGAAAGTGACTCTTATAGATAACAACGGGCAGGAAATTTCAGTTTCCCGTATCGTGAAATTCTTTGGTTCGGGTGCTCTTGATGAAGCCGACCAGAACGGAGGTAGCTTTATATTGTCTAATGACATTATTCTGGAGAAACCGGTTGAGGTGGCAAAAGGGAAGGAACTTGTATTGGATCTAAACGGTAAAACCATCTCTAATTTCTGAACGGATAAGCATCCGCGTGCATATATCCCTGGTTGATTGCCTTATTGACCAAGGTACGGAGCAGTTTCATGTGCTTGGCTATCGTATTGTCCGCATTGCCCTTTTCCCTTAAGTATTGCTCAAAATCACGAAGGAATGTATAGGTAAGATCCTTGAAGTCCAATCCGGAACGGAAATCATGCAGGACCGCCAGTGTAGAGTGCAGGTTGTCCTTGGTGGACTGTTTCTTGTCCGAATTGTCAATGGCTGATTTGGCGAAAGTGGAGAAGCTGACATTCACGGCACTTTTCTTCTTGACAGCATCCTTCAGTAGTGAGAGTGTGGCAGGTATTCCGCGCTTCCAATACCCCAACTCTATGCCTTGCAGATACAGGATGTATTCATAGAGCATTGTGTTGAGTTCGTTAGATTGGGGGTGGTTAATGACTTGTGCCCCCTCACGGCTCCAGCACTCCGGTTTGAGGTAAACATTGGTCTTCAAGTAGATTTTCCTTTGGTTCAAATAGGCTTCAACCTGTACAAGAGCCGTGCCCTGCCTGTTAAGTGTGTTCTGGCGGTTATATACAAGACGGTATCTGATTTTATCCATTTTCCGCAAAGGTGCGAAAAGATTAATGGAAGAAAGGTATCAATGTGGAACATTTCCACATCATCCCACACTATATGAGGATTTTTTCCATTTCACATATAATTAGTAAAATATTAACCAACTGATAATCAGATCAAATATTCTTTTGGCATAAAAATTGTTTTATTATTATCGTAAAACAACAACCATTAAAAATATAAGATTATGAAAAAATTTTTTGTTGCAGTAGCATTGGTAATGGGATTAGGAACAACAGTGGCATTTGCCGAAAATTTAACCTCAGGTGTTGAAACAGTCATGGCAGTAAATGACTTCACCCCTATTGAAGTGAAGGACCTTCCGGCAGCGGTAACGGAAGCAATCGCCAAAAATTTTGCGGAATCAACCGTTAAGGAAGCAGCGGTAGAAGCGGCAGAGGATGGCAGTAAGACCTATCAGGTTGTTCTGACAGACAAGGAAGGAACTGAAAGTACGGTGTTCTTCAATGAAAAAGGTGAAATACTGAAATAATATATTTTGCGTCTCTTTGAATAAAGAATAGCCTCTACCTTTACAAGCAGAGGCTATTCTTATAACAAAAAGATACATAAAAAGACGGGATTCACCAATCCTGCCTTTTTCAATACAAACTGCTTTACTTATCAAGATGCCTTACAACATCCCAGTTTAATGAATCTAAAAATAAAAACACATTCAGTTATTTGTGATAGCAAAGCTATAACAAATATTTTAAAGAAAAATCTTATGCATAAAAAATGCACAGAATAAACTATATATAGACCAACATACAACACATTTAAAACAATATTGTAATACAGGGTCATTGACACAAACATTCTGAAAGAACAAAAGAAAGACGCATGACTGATAGCCAATCCGAAAGAGTATGTTATTGAGGTTGTCAAAAAAAACTAAAAGAAATTTAGTTAAAGTCCTATTACTGAAAACAACGTAACAGATTATTCCTTAAATTTGCTTATATATAAACTTTAAATATAATGACATATGAAAACGATTGCAATTCTAATTACTTTACTTTTAATAATTAATATAAACATTTATCAAGGTAATTCAACTGAAGTTTTAGCAAGTAACGAAAGCGGTATCTTTCAATATTAGGATCTAGAGAAGAAAAAATGTCTTAGCAATGGACATAAAAGTATATCGTTTCATTAACTCTCATGCAATGACTCAGATTATTTTTTTATCAAAAAAATGAAAAACAAAATTATACAGATATTTTTACTGGGACTATTATCAGCTTGCTTTGGGAATAAAAATTCCATTGAAACAACCGTTCCTTTAAGTTGTGATATAAATAAAGTAGAAATACCTCTTGATAAAACTTATTACGATTCCATTACCAGTCACATTTCAGATACATCATTTGTAATTCTAAACGAAAAGAACAACATAATGTTCTCCTATATTGACAAAATAATAGAATACAATAATAAATACTATATCCTAGATAAAAGTTCATTACGGACTGTTGTATCTTTTAAAAAAGATGGTACACCTGATACTAAATATGGTCGTATAGGACAAGGTCCAGGAGAATATGTTTTTCCCTGGGATATGGACATAGACGAAACTGGGGTATATGTGTTGGATACAAATTCAAAAAAAGTTATCCATTACAATGAATCCGGGAATCTTATAGGTGAACGGAAAATTCCTTTTTTTGCAGATGCTATTAAGCGACTAAAGAATGGTAATTTCATATTTAACATAACACCTGACGGCACGCAGATTCCTAGCTTGATTTATACAGATTCGTTAATGAATCCAATATGGAATTCAAGGCCTTACCAGGAAGGCTATGTAGGGGGGTATACAACATGTGGTATTTTCAGGAACAGCAATTTAGGGTTATGTTTTTATCGTTCACCTTCAGATTCCTTAGCAATATTAGATGAAAATGGAAAAGTTCAAACTTTTATCGTTTTTGATTTTTTGGATAAATCTGTTCCTCAAATAGCAAAAATTGATTATATAGCCTTTAACCAAAATAACCATTCTATTGATTACTTGCATTTTGTTAACAATCCGATCAGCGTTACCGATAGTCTTTGGATAGGACTTATTGAAGATGGACACAATCAATACACTATTATATTTAATCCATTCAATAATAAATGTGGAGCCAAAAAATTTACAAAAACCTCTTCTATATACGATATAATAGAACCTATATTTTCTGATAATAAAGGAACTATTGTAAGTGTAATCAGCCAAGAGCTAAAAATAAGTGTAAAGATTATGAATTATTACCTGACACTATAATAAATGCATTGAATGATGGAAATAGAGTTTTATTGATTAACAAATTTCATTTTTATCGTAATTAACAGTATTTATCTTTATCAAGAAATACGATGTGACAAATATTATTTTGCATCGTATTTCTTGATTATCAATTCCGGCATCATACGATATCCCTTCGATTGTGACAAATTTCGTATTTCACTCAATTCTTACATTTGCAGCTGTCCTTTTGTTATAAAACTCAACCTACCCGGTAAACAATTTGAAGCCTACGTAAGTATTTGCTGCATTCTCATAAAGGATTTTCAAGAACAGAGCATACCCGAAACGATTTAAAAAGACCTATGGTTCCGCTTTCAATTGCCACATATTTAAACGTACTTTTGATTGCGTGATCGTACCTGCAATACGGCATCAATGCAATAATATCCAGTGTCGGATTCATCAGCAGACTCAGTACTTCCACTCTAAAATTATTCTTAGTCGATTTCTGCGAATACATTTCACCAAACACTTACCCAAACTTCTTTGTTTTTTCGAAATGTTTTTTTAATATATGCAATCGGAAAACTATTCTTTGTCACATACTACTCTCTAAACATAAAAAAACGCCCCTCATAAACCGTCGCTTTTTAATCTTTTGGCTATATCTGCTTCTTGCCGTTTACGCAAACGTTAGAGCTTCTTATAAGAAATCTTATCAAATATGCTTGTTTCTATGATAATAATTATATATTTGCACTGCAAACTTAAAATAACCTTTAAAAAAGAACTAGTTTATTAACCTATCAACTTAATATATATTATGTAAATATTCAACTTCACCATCAAGACATATAAAATTGAAATCAAATCATTTTAAATACATCTTTAATATTAAATCTATGAAAAAAAATCGACAGAATCTAGTCAGTGCTATGCTACTTTTATCCGGTCTTTCTACCGGATATCTTCAGGCAGCACCTCATAAGGTCGTTACAAAAATGTATTCCACACAACAAGACAACACCTGTGTGGGACAAGTTCTAGACCAAAAAGGTGAAACGGTAATCGGAGCATCGGTTATAGTAAAGGGAACCAGCAATGGTACAATTACTGATTTCGACGGTAATTTTACATTGAATGAAGTGAAAACTGGAGACATGATTGAAATTTCCTATGTAGGTTATCAAACACAAGTGGTACAATATGATGGGAAAACACTGAAAATAACTTTAAAGGAAAATACCGAATTGCTGGATGAAGTGGTAGTAGTGGGCTATGGAGTCCAGAAGAAAAGAGACCTTACCGGTGCCATTTCTTCCGTAAATGGATGAAACACCGGTCAATACTTATTCTACGGTCAGCCATGCGCTGGCTGGAAAGGCTGCCGGTCTGCAAGTAACACAGAGCAGTGCACAGGTAGGTGGTGGATCCACTTTCCGCATCCGTGGTGCAGCTTCAACCGGTGCGGGAAATGATCCGTTGATTATCATCGATGGTATTCCTGTATCTTCGGGAAGTTCATTAGGATCCGGGAACAGATATAATGCGGGCACAACAGACAATGTGTTGTCTTCAATCAATCCTAATGACATCGAATCTATCGAAGTACTGAAGGATGCAAGTTCTACTGCTATCTACGGTTCCCGTGCAGGTCATGGTGTTATCATTGTAACCACCAAACGAGGCAAGGAACAAAAGGCACAGGTGCGTTACTCGGGAAATGTCTCGGTCCAGACTATGAAAAACGGCTATAAAGCTTTAAACGGTCCCGAATACATGGAGTATTACAACCGATTCACTTACGAAGACTACCTGATGACCAACGGATTGGGAATATATGAAAACTACGTGGATTTAGGTGCTGGTCATGAAGCACCCGAATACCACCCTACTTATTCACCAGACCAGATAGCCAATGCACAAAACACGGACTGGTTTGATGAAGTGAGTCGAACCGGTATGATGCATTCTCATAACGTATCAGTCAACGGAGGTTCAAAAACTACACAATATATGGCTTCCTTGGGATATATGGGACAATCGGGCGTGGTAAAAAACAACAATATGGACCGTGTCACTGCCAAAATCAATTTAGACCAAACCTTGTCCAAATACGCAAAGGCAGGAATATCACTGAACATCAGCCGCAATTCGTTAGACAATGTACCGTTAGGAACTGGAACTTTTGAAAATGCAGGTATCCTTTCTTCTGCCGCGATGTTCAATCCAACCCTTCCTGTATATGATGAAAACGGCAAATACTCTGTAAATCCTTATTTTACTCAGCTGCCTAACCCTGTTTCTCTATTGGAAATCACGGACAAGACCACCAAAGACCGCATCCTTGCTTCCGCATACCTACAAATAGAGCCTGTTAAGGGGCTCATCCTAAAAGCAAACTTCGGGATAGACCGCCAATACGAGAAGCGCAAACAGTATCTTCCTAAGACCACCATGTATGGTGAGCAGGCCAACGGACAGGCCAGTATCTCTCAGTCCGACAACAATGACTACCTGATGGACCTTACTGCTACTTATATGAAGGATTTCGGGAATCACAGTCTGACTGTACTGGCAGGCTATTCATTCCAGCAGTTTAACAGTGAATGGGTTTCCGCAGGTAATCAGGATTTCATTACAGACGGATTCCTCTACAATAATCTAGGAGCAGGCAATTTCGCCAAGCCGTCTGTAGGTTCGGGAGCTTCAAAAACGTCATTAGGTTCCTATTTCGGCCGTATCAACTACTCCTATCTGAGCCGCTATCTACTGACTTTGACCATGCGTGCCGACGGAGCTTCCAACTTTGACCCAGACAATCGCTGGGGCTTCTTCCCTTCCGTATCCGCAGGCTGGAGATTCAGCGACGAGCCATTTATGGCAAGTTTGAATGACGTGGTATCCAACGGCAAGTTGCGTATTAGTTATGGACAGACAGGTAACTCAAATGTGGGCAACCGTACAATGAACCTGTACAACACAGGATATAACAATGTGTTCGGCAATACCATACATACCGGTGTACTTGCTTCACAGTTGGGCAACCCTAACCTAACTTGGGAAACCACCAAAGAATTCAATGTAGGTTTGGATTTGGGATTCATCAATAACCGCATCTCATTGAGTATGGAATATTTCAACCGCACCATCTCCGATCTGCTTGTAAAGGAAAAATCATTGCCTTCCTACAATGAGGTAACTTCCATAGCCTCCAATATAGGTGAAACGAAAAGCCAGGGATTTGAAATGACACTGAACACCGTAAACATAGACAACCGCGACTGGACTTGGACAACAGACCTGACGCTGTCTCTGTATCGCGACCGCTGGAAGGAACGTGACCCGAATTGGAAACCGGCTGCATATCAAAAGGAAGATGACTGGATCCGATCCATGTACAGTTTCGTATCTGACGGACTGATGCAACCCGGAGAAGAAAGACCAAAACATCAGCCCACCTTGATGCCCGGTCAAATCAAAATGAAAGATTTGGATAAAAACGGTGTATTAGATGATCATGACAAGGTGCTGCTCGGCTCTAAGGACCTGCATTCCTATTTGGTTTCAACAACACAGTAAGATATAAAAACTTTGATTTAAATATCTATTTATATGGTGAGGTGAATGCTTTAAAAGGAGCCAGCTACTACGATGACTGGACTACCATGGGATATGGCTTTACACAAGGACGTAACTCCTCACAAGGATTCAAGGACACTTGGAGACACGACAACCAACATGCGAAATACGCCAATATCACAGGGGTTGGACCAGATGGAGCCGGAGATTATTTCATAAAGAAGATATCATATCTCCGCTGTCGCAACATCACCTTGGGCTATACCATTCCTGTTTCCAATAAAATCCTAAACAACATCCGTGTATATGCTGATGTAAACAACCCGTTTGTACTTACAAACTGGACTGGTCTGGACCCTGAAACAGACAACGGAAACTCATATGCTTATCCTAATGTAACAAGTTTTAGTCTTGGTGTAGATATAACTTTCTAATATAATGAATCAATGAAAACAAAAATTAAATATTGCCTGATGGGAGGGCTTATAGCTGCTTCCTTAACAGGATTCAACAGTTGCCAGCTAGAATCGGAAATCTATGACTCAATCAACGCCGGCATGTTTCCCCAAACAGAAGCAGACGCAGAGGCTATGGTTACAGCCAACGGATATGGAGTGTTTCAATCCAACGGCTATGGTGGAATGTTTAATGTCGCTAACGGAATACCGTTAGTATCAGACCTGCTTTCTGATTATGGTGAATGCTCTTGGCGAGGATGGGAGTCGGTACTGTATCTGAGTTTTACAGGAAACCATAACTGCAACAGTATTGCAGACAATCAGTGGAGATGGTATCAGTTCTTGGGAAAAATGACCATGACCATAGACCGCTTGGAACAAATGAACATTGACCCAGATGTGAAAGAACAATGTCTGGCAGAAATGCATTGCGCACGCGGATGGCTGGCATTCTGTCTGTATGACTTCTTCGGACCGGTGCCTTTGGTAGATGTGGAAACATTGAAAAACCCGCTGGAAGAAAAAATCGTCCCTCGCGCTACAGAAGAGGAGATGAAAGAATTCATTGTAAACGAATTGACCCAAGCTTCCAATGTCTTGCCTTATAGTTATGAAAAAGGAAACGCAGAATACGGTCGCTTTACCAGAGGGTTATGCAATACCGTACTAATGAAGTTCTATATGCAGACACAGCAATGGGACAAGGCCGTAACAATCGGTCAGGAATTCATCCGGAACAAAGACAAATACGGTTATGATCTGATACCGGACTACCGGGACTTGTTTACTCTAAAGAACGAGAAGCACAACGAAACAATCTGCTGTAAACTGCCAACGCGGTACACAAGAACATCTATGGCATGCGCATGTATTACCCAATGACTATCCAGGCACTGATAAGTTGACCAAGTGGAACGGATGGAAAGTTTCATGGGATTTCATGCACACTTTGAAAAAGGGGACAAGCGTAAGGAAACTTAATTTATGAATATACCAATGCCAATGGTCAACTCCACAACGAAACAGAAGACAGAAAGGCAACCAGCAATCTTCTGTATTACGGTGCCCCCCCATGCAAATACGATTATCTGGACTTTGCAGGAACATTGGGTCAAAACTCGGAAACGGACTACATCATCTACCGCTATGCGGACGTACTGACCCTATATGCAGAAGCCATTGTAAGAAATGGCAACGCAATCACCGAGGAGGCTTTAGGCTATCTGAATCAGGTTAGAACCCGCGCAGGGTTAGAAGCCTACAAGATGAATGACTTTACCGGTCCGCGTGATTTCCTAGACAAGCTACTCATGGAACGCGCACATGAATTTGTATTTGAGGGAGTACGACGCCAGGACCTGATCCGAGACGGCTCCTATGTGGAAGCATGAAGAAAAAGGCCCAATATGCCGGGAAAACCACTTTGGCTAACGAACACTACCAGCGTATTCCTCTTCCTCAGTATGTTATCAACGAAGGGCAAGGAAAATAGAACAAAATCCGGGATACGGAAACTAAGTTACTTTTACCTGACTTCTTTAAAAAAAGAGAAACTTAAAATTTGTTTTTGAAGCGTAAAGGTGAAGAAATACAATATTTTCTTTATCTTTACGTTTCTTTTTATAGAGAAACCTTTTGTAATGATTTTATAAAATACATTTTTTAATAATATTAATTCTAACCATGAAAAGTATTTCCATTTTACGCCTAACCGCAATCCTTTTGTGCAGCATGCACCTATTGGGATCCGCCTCACTTCAAGCCCAAATGAACAAATGGGTAAACTATAGCCCGGATTTGACCACCGTACTGAAAAATCCTGCCATGGGATGGATGATGTACGAAGAAGGCTGGTCTTTTCAGGGAACACGCCACAATAAAAGCAACATCTATACTCCCGAAGTTTTTTGGAAACAGATGGAAGAATGCAAAGCAGCTGATTATTCCAATATTCTGTACATCAGAATGCTGTGGAAAGATTTGGAACCCGAGGAGGGCAAATATGCATGGATTTACAATGAACGGTATAAATGGTATATACAAAAAGCCAAAGACAAAGGGCTTAAACTGGCCTTCAGGGTGTTCTTTCATGGTGTAGACGGAGTACCGTCCTATGTGTACGAAGCCGGAGCCACAGAAAGTCCAATAGACGATGAAGGCAAAACCCAGCCTTATTATGATAATCCAGTATTCCTTGAAAAGCTGGACAAGTTCATAGAGGCTTTTGCAAAGGAATATGACAATCCGGATGAGGTAGATTATATTGATGCATATGGATTGGGAAGATGGGGAGAAGGACATGGACTGGTACTCGAAAAGCAAGATAATCTGGAAAGCGTTATCCGACAGATAACCGAATCGTATGCAAGGCACTTCAAAAAAGTGCTTACGGTAATGAATCTTTCGCAGAGTGACTACAGGTTTTCCAAGCCGCTAGTATATGACAAGCTTGGGTTTCTTCCTCGCAGGGATGGTATAGGCAGTTTTTGGTTTTCTAATGAAGAACGTGCGATGGTGCATGACGAACTTTTCCCAAAAAGAGCTCTTATTGGTGAGGGATGCTGGTGGTTTAACGCACAAGATGGTGATAACTCAAAATACAAGCATTTCCAAGGAGACAAACGTTTTGCCATGAACGATTTCAAAGAAGCTTTTACCGTTTCTGTAACTGATGCTTTGGACAGCCATTGTAACACGCTGGATTTGCGTGTGCCTTTACAGTGTAAATTCTGGATAGAAGAGCTGCCGGACCAAGTTCAGCGTTTTATAACTTTAGGCGGTTATCGTCTTTATCCGGACTATATAAAGGTGGAGCAAGACCACAAAACGTTGACTTTGTTTCATTCATGGAAAAACTATGGTGTGGGTGTATTGCCTAATAATCATCCCAATTGGAATTATAAATATCAGGTTAGTTTTGTTTTGATGAATGAAAAAAAGGAAATTGTATTTCTTTATACAGAACCGGAAGCAGAACCTTCCGAATGGTTGAAGGGAATATCATACAATTATTTGAGTCGGTTTAATATTCCGGCAGAATTGCAGGGAAAGTATACCTTATGTGTCGGCTTGACTGACAAGACAAAAAATAACGAAGCGGCTATTGATCTGGCTGTGTCTGGGAATTTAAAAATAGGGAAATGGATATTTGTGGTTGAGCTGGAGTTGTAATGTGTGTACTTGGCATTTTTGCACCGATTAATAAAGAAGCTTCTGACTGATTATCAAAAAATAAGAACTTTCTCTATATCTGCACCCAGTAAATCCAATATGTTTAGGGATATTCTTTCAATAGTACAAAATTATACAATCTATTCAAGTTAAATTATTGCTAATCAGATAGTTTTTTTGTATCTTTGGATATCCCTCAAAAAAGAAAATTAAGAATATAAATTAGTGAAAAATAAAAGTGCAATTCTGATTATTGATGGATTGCACTTTTTATTACTTTTGTAAAGACATTGTTTCTTCACATATAATTTGAGATTATGAAAATAACGTTTTCATATTTCTCCTGTCTTTTCATTATCGGATGTACACATCAATCCAACCAAGGAAAATCGTTATAGAAAGCAGCAATGCAGATGCAATTCGTGTAAGTGCTGATACTTTAGCGTATGAATATACTGCATGGGCATTTTTATAAACAAATCTGTTCCCATATTTCTCATTAGCCATATACTGCTCAATCAATTTACATAATGATGTTCAAACCACCTGTATTCATCTTCCTCGAATAGTGCTAAAAAAGAGAATTCTGATAGCCAACACCTGACTATCAGAATTCTCTTTGGAGCGGCAAACGGGACTCGAACCCGCGACCCTCAGCTTGGGAAGCTGATGCTCTACCAACTGAGCTACTGCCGCATCTCTAAAACGGAAACAAAAGTAATATATATTTTTCAGCTGACCAAATATAAGCAAACAATATTTACTATAATCATCAAAATTTCTGCTCTTCTGTTTATATCGACAGCTTTATGCATATCCTGTGTA
>ENA-OQCK01000844-OQCK01000844.1-human-gut-metagenome-genome-assembly--contig:-NODE-844-length-13950-cov-7.235911_pt1 | contig 13950 bp, 21 predicted proteins | sample MGYA00242498_ERZ504578 | MGnify/ENA primary metagenome ERZ504578 (study PRJEB26092, sample SAMD00036229) | human gut metagenome | host: Homo sapiens | study: EMG produced TPA metagenomics assembly of... | reverse complement strand
TTCGGCCAATCTCCCCGCTCTGTCCGTTCTCTAAAGGATGAAAATACATAATATTCAATGATTTTTTTAAAATCTCTCAACTTTTGCAACTCTTTGGACAAAAATAACAATTCTCCCCTTTAGCATTCCCTATACATTTGCGTCCAGAAGATCAATCATAATTGATTTTCAAAGATAAATAAAATGTATAGGTACAATAAGACAAGTATTATCTTAAAGATCTCTATCGCGGTTTTATTCATTATCGGCATGGTGCTGGAATGTAGTTGCGAGAGATCTGAGGAACCGGAGAAAAGAGGCACGGGCTACATCACTTGCACCCTTCGTTGGGATAGCGTGGTAGCAGTTTCCCCGGTACCGGAGAAACTTCGCTATTGTATCTACCCGTCGGAGGGCGGGCCGATGATACAGACGGATGGGAACGCCAATGGCATCACCCTGTTCTTACCACCGGATAAATATAATGTATTGGTTTTCAATTACGACGCGAAAAACATAGGTTTTCGTAATATGTCGAAGTTCGAGGAAGCGGAAGCATATATCTCCTCTCTAGAGGATCTGGAGGCATGTCAAGACGAGGTGATCCCGTTATATGTCGCCACGATCCGTTCGGTAGAGGTTGAGGGGGATACGGAGAAGCATAAGGAATTGACCTTGTCGCCGTTTTTCCTATCGAAGGATAGTTCCTTGAATCTAAGCAATGAAAGGAAAGGGATCGCGAACAATATCAACGGGCTAAAGAAAACGAGTATCCGATGAGAGAGAGCCGGTTATTTATCATCTTGATCTCGCTTGTCATGGGATTGGTGGGATGCTCGAAAGAGACTATGATCGGCGAGTATGTAGACCGTTGCGCGGTGCGCCTCGACATAGATTGGGGTCCTTGCGGTATCGACCCGGATGGTATGACCGTGCTCTTTTACCCGGTCGATGGAGGGGAGCCAAGCCGTTTCCTTACCAACATGGTCACGGGTGACGAGGTGCGATTGAGGAAAGGGATCTATAACGTAGTGGTATTTAACCAAGCGGCCGAAGAATACAGTTATCTCACGATCGAGGGTCAAGATCAATACAGCACCCTGCGGATCGTGATGAAGACGACGGAAAGCGATTGGTACACGCCCACCGAGGGAGAGCGGCTGATCTACGATCCGGAACCTTTAGCGGTAGCTACATTGGAGGGTTTTGAGGTGACGCAAGAGATGGTACGGGCGAACCTTAAGGAGGGAAAGGAGTTTTCCTTGGCTTGCCGGCCCGAGAAGGTAATCTTCACGACCCATCTGTCCTTAGAGATAAAAGGATTGCACAACGTGCGGACTGCGAGGGGATCGATTAAAGGGATGGCGGATACATATTGGATAGCCAACAGTAAGACTGGGAGTAGCATAGCGACGCAACTCTTGACTTCTCGGAAAAGACTTTTCACAAGAACTCAACGACCGATGGTATCTTATCCGGCTCTTACTTGACACTCGGCAGACCAAACGTCACATCGAAGGCCACGGACGAGATCAGTAATTTGCTTACGCTCTCCATCTTATTGGTCGATAACAAGACGGTCATTACGAAGCAATATGATATAGCTCCACGTGCTGCGATCAATAATGAGACGAAAGAGGTGAAAGTGGTGCTGGGTACCGGAGCCGATCCGGACGAGGAGGAAACTCCCGAGGATATTCCGCTGGAATTGCCAAACGTAAAGCCGGCAACTAATGGCGGCGAAGGAGGATTCGACGCAAGTATAGACAATTGGGGAGATGAAGTAGATATCGTGCTCCCCGCATAGATATAGAATAATAAATAGTAACAACATAAAACAACATTAAAAGACTAAGCGTTATGAAGACAAATTTATTCATTGCAGCATTAAGCCTAGTAGTATTGGCTGGCTGCTCAAGCGAAGATGAAATTGATACATTAGTGTCTAAGAGTGATAATGCGATTACTTTCGGGACTTATGTGGGGAAACAGACGAAGGCTTTAGATAAATCAGCCTTTGCTAAGGATGATAAATTCGGAGTGTCAGCATATTATGGCGATGGAACTTTCGAAGCAAACTTCATGAGTAATGAGACTATTAGTACAACAGATGGCTCCACTTGGACCTATACCAACACGAAATATTGGCCAGAAGGTAACCCTGTTTCATTTGTAGCTATTATCCGAATTTGACAACTGCCCCTACAATAACTGATGGTGCAACAGCAATTCCTTTTACTGTGAAGAACGATGCTACAGAACAGGTTGATTTCATGTGGTCAACAGTTAAGGCTGCCACTAAAGATGATAAAAATGGAACAGCAATCAATGGAATTACAAACACCACAACAGATGCCACAAGCGTTCCTTTTGTATTCCAGCACGGACTTTCCAAAATTTCGTTTAAAGCAAAATTGGGTGAAGCATCCTATTCTGGCGTAACTATTAAAGTCAAAAGTATAAAAATCAATGGAGTCAAGAATAAAGGTACATTTACAATTCCTGCAGATTTGACTGCCGGTACATGGGCAACCGAAGATGCAGCAACAAATGATTATACAGTTTCAGAGACTAATGGCAAAGAGATAGCAAGTACTACCGCAGACAGCATAGGAGAATCATTACTTATGATCCCACAAGACATGAAAGGCAAGACTATAGAAATAGCCTATGATCTCGTTTACACTAATCCAGCCCAAACGATTTCTAACACAAAAGCAATTGTTTTAGATGACAAAAGCAATTGGGTGATGAACCAACAATACACATATACCCTAACAATCTCATTAGAGACTGTTCAATTAACAGCTAGCGTTGGTCAATTTGGAGCGAATATAGATTTATAAAATCATCAACCGTATGCCGGTATCAAAACTGGTTTAAATAAAAATCTTATCCTTGAATGAATCACATTGGTTCATTTGAGGATAAGATTTTATTTAACATAAAAAGCTAAACCTCCACTGTCAAATATATCACAAACTCTATTTGTTAACTAAACACACACTACCCTATCTTTTTGACTCATATAGCTATATTCCGTGACATTCTCTATCAACAAGAATCACGAAACAGCACCAAAGACATCCCCATAAACCGCCTTTTACCCCTCGAAAGCCCCCCTTTTCACACACAATAGGTCGCGAAAGCCAACGCGAAAGGCCGCGTTAGGCGACACATATGGTTACGTTGGGCATCGTAAGCAGCTAAGAATAGGGTTATAACCTAATGAGAAAGGCGTTATAACCTTATTATAACCCTATCGTAACCTTATGGAATAGCCCAAACACCCGGCAAACCATGAGTTACGATGAATTAATTTCGCTAGAATAAAAGGCCATTTTCCAACATCTGTCTGTCTACTAAACAATTGCTGTTTTTTCTTGCGTATTTGGAAGCGAGACGTACATCCGCCCGAAATAATCGACTCTCACGGACTTCCGTTTACATTTTGTCAAAATGTCAATCCGCGAGGAAACTTCTCCCCACATAGCATACGGATATCAATTATTCTTCCTATATTTGCGATAATCCCTCATATCTAAGCGTAGGTCACTGAAGGAGGACATAAGTTAACGAAGAGCGTTTAAAGATATTATCCCGCATTGAAATCTCGACAATTTCAACTCCCGGGGATAATAGACAAGAAACGCTCACGTCAGTGCTATATTTACCAGTAATTGCTCTGGACGATATAACAGCATGGCGTGGGCTATTGTTTATTATTCGGGAGTGGGCAGTCGAGAGCCTCAATGCGGTAATATCAATAGTTTCCACGCTTCTGTATTTTTAGCCCGGCAACCGATGGAGACAGGTTGCCCTTATCCATTAAATGAAGACGATCCTCCTGTTACCCGTCTTGTCGCTATGCTCCTGCTTGCCACGCAAGCCAATGCCCAAGTCTATCACCTACATTATCCGACAACACTTGCCGGATAACAGAATGCGTTGATACTCCACAAGGCGTCAAGCCCTTGGGTCAGACATGGAAAGGAAACACCTTCCATGATCGTTTCACGCTAGATTTCGATCGCGCTATCTTCACGTGGGAAAAGGAAGGAAAAGAGACGTATGCCAACAAGATCATCAACACACTGCCAAATACGCTCACCACTCATTCACCACGGAGCAGATTACCGCCAACCTCACCATCAACAGCCATCGAGCCGTCCTTCAACTTATCCACTTTCAGAATGGCCAATGGATACAAGTCACTTATTTTTGCGAGATAGGGAATTAACGGCTCATGCGAACATCTACAACATCTACCACTTATACTTGATATTTGTACTTTTTATTTGTGAGTGAAAATTCCAGCCTTAAAAAAGGAGGCCTTAAAGTTTACGATAAACATCTTCAAAAGGTACTCTGCAACGTTCCCCCCAAATGCCTTTATTTCCATCCCGTATCCCACAAGGAATAGCCATGTTTATTTCAGCACCATGAGGTAGTTTCAATGTCCTTTTTAGCCGACGGCTGTCCAGCCCTTCTAAGGGGCACGTGTCATAGCCTTCGTTTGCCATCGCAATCATAAACGTTTGTGCGGCAAGCGCACAGGATTTATGGGCTGTCACACGTATGTCATTCTCGGAAACTTCAAGCATCATAGGACGGAAAATACTGATTATATTAGCCAACAATTTCCTAAGCAATCCGAGAATACCGAAGAACCGGGCATAAACAAAGGGCATCAATATACCGTAATATATTTCCCGATCCTTAATACGTTTGGCCTGACGTTCTTTAGGACTGTAATGACGAATGTTCTCCCGTTCAAAATTGAGTACGAATCGCGCATGTTTCTTGTACCAGTCACGCCGAACCACAAAAATGACAATTTGTGAAGCGGTAGAAGCCGCTTTCTGACCAAGGCAGTCCCTTGAAATTTTTGCCAATAATTCAGGTTCTGTAATATGGTAAAATTCCCATAATTGCATATCAGAACTGTTAGGAGCCAATGTAGCCAGTTCCAAACAATGTTTTACCTTTTCCGTATCTATTGGTTTTTCTTTATCATACACCCGTACAGAACGACGATGATGAAGGACTTCATCTAAATTCATAATGATACTGATTTGAATTAAACATTTATTCCCAGCTGATTACTTCAGCCATTTATTATTGTGCTTTATTTAATTGCCGCATAACGACCTTCGCCATTTCTTTAGAACTGAACGGGTCCTGCCCAGTAATCAGATTATTATCTACAACTACTTTTGAAGTCATAGGTATCAATGCTTTTTCATAATCCGCTCCTCTCTCTTTCAACAACGCTTCAAGATCAAAAGGCACGTCTTCTTTTCTTCTGGCAAGACTTTCCTCAAACCAACTGAATCCCGTCAGCTTTTTGCCTTTAATCATATATTCGCCATTGGATAGTTTGACATTCAACAACCCACTGACCCGTGGCAGATGGCCGACACTATCCTCCACTTTCATCCTGTTTCCTTACGATAGTCTTTAAAGCTTCATTGTCAGGAAAGTCATACATCGCACCGTGTCCGCCGGCTAAATAGACACAATCAAACTGTTGTTCCAACAGGTTATCCAAACTGTTTGCATGATCCAACAGCTTTTTGAATTCTGGCTTTTCCCAATACTTTTCGGACATTTCATCTAAAAAATTGCTTTTAAACTTCGGGATCAATGGGAGTATAACCTCCTTTAGGATTGGCTACCGTTATGTCATAGCCGCTTTCTTTTGCACTATGATAGATATGAGTAAACTCACTAAGCCATAATCCGGTCGCGAGTTTCCCATTGGCAAAAGTCCCTGTGCTAGTAACTATTATTAAAAGCTTCATGATAATCAAATTATTGATTCATATTCTTTAAAAGAAAACATACACATGGATAGATTGTTTTTCAGAATATGGAATCTTTAACATAATCCGAAAATATGAAAACCTGCAAATCCTTTCAAATGCTATCTCTATCCACCAGCATTCGATAAGGAGAAATTACCGATCCCTTTCCTATTACCTCCGGGAGGAAGCAATTTGATGAATATCGTTTCCATGATGCCCAAGTTGAAAGAAGAATTAAGAACTATTTTCAACGACTATGGCTTGAAATATGTCTTCGATACCAATAGCCAGGAGATTAAAGTAATGAAAGAAAAGAAACCGGGAGAGATATTTTTAATTCCATTTCATTCCATAGCCGATACCCTGCAGCGTATGATTTTCTATAAAGCGGCTATTGAAAGTAACAGTGAGTCCGCATTAGTTTTTGAAGAACCGGAAGCCCACTCATACCCTCCTTTCATATCAAAGGTAACGCAGGATATTATCCAATCGGACAGAAACCAGTTTTTTATAACGACACACAGTCCTTATGTGGTTAACGACTTTCTGGAATTACCGAGTGACGAACTTGCCATTTACCTAGTTGACTTCAGGAATGGGGAAACTTTCGTGAAAAGAGCCAGTGACACAGAAGTACAAGAAATGTACGAATATGGCATCGACCTATTTTTCAACACCGAAACCTTCTTAAGATAATGGCAGAACTCTACATAATTCCGGAATGCTACGTCGATACAAACCTAATCGAGACGTTGGTTCCCACCGCTAAAGGATATAATCATCAGAAAGGCTGTAACAACGTCGTAAAAGTGATGAAAGAAAAGTTATCGGATAAATTCGCAGTTGGAATAGTGGATAAAGACAAACGACAGGTCAGTTACGTCAACGAATTTGCGGAAATAGGACATACGGACTCCCTATATTTTTACAAACACCCGGACAAGGCTCATTTCTTAATAATGATCGATCCTGCCGTAGACCGCTTTATCCTAAAATGCGCTAAGGAAGAGAAAGTTGAGATGAAACAATTCGATCTTTCAGATGAATTGAGATCTTTTACAGCGCAGACAAAGCAAGTATCGAGCAAAGAGGATACGAACTTCAAAAAGTTATTTCACGAAATTAAGAGCGCAGAAGAAATAACAATCCTAAGGAATGCCATTAAATATTTGAAAGAAAAGCAATATAGTTCTAATAGCGCAGAAATGAAAGCTCTTATTGATGGGCAAACATCAAAACTGTAGCAAGCTTCTTGGGATATTGTGGACTGAAACATAGCGAAAGATACAGAACACATTGCAGGCACAAGCCCATACCCAAGTCTACCGCCTACGCTTATTCGACAGTACTTGCAAGATAACGGAATGCGTTAAAAACTATTTTACGGAATGTCCAAATGTTCTGTCAATACGTTTACGAATGTTCGTAATGGCGCACCTTCATAATTATCCAACTCCCCAACCAAGATCAGAGCGGCGTTCTTCATCCATGGGTGGTATGGAATGGATAGTTCATAGGGGATTTCCCGGATCAGTTCCGGGGTGTTCTTGATTACCGTATAAGCGTCGCCATCGGCGGCTTTCTTGCCTTCGAAAACTAAGGTACGGTCGTACATTTTTTGCTTGTTTGCCCCGTTTAGTACTACCGGGGCCATGACTACGGAATCTCTGTCGCTACGCAACATCGGCATCAAGGACAGGGTTTGATATCGTCCCACGGAGAGTCCGCAGACACTGATCGTTAGGTCTAGACGCAAGGAGTTGCCCTCCCGCTCGATGTGGTTTTGTTTCACGGAGACTTGCCCCCGGTAAGATTGTATAGGTACCTGCGCTCCTGCCGGAAGAACAAGGCCGATCACAAACAAGCATATATAAATGAATGTCTTCATAGATTTATCTCTTTATTTGATGATGTAAACGATACTGATACCCGCCTTTGTTAATCCCCAATACTCGTTGCGGAACTTGCCGATAGGCGCGTCTCCTCTAGGAAAGCGTACTTATCATATTCGAAATGCAAGTATCCGAAACCCGCCGTGAACTCCACGTTCCAACGGGGTGACATGTATAACTGATAACCATAAGAGATACCGCCGCCATAAGCGTTACCGTTATAACTATTCTTTTTCTCCATCCCATACAGGAGCTTCAAACCGGCGAAATCGTAATCCATATACTGGGCATGAACCCCGAAGAAATGTCCGTTGAAACGCTCGTGTATCCAGTAGCGCGCCTCTGGTTGTATCATCCAATGCTTAAAGGACTTATCGCTCGAGAATGTCCAACCGTTATAATACCCCGATGCCTCGACCGACCAATGCTTGTTGAACGCGACCTCCGCCCCTACGTTCGGCGTAGTGATCGCGTCATAAAGCACATTAGTCTTCACGGCCACGACCTGTCCTTGAATATCCATAAAGGTTGACAAAAGAAATACTAGCAGTAAATATAGTTTATTCATTTCCCCCGGTTCATTTGGTTTGTTTATTTAAGAGACAAAACCGTACAAATATAAATATTATTTATCAGTTCATTGTACGTTAACTTATATAATATCCACGATTTCAAATGAAAACGTTATCTTTGTAAAATAAATTCAGAATATGACTCATGAAGGCTAAATATATCGTGATTTTTTTCCTGTCACTCCTTTCGTTTGTCGCTTGCGATAAAGAGGAGGTCGTTATCCCTACTACCGCCCCTCGTACGGTTCTTATCTATTTCGCAGGGGATAATAGCTTAAGTGGATACGTGAGCCAAAACCTGAGGGCGATAAAGGAAGGGATTGAGCGAGATGGATTGAACAACGGCAATTTGTTGATCTATACGGATAAGCAAAACGAGGCTCCCCAGCTTTTCCAATTAAAGCTGGAAGCGGATACCATCCGGCAGATCGTGCTCGAGACTTACGACTCGAACCAGAACTCGGCCTCTACCGAAACGCTGACGCAAATAATCGATAAGGTACAAAAGGAATATCCGGCGGATAGTTACGGGTTGGTGCTGTGGAGTCACGGAACGGGATGGCTACCTTCGGATATCTATAGCTATCTGCGTTCTTTCGGGCAAGACGGAAAGAATAATTTCATGGAGATCAATGATTTGGCCTCCGCTTTATCGAAGTATCATTTTGATTTTATTTTGTTCGACGCTTGTTATATGTCGTGCGCCGAGGTAGCTTACGCTTTCCGGGGATGCGCGGATTATATTATCGCTCGCCAACGGAGATACTGGCCAATGGTTTCCCCTATCAAACGATCATGGGAGATATGTTCAAGAAAGAAGCTGATGTGGTGGGGATAGCGACAAAGTTTTATACGTATTATCAAAGTGAGGCAGGAACGATCTCGGTCATGAAAAGCGATGAGTTGGATGAATTGGCCGCTACTTGCCGTGCCATATTCCATGATAAGACGGAAAGTGATCTTTTCGCCGTACCCGCTAGCGAATTGCAGATCATGGAGTATTTGACACCGAATTATCATGCCTTATATGATTTTGATGATTACGTGAGCCGTCTGGCCACGGAAGAGCAATATAACGCATTCAAGCGGAGCATGGAAAAGGCGGTTATTTACAAGGCTACTACACCCAAGGCGGTTTACGCTTATCCGTATCCGTATGGAAGCTATCTGCCGGTCAATAAATATAGCGGCTTATCTATCTACGTCCCCCAAGAAGCCTTGCCCAAACTAAATGAGTGGTACAAGGACCTTGAGTGGTATAAAGCGGTCTATTAATCACCTCTTATCCAACGCTTTCCGCGAGGAGTGTGAAGAAATAGTAAGATACTCCCTGCTATTGCAGCAACAATTGTAAAAAACACAGCCACTACTATCATACTAATCTATTTTAAGTATTAAACTTCCAATATATGCGAATCATACGGTAGCAACTAAGCCAACTCCAAAAATATACCAAATGATCAAAGGTATAGTATCAACATATGATAACCTTTCCCAATTACCTATATTAAAGAAAGCTCCACCTAATCCCAACACTAAAGCCGCAAATGTCAACTTTGACAGGTCAAAGAAATACTTCGCGATATTCTCCCTCCGTATCTTCACTAACTCTCGTGCCTCTTTATTCTTTTCTCTCCTTCTTTCAAAATCACTCATGACAAAAATAGTATTTATATTTCACATCCCATTCTATTTCACTAGGAAAACTTCTTTATAACGTTCAATTTTTCCTTGAGGATGAACAAGTTCCGCATAGAAAATATAAACGCCGGTCTTCACCTTGGAACCATTCACCGCAAGGCCGTTCCAAGCCAATTCACCTTCTATCCCTAATAAGTCATGATTTACCACCTCGCTGATACGCCTTCCGGAGATATCAAAGATCCAGGCCCTACAGGTATAGCCGGATTCATCAAGATGGTAGGAAATCGTATATTCCTTCGTTGCCTCAGAATAAACGGGAGACTCTATGCCCGTGGCCTCGCTTCATCTTGCTTTCCATATTGGGAATTCCGATAGCCGGGCGTACCGTATCCCGCCGTGGCCGAAGCCGAGGTCCAATTCATCTCATCCTGCGTATCGCTATCAGGATTAATCCGCTCCAAGGCAATCCCCTTCTCGTTTTTCACGGATGGGGCATGCCATTTAGAGGAATAACGAATCTCATCGATCATAACCTCATCTTCTGTACGAAACAGGACTAACGTAGCGGAGGTATTTGCCAAGACCGGAAGTTTAATTCATGCAAAGCATCCGGCGAAGATATCAGATAAAAATCGCTCACTCCTCCCATACTTTTAGTCAGCAACACATAATCTTGTGGTTCTACCGGAGAGACTATAGAAGATAAAGGATAATGCGAACTCAATGTACCATCGGATTTACGAGTAGCAACAGACAGTCCGGCCAAAGGCAATGTCCGGTCCGAACGATTATAAAGCTCGATATACTCACTCCCTTCCGGGTAAGGATTCGGCAACAACTCATTAAAAACGATCTCATTGGGTAAGACTATAATGTCCGTGGGGATACCCGGTTTATGGGGAGTGTCCGGACGATCCGGATCTTCTGGTTCATCGTCAGGAGAAGAGTTTGCGGAACCGGCGTGCCTCCTCGTTCATCCGTTGATAAATAAAAACCGGTTTCAGAACGTTCCCAAGCGATACCGGCTTTCGCTTTCTCATAGGCAATCCGGTCGATCTCCTTACTGGAAGGATCTAATAACGCAAGCTCCTTCCCCGTGTTCGCCAAAGACGCCGGGAATTTATCCAAGGGCATATCTTGTCCCGAATCGTCAATATGTATATCCCTACCAGACCGATAAAGCACGATATATCCATCCGCTTCCAAAAGCAAAGCTGTCAATACCGTTGGCTTACTACCATATAAGAATGACCAACCATTTAACTCTATAGCCTTATCCGTCGTATTATAAAGTTCCACATACTCCGTTTCCGGAAAAGCCTTTTGTCCTTTCGGATCAGCCATCACCTCATTAATACGGATACTACCGGCGGGGAAAGAAGGAGTATCCGGCACTTCCGGTTCCTCCGGAACGTCGGGCTCTTCTTCATATTCTAACCGAATCTCGGTAGAACTCTCCGGAATCTTATTTCCCTCAAGATCCATTAACCCCGAGCACAACAAATCATAACCCATACCAACCTTCAACTCCTTATCAAAGCTGACATTCACATGGATCCGCATATCATCCGCATAGGTCATACGAGAGGCATTACCGATACCCGATATAGAGAATATCGCCTCACGGATATCCACCGGAAGATTATATTGTAATTGGAAAACAGACTCGGTGATCGGTTGGATAGCAAGAAGCCGCGGAAGAACCAACGGCTCATCGGGCTCATTGGGTTCTTCTGGCTCTTCGGGAGTATCCGGCTTCTCTGGTTCGATCGAGATATTATCGGATATAATGATGTAGTTACACGCAAAATCATTTACTCGAGTTTTAGAATAGCGGCATTCAAAACGTAGTTGTCCCCCTTTACATGAAGAAGAAACTTCAGACTCACAACTCCCTATCAAGACAAACCTACCCTTCTCTAGCACATATAAGTTCCATATCTTATGATTTTCTAAAGTAAGTTTCACTTTCAAATCCACGGCTCCCAACAAGACATCGAGCGCTTTCTCTATTAAGATCTTTGGATTCTTCTCCGTTGCGGTATGTTTCCGAAAAGTTATCGTTTTCTTATTACTGCCGATTTGGACATAGTAATCAGTTTCAAGTCCAAGCATTCTCTGATCATCTAAATAAACATGTAGCCGGATATGGTTTTGATCGCTTGGTTTGAAATCCATCCGAATCTCAAATTCCCATTCCATTGTAGCGGAATAAACGAGAGGAGTTTCTATGGAACACTTTTCCGGGTAGGATCCGCACGTGAGACCAGCCATCCGTTCTCAATCACAAAGCAATCTAAATCACCCGTCCAAGGGTTATCCGATGTAATCTCCGGTCCATTAAACGGTTCTTTTAACTGGGGATAAGCGCAAAGCGGAAGTAAAAACGCAAGAATTAATAATAATTGTTTCATAGCTATATCGTTTTAGTTATAAATTTCTCTATCTTTGCACCCTAATAAGTTACAACTGTAAATAATAGGGTGCAAAAGGCAAAAATATGAAAGCCCTTTACAGACAGCAAAGTTATAACTATTTTACATTATTCAAATTAAATCAGTGCTCAAAATGAAAGTAGCAATTGTTGGTGTAAGTGGAGCCGTGGGACAGGAGTTCCTGCGTGTACTCGACCAGAGAAACTTCCCGATGGATGAGCTGGTACTTTTTGGCTCATCTCGTAGTGCCGGACGTGTTTATACCTTCCGTGGTAAACAGTATACCGTTAAGGAACTGAAGCATAACGACGACTTTAAGGGAATCGATGTTGCTTTTGTTTCAGCCGGAGGTGGTACTTCCAAGGAATTTGAGAAGACGATCACGAAACATGGTACGGTGATGATCGATAACTCCAGCGCGTTCCGTATGGACGAGGATGTTCCATTGGTCGTACCGGAAGTAAACCCGGAGGATGCTTTGAATCGTCCTCGTGGTGTGATCGCTAACCCGAATTGTACCACGATCCAGATGGTTGTAGCGTTGAAGGCGATCGAGAACTTATCTCATATCAAGCGTGTTCACGTATCTACTTATCAAGCTGCCAGTGGAGCAGGTGCTACCGCTATGGCTGAGTTGGTAAAACAATATGAGCAATTATTAAAGGGCGAGGAGCCTACAGTGGAGAAATTCGCTTATCAATTGGCATATAACGTAATCCCTCACGTAGACGTATTCACGGAAAACGGCTATACGAAAGAGGAGATGAAGATGTATAACGAGACCCGTAAGATCATGCACTCGGATATCGAGGTGAGCGCTACTTGTGTTCGCGTACCGGTTATGCGCGCGCATAGCGAATCTACTTGGGTAGAGACAGAGCGTCCGATCAGCGTGGAAGAGGCTCGCAAGCTTTCGCCGAGGCTGAGGGTGTGGTATTGCAGGATGAACCGGCAAACAAGGATTATCCGATGCCGTTGTTCGTAGCGGATCACGATCCGGTTTACGTAGGCCGTATCCGTAAGGATATCAGCAACCCGAATGGGTTGACATTCTGGACCGTGAGCGACCAGATCAAGAAAGGCGCCGCTTTGAACGCCGTACAAATCGCCGAGTACTTGCTAAAGGTGGGTAATATCAAATAACAGACAACTTTGTAAATTCTATATACGTGGAAGCGGGATCAAGAGAATACTCTTATCCCGCTTTTTTATGCTTAGCGTAATTCCTCCATGCCTTCTCAAAACGTATAAATCAATACGCCCAATACCCGATGGTTGGTTATCGAATGTGTGTCATGAATCCGTCCGCCATCTTGCAAATCCACATTGCCATACCATGCGATGGAAGGGCTATATTCAACACCTAATTTCCAGTGCGGAAGATTATACGAAAGCTGCAGGTTGGTCGTAAATACCTGATCTACGTCCAGACCTACGCCATAGGTTTTGCCTACCAGTGCCTCATTCGCTCCCAAGTTCTTCAAATAGCCTAAGAACAAACCCGGTTTCCATTTCTTTCCGTACACGATATTCAACCAAGAAGTAGAGAAAAGATACGGTGAATATTCCTGTTCGCCGGTACGTGGGTCGATAGAGGTGACGCCGTAACCACCCAACATAC
>ENA-OQCK01000843-OQCK01000843.1-human-gut-metagenome-genome-assembly--contig:-NODE-843-length-13963-cov-1.458586_pt1 | contig 13963 bp, 21 predicted proteins | sample MGYA00242498_ERZ504578 | MGnify/ENA primary metagenome ERZ504578 (study PRJEB26092, sample SAMD00036229) | human gut metagenome | host: Homo sapiens | study: EMG produced TPA metagenomics assembly of... | reverse complement strand
ATATAACAAAAAATAATGTTATAAAATGTGTATTATATACATATGTACAATCTAAATATTTTATTATATTGACATATATGTGAGAATAACATACAATATAGCTGTATTAATTAATGGATTCAGCAACATGACACATAATTTGTAGTACAAAGTACAAATATAAAAGAAATGGAGGTTACGTAGTATGAGAAAAAGAAGATTGGTGAGCCTGTTGTTGGCGGCATCCCTTGCAGCCAGCGCATTGGCCGGATGTGGTTCGGGAGGAAAGACGGAAACCACTGCGGCAGCGGCAGGAGGACAGACTGAAGCGGCAGGTTCCGGGACAACAGGGGAGACCGGGGCGGCAGGCGGGACCAGCGCGGCTGACCTTGGGACACCATTGGCGGATGTCAGGGTAAGGCAGGCCCTTGCCTATGCCATTGACATGAATGCATTGTGGACAGTTTGTTTGAGGGTAAGGCAGAGGTGCTAAGAGCTTTACTGCTCCCGGTGACTGGCTGAATGCCGGCATCCCGGTATATGAGTATAATCCGGAAAAGGCAAAGGAGCTGCTAAAGGAAGCTGGATGGCCTTCCGATTATACCCTGGATGTGGTTTACTATTATGATGACCAGCAGACCGTGGACCTTATGACCATCATTGGCCAGTACTGGCAGGAGGTGGGCGTGAAGGCACAGTTCAGGAAGCTGGAAGGCGATCTGGCGGCCCAGCTGTGGGTACCGCCGGCAGATATGGAGAAGGGGCCTTCAGCAGTGAAGTGGGATTTAGCCTATGCGGCAGTGGCAGCCCTTGCCGAGAGCGAGTTCTATAATCGTTTTGCATCTACGCATCCAATAACTCTTCTGTTCCCAAACAGGAAGGGCTGGATGAGATGATTGCAGCTTCCAACGCCACCATGGATGTGGGTGAGCAGAAGGAGGCATTTTACAAAATCCAGCAGTTCGTGGCTGAGAATGAGTTGGCCATGCCTTTGTACCATCAGGTATGTTTCATCTATACCAGCGATAAACTGGATACGGCAGGCAGCGCCTTTGGCAATGACCAGTTCTCCTATGAAAAGAATATACTGGACTGGAAGATTGACAGGGATGACCACACCATGTACACCAACGGAGGACCTCAGGAATTCTTCTGGTATCCCATGGTCAATCCAGGGTATATGATTAATACTGAACTTGTTTTGATAAGCTTATCAATGCAGACAGTTCATTAAATCCAACAGATGGCATGCTGGCTGAAAGCTACACGGTTTCTGAGGATGACAAGTCGATTGAGTTTGTTCTCAGGGACGGCCTTAAGTGGCATGACGATGAACCTCTGACTGCTGAGGACGTTAAGTTCACACTGGAACTTATGTTAAGGACTCCGGGTACCAATGCAGTGGCATCAGAAGTCATGAAGGCGATCCAGGGCGCCCAGGATTTCCTGGACGGCAAGACCGATAACCTGGAAGGTGTTGTCATTGACGGCAGCAAGATTACAGTGAACTTGACACGGTTTCAGCCAATGCGCTGGCTGTATTCTCACAATGGCCAATCCTTCCAAAGCATTGTCTGGAGAATGCAAGTCCTGAAACCCTTCAGCAGGATCAGTTCTGGCAGAAACCCATTGGTTCCGGGCCATTTAAGGTGGATGAGGTGGTTCTCAACAACTATGCGACCCTGAAACGCTGGGATGGATATTATAAGACAGGAACCGGTAACATCGAGACAATTTACATGTTTGCCAGCGGTGAGAATGACAGCAATCTGGTTAAGAACGCAGGTGCAGGTAAGATTGATTATGCATGGAGCAAATCCACGGATGACGCCAAGGCAATCGAATCCATGGATGGAATGAAGGTTTCAACTGCCAATATCAGATACACCAGGTGCTTCTACATCAATCAGTTCCCTCATGAACCAAATATTAAGTAGGATGATTGGACTGCGGCGGGCCGGCTATTTGACGGTCCGCCCTGTTTCTTAGAGGAGACTTCGACGAGGAGGATTTGAATTGAGTAATTATATAATACGTAAAATCCTGACACTTATCCCAATGATGCTGGTTATCAGCTTCCTGATATATCTGGGGATGGAGCTGATGCCGGGCGACGCAGTGGACTTCCTGATTCCTCCGGACGCCCTTTCAACCATGTCGCCGGAACAGCTGAATGCCATGAGGGATGCCCTGGGTTTAAATGATCCGTTTTTTCTGCGCTACCTTAAATGGCTGGCAGGACTTGTGCGGGGGGACTTTGGCTACAGCCTTCAGAGCGGCGTGCCGGTGCTGACCCTGATGAAGAACCACCTGCCTGCAACCATAGAGCTGACCCTGACTTCCCTGGTGATGTCTTCCATATTCGGTATTCTCCTGGGGGTCGTATGCGCCCTTAAGAAGGGAACTGCCCTGGATCAGATACTGAGCGTTGTGGGTATGGTGGGAGTTGCCATCCCACAGTTCCTTCTGGGACTGATCTGCATCAACGCGTTTGCTCTGCATACCAGCATTCTTCCTGTAGGCGGGAGGATGGCTTATGCGGGCCAGAATTTTATCCAGCGGCTTCCATACCTTATCATGCCGGCCACAGTACTGGGATTTTCCCTGACTTCCGGTGTGATGCGTTACGGGCGTTCCAGCATGCTGGATTCCATGGGACGGGATTACATGAAAACGGCCAGGAGCAAGGGACTGCCGGAGTGGCGTGTGAACCTGCTGCACGGCCTCAGGGCCGCCATGACGCCGGTGGTAGTGCTCATTGGATTCCGTCTGCCCATGCTCATCGGCGGCGCCGTGGTGGTGGAGGAGGTATTCCAGTGGCCGGGAATCGGCGTATTGTTTGTGGATGCGGTTCGTTCCCAGAACACGCCCCTGGTAATGATTATTGGTTTTTTCAGCGTTCTGTTGGTATTGGTGGCCAGTATTGTGGTGGATATCATTACCGCGCTGCTGGATCCGCGTATTAAACTGAGTTAGGAGGTGCGGGATGAAACATTCGCTTGACAGGAAAATGGACCGGATTCTGGAACGGGAGAACTCCGGCAGGATAAAAAAGGGAATCAGGAACCGCGCGCTCAGGAAGCTGTTTGCCAACCGGCTGTCAGTGCTGGGATTTATCATATTTATCGTGATACTTGTCATGTGCTGGGTGCGCCTTTGTTTACACAGTACAGCGCCACCAAGGTGGACCTGCGCAATATATTAAGCCCGCCCACGTCTTCCCACATATTTGGGACCGACAAAATAGGAAGGGACATATGGGCCAGAATCCTCTACGGAGGCCGTATTTCCATCGGCGTGGGGTTGGGAAGCGCACTTGTGGCTACGGTCCTGGGGGTGTCTCTGGGGACTATGGCAGGTTATAAGGGCGGCTGGTTTGACGGGATTATCATGAAGGTTTCCGAAATACTGATGTCATTTCCCCAGATTATATTGGTTCTGATTCTTGTGACCATTACGGGCCAGAGCCTGTGGAATCTGATATTCATTTTTTCCATCACAGGATGGCCTTCCATGTACCGTATGGCCAGGTCCAGATGCTGTCGCTGAGGGAGGAGGAGTATGTACAGGCTCTAAAGGCTTTTGGTATCGGAAGCATGAGGATTGCCTTTGTACATATGCTTCCCAATGCCATAGGACCTATTTTCGTAAATATCACATTGTCTACGGCCATGTTTATCCTGCAGGAGGCATCCTTAAGCTTTTTGGGGCTTGGAGTTCCGTTAGAGGTGGCAACCTGGGGCAATATCCTGAATGCGGCCCAGGACCTGATGATACTTAAGAACTCCTGGTGGGTATGGCTGCCTGCCGGTATCGTGGTGACACTGTTTGTGGTGGGAATCAACTTTATCGGTGACGGCCTGAGGGATGCCACGGACCCGTCACAGATTGGTTAACAGCCATGGAGAGAAGGAGCGTGATATTACAGTATGAATGATAACATTGTATTAAGTGTCCGGGACCTGGAAGTGAATTTCTATAACAATGAGAGATGCAACAGGGTCTTAAGAGGGGTATCCTTTCAGCTGCAAAAAGGGAAAATTATGTGCATTGTGGGAGAGAGCGGATGCGGCAAGTCAGTTACTGCCAATTCCATCATGGGGCTGCTGCCTGACCTTTCAAGAATTGAGAAAGGGGAGATACATTTCTTCCACAACGGCAGGGATATACGGATAGACCAGTTGAAACGCAAGGGAAAAGAGATGCGTCAGATTAGGGGAGACGGGATTTCCATGATATTCCAGGACCCCATGACGGCCCTTAATCCCGTATTTACCGTAGGGTATCAGATTAACGAGTCCCTTTTGTACCATGACAGGGCAAAAACTAAAAGCGAGGCAAAGCAGAAGGCCATACGCCTGTTAAAGGATATGGGAATACCTCTCCCGGAAAAACGGGTTGACGAATATCCATACCAGTTTTCAGGAGGCATGTGCCAGCGGGCCATGATCGCCATGGCCATGAGCTGCCAGCCCAAGGTGCTGATTGCGGATGAACCCACCACTGCACTGGACGTCACCATACAGGCACAGATATTTGAACTGATGCAGGACCTTAAGAATAATAATGACGCGGCAATCCTCCTTATTACCCATGACATGGGCGTGGTGGCGGAACTGGCTGATAACGTGGCTGTCATGTATATGGGCAACATCGTGGAGAGCGGTGATGCCAGGGCGGTACTGACGCGTTCCGCACATCCATATACCAGGGCGCTGCTCAAATCCATACCAGTGCTGGGGAGGGGGAAAAAGCAGGAACTGGAGCCCATAAAGGGGTCCACCCCAGACCCATATGACCGTCCAAAGGGGTGCCAGTTTGCTCCCAGATGCGGGTATGCAACGGAGCAGTGCATGCAGGAAATGCCGCCGGAGGTGGAAATCGAGCCAGGGCATTGCTGCAGATGTTCCATGATTTGATGGGGAAGGAGGGACAGCGGGATGCCGGAAACGAAGGATGTGTTGATTAGAGTCAGGAACCTGAAGACGTACTATCCTGTGAAGCAGGGCGTGTTTAAACACACGGTTGGGCATGTAAAGGCCGTGGATGACGTGAGCCTGGATGTATACAGGGGAGAAATCCTGGGCGTGGTAGGTGAGAGCGGCTGCGGCAAGACCACATTGGGAAAGAGCATCCTCCAGCTCATAAAGCCTACGGAGGGAAGTATACGCTATGCCTTTGAGGGCGGGGAAAAGGAACTGATTGGCATGAATAAAAAGGAGCTGGATGAGGCCAGGTGCAAGATGCAGATTGTGTTCCAGGATCCCTACTCCTCCCTGAACCCCTCCTTTACCATATTCGGGTCCATGCAGGAACCATTAATCCGTTTTGGTGAAAAAAGCAGGAAAGCCCGGCGGGAGAAGATAGCAAAGCTGTTAGAGGCCGTAAACCTGCCTGCGGATTACATGGAACGCTATCCCAATGAGTTCTCAGGCGGCCAGAGGCAGAGGATTGGGATTGCCAGGGCCCTGTCCGTATCGCCGGAGTTCATAGTCTGCGATGAAGCTGTGTCCGCTCTGGATGTATCCATTCAGGCCCAGGTGCTGCAGCTGCTGAAAAAACTGCAGGAAGAGCGGGGGCTTACCTATATGTTCATTACCCACGACCTGTCTGTGGTGGAGTATATCAGCGACCGCATTGTGGTTATGTATCTGGGGCGCATGGTGGAGATGGCGGATACGCAGGAACTGTTTGAGAATACGCTCCACCCATATACCAGAGCTTTATTAAGCGCTATCCCCATTGCGGATATCGACAGAAGGAGAAAGAGGATACCGTTACAGGGAGATGTACCCAGTCCGGTGAATCCGCCTTCCGGCTGTCCGTTCCATCCCAGATGCCCGGAGTGTATGCTGAAGTGTAAGACGGAAGTCCCGCGTCCTGTAACCATCCTGAAGGATGGGCGGGAGCATATGGTGTGCTGCCATCGGGTACAGGGAAATACAGGCTGCGGGAATGGATTTTAAGACACATATATAATTGAAGAGGAGAGAGAAATGAGCAGATTTGAGATGAATCAGATCAAGGGGGTCATCCCTGCAATGATGACGTTCTTTGACAAGGAAGAGAACGTGGATACTGAGTGTACCAGACGCATGGTGGAATTCATGCTGGAGCATGGCGCTGACGGTTTCTATCTTACAGGCAGCACCGGCGAGTGCTTTACCATGACCATGGAGGAGCGGAATCTGGTGGTGGATACGGTCATTGACCAGGTGAAAGGCCGTGTGCCGATTGTTGTACATGTTGGGGATATCGGCACGAAGAAATCCATAGAGCTTGCGGAGCATGCCTACAGGGCCGGCGCCGACGCCATATCTTCCGTACCGCCGTTTTACTGGAAATTCCGTGCCGGTGATATCTATAATTATTACCGGGATATATCGGAGTCCACCCCTCTTCCAATGGTGGTCTATAATATTCAGCTGGCAGGACTTATGGATATGGACCTGCTTTTGCAGCTGGCAGGACTTCCCAATGTCCATGGGCTTAAGTATACGGCCAGGTCCCACGATGAAATGGGATTCATCAAGGAAACACTGGGCCCGGATTTCATGATATATTCAGGGTGTGATGAGATGGCTTTTTCCGGTATGTGTTCAGGCGCGGACGGAATCATAGGGTCCTTCTATAATTTGTTCCCGGATTTATATAAGCAGATCCTTAAGAAGGTGGAGGAAAGCGATATTAAGGGAGGCATGCGGCTGCAGCGGATTGCGGACGAGGTGATATTGCTGCGCTGAAGTATGATTTCCCGTCCGTACTTCACAATCTGATGAATTGGCGCGGTTTGGAATCCGGATACTCCAGGAGACCGTTCTACAATTACCAGGATTCAGAGCTGGAGGGCCTTAAGGAAGATATCAGAAGGATAAAGGACAGATACCAGGCAGAGGAGCTGGATATGTTCAGGCTGTAAGGAGGGACGGTAAGAATGAGTGGGAGTAAGCCGCAGTACAGCGTATTGGAACGTAACAGAGGCGTTCTGGCCGCGGTGGCCGGGACAGCCATAACCAGGCCCGGAGAGATAACGAAGCGGTTTGTGGCTGCCATGAAACAGTAAAAAGTCAGCAGAAAGAAAAAACGGATTCCATGATACAGAAATGCACCCATGGCTGAGAAAATTGATTTTCCCGGCTGTGGGTGCTTTTTAGGCACTGGATCTGGTCTAATCCATATTATTCATAAAATCATAGGTGCTGTTCCTGTAATAATACCGCACAAACAGAAAGCTGAGAAGTGTTACCAATGTAGTAAGTATACCGCCTTCGATACCGAATCCGCCCCCGTTTAGTATATTGTCCCGGGTAAGTGTGTGGTTATGATACCGGGAATGCTAAGGCCGCTAACAGGCATTCCGTAGATAATTCCCTGAAATACATTCCATGTAAAATGATAACCAATACACATCCATATATTGCCGGATTTAATAAACATATATGAAAAAAGAATGCCGACAATTATTATATTGAAGACGGAAAGAAGCGTCACGCTGGGGTTTCCCAGATGTATGGCCCCGAAGATGACGGAGGGAAGGAAGATGAGACAAAAACATGGTTACGGCATCTGCGGAGTACAGCCATGATGAACCCGCGGTTCAGCACTTCCTCTGCAAAGGCCACCAATACAAAGGCGAAATAACCAGGTTAAAGTTAAAGCAGTAACGCGGGGCTGCCAGGATGGGACATGGCCGCCTCCGAACCGCACCACCAATAGAAAGACCAGCGTACAATTAACCATACCCAGAATCATCCCGGCTCCGCATTCTTTTTTTGTGGATTGGAAGGATGCAGGCCCATTTCGCTCAAAGGGCGTTTAATAAAACATTTCCAGGCTATGATAGGAATTAGTATCATCATGACATCTGTCAGGAGCTGCATTGTCACCGGCAGGCAGGCGTCGTTGACCCAGTTGGCAAGAGGGGAAAAATAGTCTGCCGCCCGATTGAGATCACCTGTGGCGGTTAATAATACAATCAGGGCAGTCAGAACCAGAAAGGATGCGAAATACAGCAGTGCGTAATAAAGCAGCATCACAATGAGAATGGTCCATCCGGAGCGTAAAAATCCATTTTTGTTTTTGAATATTGTCTTGCATATTGAGTTGTTCCATGAGTGCATAGGCTGTTATCCTTTCGGTCATATGTTAATGAGGTTCATATTACGAGTTTGCTTTGTAAAGGATTGAAAGAATTCGTTTCAGGTATTTGTTTTTATTATGGCTGAACCATATCATGGTAATTCCCTGTTTGTAATGGTAGCTGTCCGGCAGTTTATAGCTCATAATATTTTTATTAGTTGCCAGATTGACATAAGGACGAAGCAGCGTGACATAGAGTCCGGTGGCAGATAATTGGTATGTCATCATATGATTTTACGATTTCAATACCCTTTGGAGTAAATGGAAGCAGATTAATCATTCGATAGTCATTTTTTTCAATCAGATATTTTGTGGTGACAATGGGATAATTTGCAAAATCATTTATGGTTAGGCCGCTTTTATTCAGTGGGCTGTTGACTGAGAAGAAAATCTGCGGTTCTGTTGAGGTGATGGTGTGGAGTTTAATATTTGGATTTGATATATTTGTATCAGATAAAATAAATCCCAGGTCAATGGAGCCGTCCAGGACTCCGTTGACAACATCTGAATTTTCACAGCATTGCAATTTAATGACCGCGGTCGGAATATAATTCTCTCTTCTGAATAAGGAGAAAATTCAGGTATGGATGAAGAGAAGTCAATGCTCTGGCAAAATCCGATACTGACCCGTTCCTGTTTGGACTGGCGGGTGTTATTAAGCAGCAAATCTATCTTATCGTATATCTCTGTCAGCTCAAGGTCAAGCAGAATTGCTCTCTGGGTCGGCATGATTCCCTTCTTTTGCCGCGTAAATAAGGGTTCCCCCATGATTTTTCCAGTGCCGCTATGTTTTTGCTGATGGTTGACTGGGTGGTATAAGCCAGCTTTGCAGCCTGGGAAAAACTGGAACATTTCATGGCAATTTTAAAATACTGTATTTGCTGCAGACTGATGTTATTCATGATTGCCGGTTCCTCCTTGCAATTGAGATACAGCTGATGTGACCATTCTACCAAAAGTCATGTGTGTTGGCTATTGGAAAAGTTCATAAAAATCATGTGAAAAATGAATGATATATATTCGGCCTTGGAATAAATAAACTGCATTTTTTGTATTATAATGTATGTAAATCAGATCTGATGTATTTTTATGTATTCCAATAAAACAGACTTGCAGGAGGTTATGTTGCATATGAAAATAGTGAGCGTAGATATATTTCTTTTGGATGGCGGTTCGCCGGGTGGAGGCCCATTGTCTGCCGGGTTAATACGGATGAAGGGGTGTCCGGTTACGGCGAGGCATCAGTCGGGTTTGATACCGGGGCGTCTGCCTCGTATAGTATGATTAAGGAAGTGGCTCCGTTTGTGATAGGTATGGACCCAATGGCTACAGAGGCTGTATGGAATAAGATGTATACACAGACCTTTTGGGCGCAGGGGGGAGGAACCATCATGTTTTCCGCCATAAGTGCCATTGATATGGCATGCTGGGATATCAAAGCGAAAGCGCTGAATCTTCCGCTCTATAAACTGTTAGGTGGCAAGTGCCGTGAGAAATTACGCTCATATGCAAGCCAGCTGCAGTTTGGATGGGGAAAAGGAATGGTATTCGACCGTGGATATAAAATAGAGGATTTGGTTGAGCATTCCTTAAAAGCAGTTGCTGAGGGGTTTGACGCCATCAAAATAAATTTCATTACATACGATGGAAACGGGAACCGTCTTGGATTTTTTAAAGGGGCCTATCATGCCGGAACAAGAGCTCTGATAGAAGAGCGGGTTAAAGCGGTTCGGGAGGCAGTAGGGGATGGCGTGGATATCATTGTTGAAAATCATGCAAGAACAGACGCGGTGTCTGCTGTTGAAATGAGTCAAATCATAAAACCTTACGGTATCATGTTTATGGAAGAGACCTGTACCCCTATGAATCTGCAGGTGCTTGAAACAGTCCGTAACCACTCCGCTGTTTTGCAGGCAGGCGGAGAGAGGGTTTATGGTAAATACCATTATGCCAATCTGATAAAAAAGGATATATTTCAGGTATATCAGCCTGATTTGGGGACATGCGGAGGGATAACAGAAGCAATGAAAATCGCTTCCATGGCAGATGCGGTTGACGCCGGCATACAGATTCATGTATGCGCCAGCCCTATTGCGATAGCTGCGTCGCTGCATGTGGAAGCGTCACTTCCCAATTTTGTTATTCATGAACATCATGTTACAAATAGAAGTGAAAATAATATACGCTTAGGTGCTTACGATTATCAGCCGGATGGCTGCGGTTTCTGCCATGTGCCTGAATTGCCCGGAATTGGTCAGGAGTTATCCCGGTGGGCCATGGACCACGCATTACAAAAGGAGACAGTGAAAGGGGAATAAATAATATGGGTGAAAGCGAAAATGGACTTAAAAGACAAATTGGATTGTTTGGGGCCGTTGCAATTCTGGTGGGCGCTGTAATCGGTTCCGGTATCTTCATGACGCCGGGAACAGTCGCTGCATCCGCAAAATCATTCGGGCCGTTTATGGTTGCGTGGATACTCGCAGGAGCCAGCGGAATTCTCTGTTCATTGGTATATGCGGAATTGTCTCCGGCCATGCCCAAGGCAGGAGGGCCCTATGTTTATATAACAGAAGCTTTTGGAAATGGTTTTGGCTTTGTTTACGGTTGGTCCATGACTATCGGAAACTACATTCCTCTGGTTGCCATGCTTGCAACGGGATTTGCAAGCAATCTGGCAAAGCTGATACCGGGAATTACTCCTGTAGGAATTAAAATGGTGGCATCAGCTGTTATTATTGCACTTATGATATTAAATATTCGAGGGACAAAATTAGGGTCAACAATTGCGAATATTTTTACAGTTGGAAAACTTTTGGCCCTGCTTCTTGTTATCATAGGCGGCTTTTTCATTATATCACCTGAAAATTTCACATCCGTGACAACTAGCTCACAGGTAGCAGAATGGAATGGAGTCCTGAGCGCTGCGTTTCCGGCGTTCCTGGCATTTGGAGGTTATTACCAGCTGGCATATATGAGTGCGGATATTAAAGACCCTAAAAAAACACTGCCCAAGGCAATGATTATCGATGATAATTGTAATCGCTGTTAATATACTGATTTCAGTTGTTTGTGTGGGCACCGTTGGATTTGCACAACTTGCCGGAAGTGAGACTCCTGTTATTGATGCGGGCACTGCGATTTTCGGACCGGTGGGAACTATAATTGTCGCAATCGGCGCCAGTGTTTCGATTTTCGGAGCCTGAACGGCGGTATCATGAGTTATCCCCGGGTATCATATTCCATGAGCCAGAATGGTTTGATGTTTAAGTCATTTGGCAGACTCCATAACAGATATAATACACCTTATATTCCGACATTGTTTATTTGCCTGACTGCATTGATATTTGTTCTGGACCGGTTCCTTCGGCACTTTGCTGGGCATTAATGTATTTGCAGGCAGAATTCTGGAATGTATTGTTTGTTTATCACTCCTGGTATTGAGAAAGAAAAAGCCGAATATGTCTCGGCCTCTTAAAATGCCTGGATATCCAGTTACCACCATTCTTGCGATTGCAGTCACATTTATTATCTGTATGACATGTTCCGGGATTCAGATGATTAAGAGCATAGGACTGATGGCAACTTCCATTCCGGCGTATTTTATCTTCAGGACCTTGGATAAAAAGAAGGATTAAAGGTTTTTGTTTTGGCTCACAGAATGCAGGCTGGTGCAGGACGGCTGGATAATCAGCTGTTCTGTCCGGCCCTGTTTTTGCATTGTTAAGATTAAAACAATTCAGTCATAGCTTTATTAACTTCATTTTGGTATAATGTAAAAGGGGTAGGGAGACAGCCCGCACGCTGATAAAATGTTAAGAAGCAATGCCAGAGGAGACTTATATGACCGGACAAATTGCAGATGTTTATGAATACAACGGAAACAGATATAATATAGTGGCAATTAAGGGAACGATGAATTTTGATATTCATGAGTTGGGGTTTGATCCCGTACCTATTCATACGGCATGTTGGAGAGGTTATCATTGCATTTATAATGTAACTGAGGAAGCCTGTTTCTAAAAGATTTGTTTGTAAACGATAGAACGGCAGCTATCCGCCTGTTAATGGAGTGGAACCAGAGGAGGACAGGTTTGACGGTAAGGTATATTATGGTATCAACATTCCGGTGAAATTTGATGGCGGTATTATCATTGGGAATGATTTTCTGACACGATATTATATCCATATGGGATTCCAGCGGGTTTATGCATATAAGACAGTATATGAGCTGATTTTTAAAGAGGGCCTTATAACAAAAAGACAGACCTTTCAAAAAGGCAGCTTTAATAAGAACAGAAATTGACGAGAAGGGCATTGACAGGGCCAATATTTCTAAGTTCGTAGAAGAGAGTTTTTCGTTGGATTACGAAGATAAATGGACTGTTTATTGATAATGATGACAGGGAAACACTGCTTGAATTAATAGGAAAAATTAAAAGGAAAAGAAAGCGGGGAGGCTATGAGTCATACGAAAGAGTACAGGGGCGAAAAGATAGAGGCTGGTCTTACCGCTCGTTTGATTCCGCCCGGCGCACAGTATTCGGACAGCTTCTGCTGGCTTATATTACTGAGCGTCACTTATATATACTGGAGGATAATTATAATGGCACTTATAATGAGCTGTACGCTTTTTTCATTGAACGGATACAGGATATGGAGGCGCAGGTTAAAGGATTAAAGTATAAAAAGTCAGTGCTTGGGAGAAATGTTTCCAATGGTATTTTGTCGCTGTTTGGAGGGATTCTCTATGCTTCCGAGAAAAAGAAAGAAGACAATGGGATTCGTTTTGTCATTACATATGATGACGGTATGGGAAAATGTAATCAGTTGTATTTTAAAGATTTGCAGACAAATTCAAATCATATGGTAAAGGTGTACCATACGTTGAAGAAATCCTTTGATAAGACCATTATGAGGTGAGGTGGCGGATGATGGATGGACATATATGGTTTGTTGGCTGGTATGATGGAGGGGATTACCATGAGATAAAAATCACTCAAAAAGAAGTGGATAATTGCGGCACGGCCGGGTGCGGTCTGAATTCCATTTTATATTATATCGGCGGTAAATATGGGGACGAAGCTTTATACAATATGATATATCTGCAGTCCATTGAACCGTTTGGGACCAATGGTATTTTTCGGATGTGTGTGACGGACCCCATTAAAGTTCATCCTGAATTTCAAAATGGAGGAATATATTTAGTTGATTGTAATAGAACATTGATTTGCAGAAACGGGGACGAATTGTATATGGAACTGGTAAAGGAGAAGGGTGATATCTCATGATGCCCCCTTCTTTTTTTGCTCTTGATAACTGCCGCGGATGTATGTCTATGGCCTGCAGGCCATAGCTATGATGCCTCCAATGAGAGGCCTGGCATTCTTATATTTATCACTGCGGGAGGGGCTGAGCCTTGATATAAAGGCCGGAAAGCGCGGTATGAAATTAGACTATAAAATTAAAGCAGAATATGGTAATATATAGATAACTGCTTTTAAGGAGATGTTATGAGAAAGGATTCTGGAAGCAATTATCATACGAAGATAAATTTGATAGAAAATACGCGTGCTGGGCAGTGAATCATAACGGATGGAGAAAGCGCAAGCGTTTAAACAGGAGAGCTGCCAGACGTGCGCTGAAACGATTGAATGAGGAAAACTATCCAACGTAATATGGCATGGCGGGAAGCGGTTTTTAGTGATGGGAAGGGAGTGACAGGAGATGGCAGATATAAAATATGATATTATAAAAGAAATTGGCGTGTTATCCGAAAATGCAAAAGGATGGCGGAAGGAGCTGAACCTGATTAGCTGGAACGGAGGCGCAGCGAAATACGATA
>ENA-OQCK01000841-OQCK01000841.1-human-gut-metagenome-genome-assembly--contig:-NODE-841-length-13993-cov-3.095053_pt1 | contig 13993 bp, 18 predicted proteins | sample MGYA00242498_ERZ504578 | MGnify/ENA primary metagenome ERZ504578 (study PRJEB26092, sample SAMD00036229) | human gut metagenome | host: Homo sapiens | study: EMG produced TPA metagenomics assembly of... | reverse complement strand
CTTTGAAATTCACACAATAACAATGGATTCCTGTTAAATGGGAAAAGAGTTCAATTGAAGGGAGTATGTATGCATCATGATTTAGGTGCATTAGGTACAGCAATCAACAAGAGTGCCATAGAACGCCAAATCAACATATTGAAGAGTTTTGGCACTAATGCTATACGTACCTCTCACAACCCACCCGCACCCGAGTTGTTAGAACTTGCTGACAAAATGGGAATACTTATTCTCGATGAAGTATTTGACTGTTGGGCTAGTGGTAAAAACGAAAATGACTACGCTGTTCATTATTCCGAATGGCATAAAAAGGACATTGAAGCACTTGTTTGCAGAGACAGAAATCATCCTCCGTCATTATGTGGAGTTTGGGAAATGAAGTAGAAGAACAGTATCATCCGAAAAAGGAGTAGTAGCATATCTCAGGGATATTGTGCGGCTTTACGACTCAACTCGCCCCGTCACTTTCGGTGCCTCATATCCCAGTAAAAGTGCTATCAATGGTACAGAACTCCAAGTAGATGTCCATGGCATGAACTATCCTTCGGGGGTTTATGGCGGTCCTGATTTTTATGAAACATTTCTCAACTATCCGGGGCATGAACACTTATCAGGCTTTGCCAGTGAATCCAGTTCAACAATAAGTTCACGCGGAGTTTATTTTCCAAAAGGTTATCAAGTTACTTCATATGACTTGAAAGCCCCTGGTTGGGCATCTCTTGCCGATGCCGAATTTACTGCATTAGACAAATATCCGGCTATTTGTGGTGAATTTGTCTGGACGGGATTTGACTATCTAGGCGAACCGACTCCTTTCAATAGCGATATGAGCGTCTTACTCAACCATGCCGCGCTCAGTGAAGAAGAACTGGTTAAAGCAAAAGAGGAACTAAAGAGAATAGAAAAAGAGCGTCCTTCCTCTCGTAGCAGCTATTTTGGTATTGTCGATCTAGCGGGTTTTCCAAAAGATCGTTATTACTTGTATAAAGCACATTGGATGCCCGATGAGCCTATGGCACATATTCTCCCCCATTGGAATTTTCCGGATAGGATAGGTAAAATAACTCCTGTGTTTGTGTATTCTTCGGGTGATGAAGTTGAACTCTTTCTGAATGGTGAATCTTTGGGTAGGAAAAAGAAAGAACAGTATCAATATAGATTCAAATGGGAGAATGTTATATACACTCCCGGAGAATTAAAGGCCATTGCCTACAAAAATGGCAAACTCTGGGCAACAGAAAGCGTAAGAACCACAGGAGAACCGGCTTTGTTACAAGTCTCCGCCTATAAAGACAAGATAAAAGTAGCTGACAATGAACTGGCTTTTATCACAGTCTCCATCCGTGACAAAACAGGAAGTGTTGTACCAACGGCCAATCATAAGATTAAATGCAAATTAGAAGGTGAAGGTAAGATTGTAGCAACGGATAATGGTGATCCAACTTCACTCATCTCTTTTTCAGCGACAGAGCGCGAAACTTTTAACGGATTCATGTTAGTTGTTATAAAGGCTCATCAAGGAGCAAAAGGAAAACTACGTCTAATTGTGGAATCCGAGAATTTGAAAAGTGCCTCTGTGGATATTAACCTATTATAAATCATTCTTATTTGAACATCATGACAACAAAATTATTAAATATAAAAACAAGACTTTTCAGATCATTGACCAATTTGGGTATGATGATTATTTTATTTTCTTGCAGTTCGTCATCTATCGGAGAAGAACCGATAAACCCTCCTGCTCCTCCTGCTTCATCCGTAGAAAAGAGTGAGTATTATGTTTCCACAACCGGTAATGATGAGAATCCCGGAACACTTACATCACCCTGGCGTACCATTCAAAAAGCTGTCACCACAGTTACCCCGGGATGTGTAGTAAATATTATGGGGGGAACATACTATGAAGAAATAAAAGTAACTGTATCCGGAACTACTGACAAATACATCGTAATCAAAAATTATAATGACGAGGAAGTTATTATAAGCGGCGACAATAAACCCAGAGAACTAATGAATCTCAATGGCGTGAGTTATATAAAGGTAAAAGGGTTAACCTTCGCCGATTGCTTGGGATCATATTCTGTGGGAATAAAAATATCCACTACATCCGACGAGGCTTCTCATCATATTGAGATAGAATCGAATACAATCAGAAACTTATATGCAAATGCCACCGCAACAGTTTATCCGCCGAATGTATATGCCGGAGGAATAACAGTAGCCGGCTATCTGACTCAAAAGCCATTCACGACATTATAATAAGAGAAAACACAGTAAAAGACTGTCGGACAGGTTGGACAGAAGCCATTTCAGTAACAGGAAACGTAGATGGTTTTCTGATTACTAAGAACGTAGTGACTAATACAGGAAACATCGGTATAGATGCGTCAGGGCATTGGGGTATTTCGAAAAATCCTGCCACTGATTTCGCCAGAAACGGAGTCATCTCTGAGAATCATGTTTCATACTGCAAAAGTCCTGTTGAGGGAGGTGCAGGTATTTATTTGGATGGAAGTTCAAATATCCTTGTTGAGAAAAACATTTCGCACAACAATGTTTATGGTATTACCGTAGGGTGTGAAAGGGCAAACAATTTTGTAACTAATAATATAATCAGAAATAACATCTGTTATCACAATGAAGGGTTTGGAATCGGACTAATGGGCTGGTCCCCTGAAGGCAGAATCATAAAAAACTGCCAAGTTGTTAATAACACAACCTTTGGAAATGCGAAAGACAGATTGGGAGAAATAGCCATATACAGCACGGAAAATACTACGATTAAAAACAATATATTTTATTCAACTCACGCAAACTCAAATCTATTATATGTAGATGATAGTCACCTCAATCTCGATATGAATTTTAATCATTATTATTCCAGTTCTCCCGATGTTAAGTTTTACTGGAAGGGTAGCATATTTTCAACTTTCGAACAATATAAACAGAACACAGGCTGTGATTTAGCTTCGGCTTTCAGTAATCCTTTATTCATTGATACAGAAGTATTCGATTTTCAGTTACAATCCACATCTCCGTGTATAGATACAGGTGATCCCGCCTATACACCCGCAGAGAATGAACTGGACTTTAATCATAACCCTAGGAAAGTTGGAGCTTGTATTGATAAAGGCGCTTATGAAAAGCAATAATAAAAAAGCGGTTTACTAATATCGAACCTCATACAACAAATCCTCCCCGAAAGTTTTCAATACCAACCTTCGAGGAGGATTTTATTTCATTCTTTTATTCCCATTCTATGGTCGCATTGGGTTTAGGCGACATATCATAGCAAACACGATTCACATTCTTCACTTCTTTCAGAATACGGTCCGTGATTTTCATCAGAACAGGCCAGTCAATCGGTTCAATAGTAGCAGTCATGGCGTCTACTGTATTGACAGCGCGAATGATAACCGGCCAATCGAAAGAACGGGCATTATCACGTACACCAACAGATTTGAAATCGGGCACTACCGTGAAATATTGCCATACTTTTTTATCCAATCCGGCAATCTGGAATTCCTCACGCAGGATAGCGTCGGATTCACGCACGGCTTCCAGACGGTCACGTGTAATAGCACCCAGGCAGCGTACACCCAAACCGGGACCGGGGAAAGGCTGACGGTAAACCATTTCATAAGGTAATCCCAGCTCCAGACCACAGGCACGAACTTCATCCTTGAACAGTTGACGCAAAGGCTCTACAAGTTGGAATTTGAGATCTTCGGGCAACCCACCTACGTTATGATGAGATTTCACCATTTTAGCCGTCTTCGTTCCACTTTCCACAATATCCGGATAAATAGTACCCTGACCTAAGAAGTCGATACCGTCCAACTTGCGTGCTTCTTCTTCAAATACACGGATAAACTCGCTACCGATAATCTTACGTTTTTGTTCCGGATCTTCCACACCTGCCAGTTTATCCAGAAAACGGTCGGTCACATCAAGATAAATAAGGTTTGCCTTCAACTGGTTGCTGAATACTTCAACGACATCCTCAGACTCCCCTTTACGCATCAAACCATGATTCACATGTACACACACCAGATTATCACCGATTGCTTTCAGAAGCAAAGCAGCAACAACAGAACTATCAACTCCGCCGGACAGAGCCAATAATACCTTCTTATCGCCTACTTGACGTTTGATTAATTCTATCTGATCATTGACGAAATTCGTCATATTCCAGTTAGCTTCAGCTTTGCAAGTATCGAAAACGAAAGCCTTCACAGCATTCTTAATAGCTTCAATATCATCTGTGAATTCAGCTAGCTTCACTTCGCAAGCCGCTTTGTCATGGCCGGCAGCCATAACGGGAATCCCCATTGCATAGATAGCCGGATTTACATCAATAGCCACACCATCAATGACATTGTTCGGGCCGCCATTGATAATAATACCCTTCACGTTAGGTAATGCTTTCAATTCTTCCACTGTGATGTCGTGAGGATAAATCTCACTGTAAACTCCTAATGCACGGATGGCGCGAGCCAATACCGTATTCTCATGACTACCCAAGTCAAGGATAACAATCATGTCCTGTTTCATCTGATTCTGTTTTTTTTATTATGTTATTGTCAATAGTTTCTTTAGTTTCAACTTATCCGCAAATATAAATATTTTAAAAGACAAAAACAAGACACTTTGCTTTATGCCTTCAGCCGTATCACAAACCGGCTTCCTTTGCCTAATTCGCTTTCCACCGTCAGCGTACCGCCATGAGCTTCCACAAAATCTCTCGAAATAGACAGCCCCAGCCCGCTACCTTGCACTTTCGTTCCGGGTACACGGAAATAACGGTCAAAGATACTTTTGTGATAACGAGGATCAATCCCTTTACCAAAATCCTGAACATACAACTCAATGATATTATCTTCTTGCTTGGCACCAATCACTACACGACCGTTTTCTTTGGAATAACGGATAGCATTACTCAATAAGTTAGTCAATACCCAAGCAATCTTTTCACTATCGACAAAGAGTTTACCGATCTTTTCCTCCGGATATTCCACTTCTATCTGAATATTAAACTTATCGGCTTGTACTTGATTGGCCTTGATAGCATACTCTATCAGTCAATCGGTTTGGTGATCTTGGGCATTAATTGCAGTTTTCCGGCTTCCACCTGAGTCATATTGAGCAATTCTCCGGTGATACCAAGCAAGCGTTCACTATTTTCCTTGATGCTCTTTGAAAGTTGCTCCTGTTCATCATTCAATGCACCGACACGCTTATCCTCCAACAGTTGAAGACTCATCATAATAGCAGCAATCGGAGTTTTCAACTCATGAGAAATAGTAGAGATAAATGTAGTCTTGGCAGAGTCCAGTTCCTTAAATTCCGTAATATTTTTCAGCAAAATGACATCTCCCAGTTTACGAGATTCATCTTTTTCCGCTTCTGTATTAATGATAGGAACGTAGGACGCTTTGAAATAGCTTTCTTTATTATCAGCATATATTTTCAAAGGTTCCTTTTGTTCGCTTGGTGTCACCAGTCACGAATCAACCGACGGAGCAGATCATTCTTCAAAGCAAGTTCTTCCGCTGACTTACGAATCACATTTTCACGCTTCAAATTCAGCACATTCAATGCCTCCTCATTAATAAACAGAATCTGCCGGTCCATATTTAAACCGATCACCGGATCATCTATGCTGTTCACAATCGCTTCGATAAATTTCTTGCGGAAAGAATATCCGAAAGAGTGCTGGCACGATATTCGGTCAACCGTTCCGCCATTCGATTAAAGCTATCGGCAACTTCGCGAAATTCCTCATTCTTATCCATATTCAAGCGCTTTTCGTAATTATGATCGGCTATTTCAAGAATCCCCTCTTTCAGTTCTTTTATCGGTTTACTAATGCTCCGGGGAAGCCAATAAAGCAACACAAGTCCGGTCAGGATACAGATGCTGCCGGTAATGGAAATCCATAGTAACGCACGTTCCAGTCCGGGCATAGCAGCAGGCTATCCGGTTCCGTTGCCGTTAGAATTTGAAGATTTACAACCGAAAGAGTTACCAGCAGAATAATCATTCCGGCCAACATTCCAATACCAAGAATCAGTTTCGTTTTAATATTCATAACGTTCATACGATTAATATTATGCAAGTATAATCAAATCTACATTAGCTCGTGACAAATTATTCAAAAACTTCGATATCCCAGTATGGAACAGATAGCATACGGCAATTTCAGGTCAGGGCTACCCATACATACAGTGGATATCTGCTTCTCTTTACAAATCTCCACAATGCTCCCCAGAATATCTCTAGACTGTACCTGAACGACCTCCCCTCCCAACTCTGTCACCAGTTAAAATGATTCAGCAGATAACGCTGTCTCGCCAGACCAATTCTATCCATGCTCTCTTTCGGTGTCTGAACATACAGGGCGATAAAGTAGTATTGTACCGGGTTGCCAACTTTGCCGCCTTCCTGATAATTCTCCGCGGTGTTTTCTCGTGACTACTGATACAAGCCATAAACTTTTCATGTCTTAACCCGACAGCCACTCCCATTACAACCTCATTCTCCACCTTCTTCTCCACCCTCAATGCAACTTCCTTCAAAGCCAACTCGCGCAATTGCAGAATATTCTCAGTTCGAAAGAAATTGTCCAATGCTGTCTGAATCTTTTCCGGACGATATATCTTTCCGGCTTTCAAACGGGCAATCAACTCCTCTGCCGTCAAGTCAATATTCACCACTTCATCCGCTTCCTGAAGAACACTGTCGGGTACCCGTTCTTTCACTTCGATACCTGTAATCTCCTGTACTTCTTCGTTCACACTCTCAATGTGTTGAATATTAATTGCCGAAATCACATTGATTCCCTCGTCCAGCAAAGCCATTACATCCTGCCAACGCTTTTCGTTCAGACTGCCCTCCACATTCGTGTGTGCCAACTCGTCCACAATGACAATTTCCGGATGAATACGGATAATTGTATCTAGGTCCATCTCTTCCAGTTCTTTTCCCTTATAGAAAATCTTACGCCGCGAAATGACAGGGAGCCCTTGCAGCATCGCCTCGGTTCCGACACGTCCGTGAGTTTCAACATAGCCGATTTGCACGTCCACTCCATTCTCCAGCAGTTCATGTGCTTCCTGAAGCATACGATAAGACTTTCCCACACCGGCTATCATACCGATATAGATTTTAAACTTACCCCGGTGGGATCTCTTAATCAGATCCAAGAAATGCTGTACACTTTGTTCTCTATCATCCATCTTTATCTGTTTTTTAAAACATTCTAACCCGTGACAATCATCACGATCATCACGGGTTCACACACTAATAATTCATGAGTTAATTTAATTTATGGTTTTAAAGTTACGCCAAATACTAAATGGGCGTCCTCCATACGTGGATTCCATATAGCCTGTACAAATATAGGTAATGAAAATCTCTCATTAAAATTCAGCGCTTTCGTTGCTTTCAAAGCAAAGTTCGTTACTGCAAAACCATTCACATTATACTGCGGAGTTTCATAAGGAACCATGCCACAAGTAGCATTCAAATCAAATCCTTCACGCTAAACGGATAATTCAACTCCACATACGAAGAATACGCCTGTTTATCTTCGCCTTTATCATTTATCTTTCTGTCGGCACCCGCAAACATTGTATACCACGCAATGGACAAGGGGAATTTTTCAACAGGAAGCGTATAAGCTAATCCCGCTTCAAAATGATGTCCTGTATCTCCACTCTTGAAATGGAAATAGTTACCGGCCCCCTGTCCATCCCACCAAAGAGTCGCAACAGAAAGCGCCGGTCCTGTTTCACCAAACTTATAAGCCGCAGTCAGGTCTATTTCTTTATTACTTTCACTCAAACTAGTTGATCCCCATGCAGTAAGAGAAAAATTGCCCACGCTGAATCCTAAAGTCGGCTGGAAGGAGCTGCGCCACCCTGATAGATACCACGCCATACATACGAACTTACAAAATCACCTTGTATGGTAAACTCCTGTGCCTTCACACTAGTTGCTCCCAACATACATACGGCTGCCACAGCCATTGTTCTCAAAATACTCTTTTTGCTAAAAAAACTTTTCATACTTTTATTATCTAATCCAGATTCTCACTTACTTACCACTTTTTTCTTCCAACGCTATGTTTAATTTCAACACATTCACTTTTTCTGTCCCCAAAAATCCCAATAACGGTTTTTCTATACTCTCGTCAACTATTGACTTCACCTGTTCCTCCTCAATCCACGAGCCTGTGCAACTCTTTTCACCTGTACATACGCACATTGGGGAGTGATATTCGGGTCGAGTCCTGAACCACTTGCCGTCACCATTTCCGCCGGTACCTCTTTACGACTCAAATAAGGATGATGAACGAGGAACGTATCGATACGCGCTTTTACTTCGTCCAAGTATTCCTGATTCGTAGGTCCTTTGTTGCTACCGGCTGAACTTGTCGCATCATATCCGTCGCCCGCACAGGAAGGGCGTCCCCAGAAGTAAATATCCTTTGTAAACATCTGACCGACATTCGCCGCTCCCACTACTTTTCCGTTTAGTGTGACTACTTCGGCATTTCCCTTGTTAGGACCTGCAACCTGTGCAAACAGCCACAAGATAAGGATATAGAACACGGAGAAAAAGACACAAAAAGCAAGTGTTATTTTTAAAGACTTCAATAAAGTTTTCATTGCTATTGTTTTTTAATTAAAAGAATAAACCTACTAATAAATCAATCAATTTAATACCGACAAAAGGAACAATCACACCGCCCACACCATAAATCAACAAATTGCGGCGGAGTAAGGCACTTGCGCCAATCGGCTTGTATTGTACGCCACGCAAAGCCAGCGGAATCAAAATCGGAATAATAATCGCGTTGAAGATACTGCCGAAAGGATAGCGCTTTCAGGACTATGCAGATTCATAATGTTCAGCGCGGCCAATTCGGGAATAGCTACCATAAACAAAGCCGGAACGATAGCGAAATACTTGGCCACGTCATTAGCAATAGAGAAGGTAGTCAATGTGCCACGAGTCATCAGCAGTTGCTTGCCTATTTCCACAATTTCAATCAGCTTTGTCGGGTCGTTGTCCAAATCCACCATATTACCGGCTTCCTTCGCTGCTTGTGTACCGCTATTCATCGCTACCCCTACATTTGCCTGTGCCAACGCAGGAGCATCATTCGTTCCGTCTCCCATCATTGCAACCAATTTCCCGGCCTGCTGCTCCTTCTTGATATATTCCATTTTATCTTCCGGCCTAGCTTCAGCAATAAAATCATCTACTCCAGCTTTTTCAGCAATATATTTTGCTGTCAACGGGTTGTCACCGGTCACCATAACCGTCTTCACACCCATTTGCGCACGTTCGAAACGCTCCTGAATACCCGGTTTGATAATATCCTGCAATTCAATAACGCCTACTACTTTCCGATTGACACATACCACCAACGGTGTACCGCCATTACTTGATATAGTAGAAATTATCTCTTCCACCTCTTTCGGGAATTTATTTCCGGCACTTTCTACCATCTTACGGATAGCATCAAATGCCCCCTTACGGATCTGTGTTCCGTCAGCCAAATCGACACCGGAACATTTTGTCTCAGCAGTAAACTTAATCATGCGTGCCCAGCCGTATTCAGGTTACGCATACGGATACCCGATTCACGTCCCAACTCCACTATTGACTTTCCTTCCGGAGTTTCATCGGACAGGGAAGACAACAGACAGTTTTCTACAAAACGGTGCAAATCACGCCCGGTGCCGTGTGGAAGTGAGTGGCCTTACGATTACCGATCGTAATTGTACCAGTCTTGTCCAACAGCAACGTATCAATATCACCGGCAGTCTCTACTGCTTTTCCGGATTTTGTAATCACATTCGCACGAAGTGCACGGTCCATACCGGCAATACCGATTGCGAGAGAAGCCCGCCGATCGTTGTCGGAATCAGGCAGACAAACAAAGAGATAAGTGAAGCAATGGTGATGACCGTATTACTATAATCGGCAAATGGTTTCAAGGTAACACACACAATGACGAAAACGAGCGTAAAACCTGCCAACAAAATAGTCAACGCTATCTCATTCGGGGTTTTCTGACGTGATGCACCTTCTACAAGCGCAATCATCTTGTCGAGAAAACTTTCTCCCGGCTGAGTAGTCACCATTACTTTTATACGATCGGATAATACTTTCGTTCCTCCCGTAACCGAACTCTTATCTCCGCCAGCCTCACGGATTACCGGAGCAGACTCACCGGTGATCGCACTCTCATCGATAGAAGCCAGTCCTTCAATAATCTCACCATCCGACGGAATCACATCTCCGGCCTCACAAACAAATACATCCCCTTTCTTCAATTGCGAAGAACTTACGGTAATAATTTTATTACCTTCTACTTTTTTGCCGGTGTTTCTTCACGAGTCTTACGCAAACTGTCGGCTTGTGCCTTACCACGCGCTTCGGCGATAGCTTCGGCAAAATTGGCAAACAGCAATGTTACAAACAGAATGACAAACACAGCGATATTGTAGCCAAACGACCCCTGTGAAGCGTTTACAATAGAGTAGAGCGTCACGAAGAACATCACCGCCGTAGCCACTTCTACTGTAAACATAATCGGATTCTTTATCATCATCCGCGGATTCAGTTTCACGAATGACTGTTTCAAACTTCTATCACTTGCTCCTTTTGAAACAAAGAAGCTGATTTATTATCTTTCATATCTATTACAAACTTAAATGTTCAGCAATCGTACTCAATGCATGTACCGGGAAGAACGACAAGGCGGCAACAATGAAGATAACGGCAAATGTCATTACCCCAAACGTCAACGTATCGGTTTTTAATGTTCCGGCACTTTCCGGAATAAACTTCTTCTGCGCAAGCAAACCGGCAATGGCAACTTGTCCCACAATAGGAATGAAACGACTAAGAATCAATACAATACCACATGTCCAGTTCCAGAAATAAGTATTATCACCCAAACCCTCGAAACCAGAACCGTTATTGGCAGCCGAAGAAGTGTATTCATAAAGCTGCTCACTCAGACCGTGGAATCCGGGATTATTCAACCAACCGCCTTCACTTTCCACAAATTCAGGATAATGCGCATAAATATAACTGGAGATGGCTGTAAATACCAAAATTACAAACGGATGAAGCAAGGCTACAATCGTAGCGATTTTCATTTCACGGGCTTCCACTTTTTTACCTAAGAACTCCGGTGTACGTCCTACCATCAGACCACTGATAAATACTGCTATAATAATGAATGTATAGTAGTTCATCCATCCCACACCGACACCACCAAACCAAGTATTAATCTGCATATTCAGCATTTCCATCATACCGGACAAAGGCATAGTGGAGTCATGCATACCATTGACAGAACCATTGGAAGTCACCGTAGTCGTAATACTCCAAAGAGCTGTTGCACCAGCTCCCAAACGGACTTCTTTGCCTTCCATTGCACCATTATCCTGCGCAATGCCCAATTCATCGATACGCGGATTCCCCCCCATTTCCTGGCTGACATTAATGCAGACGCCTACCAGATAAGCAAAAAGCATGACTCCGAATATGCTATATCCCAATTTCTTCCTGCGGGTATAAAATCCCAGTGCAAACACCATTGCCATCGGGATAATCAGGATGGACCAGCATTCCGCCATATTGGTAAGATAAGTCGGGTTTTCCAACGGATGAGAGGAGTTTACACCAAAATAACCACCACCATTTGTACCCAATTGTTTAATTGGAACAATCGCAGCCGTAGGACCTTGGGAAACCATCTGCTCCTGACCTTCAAGAGTCGTGACTTTCATCTTGCCGTCAAATCCCATCGGAGTCCCTTGGAGAATCAGGATAAAACCTACAACCAGAGAAAGAGGCAATAAGATACGTGTGCAGCTAACTACAAGGAATTGCCAAAAGTTACCAATTGTTTTTGTTGTTTTTGCAGCAATACTTTTCATGATACCTGCCATAGCAGCCATACCCGTTGCAGCAGTAATAAACTGGAAAAGCATGATGACGAACAATTGTGTAAAATAAGTCAATCCGCTCTCGCCGCTATAATGCTGTAAGTTACAGTTAACCATGAAACTAATACACGTATTGAACGCCTGATCAGGAGTCTGCGGACCGTTACCGTCCGGATTTAAAGGCAGCCAACCTTGTGAAACCAAAAGCACCATTCCCCAGAAAAACCAAAAAGCATTCAATATCAATAATGCTTTCAGGAATTGTTTCCAGTTCATCTCTTCGTCAGGATTGATTCCACAAACTTTATAGATAACTCTTTCGACAGGAGCCATAAAATCAGACCAGGTCTTTTCTCCTTTATAGACCTTGGCAATGTATTTTCCCAATGGATAAGCCAGAATCACCATCAAAGCAATCTGAACAACCACGCCTAAAATTTCTGTATTCATATACTTTTTACCTTAAACTGTGTGTGTTACTTTAAAACTTCTCGGGTTTGACGATACATACATCAAATAACCGAAGATCGCAATACCTAATACAAATAATACTGTGTACATAATCAATTCTCCTTCTTTTTTTAAATATTCTCAAACCAGTCTACACATTTCCAGAATAACCAGAAACAGGCGAAGCGCTTAACAGGCAGAAAATAAATGATAATGTAATTTCCATGTTTTTTCTTTTAAGTGATTATTATTAGTTTTACTTGCCAGTCTTTATGCCAAATGCGTGCCACAAAAGCAAGAAAACATATAACATGCTAATATACAGAAAGTTATAAATATTTCACAGAATATCTATCCTTACAAGAAACCCTTCCATTTTGAAAAAGGCATTCTATTTTGAAAAGGTTAGTACTTTTCGGCAATTTCTGAAAGAGAAAAAACAAAGGATTTTTCAAATTGGAAGGTTATTTCCATTTTGGGAAGGTAGAATATATAAGAAGCTTTTTATAACCTACTGAAAACAAGCGGCTAACCACTCTTATACAATAATTGGTATACGCTTTGCCTATAAACAGATATGAAACTTTATATTATATCAAACAGATTACCTGTCAAAGCAGCCGGTTCAAATGGAACATTCGTCTTTTCACGCAGTGAAGGCGGGCTGGCAACAGGTTTGGATTCTCTCCAAACTTCTTATGAGAAACATTGGATAGGGTGGCCCGGCGTATGTACAGACAACGAAAAAGACCGTCAAGAAATGAATGAGAAGTTACAGGAAATGAATTTTCACCCGGTCTTCTTATCGGAAAAACAGATTCAGAACTATTACGAAGGATATAGCAATAGTACCTCTGGCCTTTATGCCACTATTTTTACGCCTATACCTTATATAAAAATGTTTTTGGCACTCCTATCAGCAGGTCAACCAACTTTTCTGCGATGAAATTTGCCGGCTGATACGTCCCGGAGACAAGGTGTGGATACAAGACTATCAACTGATGTTACTTCCCGGTATGTTGCGAAAAATATATCCGGAACTCTGCATTGGCTATTTCCACCATATCCCGTTCCCGTCCTACGAGCTTTTCCGTATCCTGCCGGAACGTGCCGAAATACTGAAAGGCTTACTGGGTGCAGACTTTATCGCCTTTCATACTCATGACTATATGCGCCACTTCGTTAGCACCGTAGAACGTGTCCTTCATCTTGACTTCAATCTGGATGAACTACAAAGCGGTAATCGTGTAGTGAGAGTAGACGCACTACCAATGGGGATTAACTATGAGCTTTACCATAAAGCCTCGGAAAACGAAAAGGTACACCAAGCTATTGACCGCACCCGAAAACTTTTCGGCAAACACAAGTTAGTCCTGTCGGTAGACAGGCTGGATTATAGTAAAGGAATATTGCACCGCCTACATGGCTTCTCCACTTTTCTCGAACGTCATCCCGAATATTATGGCAAAGTGACTCTGGCAATGGTCATTGTCCCCTCACGCGACATGTAGGCAGTTATGCAGAATTAAAACAAAATCGATGAAGAGATAGGTTCCATTAACGGACAC
>ENA-OQCK01000840-OQCK01000840.1-human-gut-metagenome-genome-assembly--contig:-NODE-840-length-14012-cov-1.611739_pt1 | contig 14012 bp, 17 predicted proteins | sample MGYA00242498_ERZ504578 | MGnify/ENA primary metagenome ERZ504578 (study PRJEB26092, sample SAMD00036229) | human gut metagenome | host: Homo sapiens | study: EMG produced TPA metagenomics assembly of... | reverse complement strand
TAGCACGTGCGGAAGGCATCAAGCTCGGTCTGCTCCGTCCCATCACATTGTGGCCGTTCCCGACGAAAGTAATCGCTGCTTATGCTGAGAAAGTAAAGGGTATGCTTTCCGTCGAACTGAACGCCGGACAGATGGTCGAAGACGTACGTCTGGCCGTAAACGGCAAAGTAAAGGTTGAACATTTCGGCCGTCTCGGAGGGATCGTATTCACGCCGGATGAAGTACTGAATGCGCTGAAAGAATTAATAATCAAGAATTAAAATCCTTTAGCCGACTGGCCTTATTTTTAATTTTTAATCATGATTCGCGGAAGTAAAATTGACACGATATTGACCCGGTTATTCATGGTTTTGGCAGTGGCAGCAGTAATTTGCTACTTTGCCTTCCCTGAACGACTGCCATTCCTGTATTGCGGTGGCGCGGCGATCTGTTTCCGCTTGGTTCAGTATCTGATGAGATTTATTAGCTAAATTATTACAAACATGGAAATTAACGAAATAATAAAACCGGAAAACCTGGTATATGGAAAACCTGGGTTGATGAATGAAATCCCATGCACTACTGTCCCGGTTGCAGCCACGGCGTGATACACAAGCTGATTGCCGAAGTGATCGCCGAGATGGGTATGGAAGATAAAACAATCGGCATCTCTCCTGTCGGATGCGCCGTATTTGCCTATAATTATCTGGATATCGACTGGATCGAAGCGGCTCATGGACGTGCACCTGCTATCGCGACAGCCGTTAAGCGGACTAATCCGGGAAGATGGTATTCACTTATCAGGGTGACGGCGACTTGGCTGCCATCGGTACCGCTGAAACGATCCATGCAGCCAACCGCGGAGAAAATATCGTGATCGTATTTGTTAACAATGCCATCTATGGCATGACAGGCGGTCAGATGGCTCCTACCACACTGGAAGGAATGCCGACGGCAACCTGCCCTTACGGCCGTAACATCGCCCTAAACGGTTATCCGTTGAAGATCGGCGATCTGCTTGCACAATTGGAAGGGACTTGCCTGGTCACTCGTCAGAGCGTACAGACTGCCGCAGCCGTCCGCAAAGCAAAAAAGATGCTCCGCAAAGCATTCGAAAACTCGATGGCCGGCAAAGGTACTTCAATTGTCGAATTCGTTTCCACCTGTTCATCCGGTTGGAAAATGACACCTGAGAAAGCAAACAAATGGATGGAAGAGAATATGTTCCCGTTCTATCCGTTAGGAGATCTCAAGAATAAAGAATAATAAGTAATTATTAATTTTTGAAGCAATGAAGCAAGAAATTATAATAGCAGGTTTCGGTGGACAAGGGGTTTTGTCAATGGGTAAGATCTTGGCTTATTCCGGCCTGATGGAAGGGAAGGAAGTCAGTTGGATGCCTTCTTACGGCCCTGAACAACGTGGTGGAACAGCCAACGTAACCGTTATCCTGAGCGACGACCGCATCAGCTCTCCCGTATTGAACGAATATGATATTGCTATCATCTGAACCAGCCTTCCATGGACAAGTTTGAAAACAAGGTGAAAAAAGGTGGTATCATTATTTATGACGGATACGGAATCCATACACCGGTGAAACGGACCGATGTCAGTGTATATCGCGTGGATGCGATGGACGCAGCTACCGAAATGAAAAACGAGAAAGCATTCAATATGCTGATCCTCGGCGGACTGCTGAAAATCGTCCCGATGGTGAAACTGGAAAACGTATTGTTAGGCTTGAAGAAATCCCTGCCCGAACGCCACCACAAGCTCATCCCGATGAACGAGGCGGCTATCAAGAAGGGTATGGAGATTATTACCAAAGTGCAAATGTAATAATGTGCCAATAGGCCAATGAGTCAATGTGCCAATTAATATTGTGGAAGCCTTATTAGGAGTTTTCTTTAATTGGCACATTACCTAAATTGGCACATTATTACTATCTTTGCCCCTCATGAAGCATAGCTTATACATATTATTACTCTTGATAATATCCGCTTCGCTCTGCATGCGCAACGCCGACCAGGTGGAGACCGGAAAGGATTCTCGCTCGGGAACCTATCCAAAGCCAATCAGGAAGTTCCTGACAGCCTGCTGATTCCAGACAGCTCAGCAACAAACAACAGACGCATCACGGCCTATCGGCTTACTCCTCTATTGGGTGATCCTTATATTGCTCCATTGGACACGCATAAATTGAATTTCGCCAACAGTACACTGGTGGAAGCCGAATCACTGGCAGTCGGCTACCTGGCCAATACGGGATCACCGGCACAAACCCGTATCTTTTCCGAACGCAAGGAACCGCGCGATTTCCTGTTTGCCGATGCTTACGATTATTATATAACGGACCCTCAGAACGCACAGTATTACAATACAAAAATCCCTTACACAAACGTAATGTACACGACTATGGGGGGAAGTGAAAGTAAAAACGAACGATTGAAAGGCACACTGACCATGAACTTCGGCCCTAAGATCAACGTTGGTGGCGATTTGGACTATATCTACAGTCGCGGATATTACAAGAATAACGGCAACAAACTGTTGAGCTATCGTCTTTTCGGCAGTTACAAGTCGGATCGTTACGAAGCGCATGCCTATCTGAGCAACTTCAACTTCATCAATTACGAAAACGGAGGATTGGCCAACGACTCGGTTATCACCAACCCGGACCAATATTTTGCCGGCGAGAGAAACCAGGATGACCCGAAAGCATTCAACACGCGTTATCCAGTCAAAGCATGGAACCGTGTACGTGGCAAACAATATTTCCTCAGCCACCACTATAACCTCGGATTCGAGCGCGAGCTGGAAGAGGAAGTGGACACGTTGGGAAATCCCGTGAAAGTATTTATCCCCGTATCCAGTATCATTCATACACTGGAATATCAGGACAACCGTCGCCGTTTCCGCTCGGAAGCAGACGAGAATCTAACGAATGTTATCTGACTCCGGATGGATACCCACGTGTATTCGGTTTGGAAAACGGTACGGGTGTCGACGACCGCACTTCCTACTGGAATCTGCGCAATACGTTCGGTCTTTCCCTCCGCGAAGGTTTTCAAGACTGGGCCAAGTTCGGCATCACTGCCTTTGCCACTTTCGACAAGCGCAAATTCCAGTTGCCGGCCCAAATACCAGGACTGTCTTACGACCCTGAATATGGAAGCGGGTTAGATGCATCTCCTTCCACCATCGAATTTCCGGTGACACAAGTATATGACGAATTCTCAACATATATTGGAGCAGAAATCTCCAAGCGTCGAGGAAATATCTTGACTTACAACGCCCGTGGAGAACTTTGCGTCGTAGGTGACGATATCGGAGAATTTCGGGCAACGGGAAACCTGCAAACCAAATTCAAGCTATTTAAAAAAGACGCGACGATCAGTGCGGAAGGATACATTAAGAATGTCACTCCTTCATTCTATATGCGTCATTTCCATTCCCGCTATTTCTGGTGGGATAACCGGGATATGAACATGATCCAGCAAATCTATGCCGGAGCCAAGATCAATTTGGAGTCCACACGGACACAGTTGTCTGCCGGAATCGAAAGCATACAGAACTATGTATCTTCAACAAAAAAGGAATGCCGGAACAGAAAAGTGGAAATCTGCAAGTGATAAATGCCCGCATCAAACAAGATGTCATGTACCGCGCTTTCGGATGGGAAAACGAAAGTAGCCTATCAGCTGAGCAGCGACAAAAGCGTACTCCCTTTGCCTCAAATCAGCCTATATACCAATATGTATCTGAAATTTAAGGTAGCAAAGGTATTGATGGTACAATTGGGTGCCAATATGTATTATAACACATCTTACTACGCCCCGTACTACGAACCGGCTACACAGCAGTTCCAGATACAGGATGAAGTGAAGGTCGAAATTACCCGCTAGTCAATGCTTATGTCAATTTCCATCTGAAACAGGCTCGTTTCTTTGTGATGGGCTATAACCTGGGTTCCAAGTTCGTCAATCCGAACTACTTCTCGCTGGCGCATTATCCGCTGGATCCGTTCGTCCTGAAAATGGGCGTCGCTGTCACATTCAACAACTGATTTTATGAAATCAAGGAAACTGATAGGAGTCTACATCGGCTGCTGATAATCGCCGTTGCAACCATGATCATGTTATGGCGCCTGAAAGCCATGTCGAAAGCAGAAGTCCTTCCACGCGAATTATCCAGAGATCAAAGAAGAAGGAGTCCTGCGGCTGGTGACCGAATACAATCAATCGGGGTATTATGTGGCAGGCGACACGATAGAAGGTTTCCAATATGAACTGAGCCAGGCTATCGCTCAACTATCAGCCTGGAAGTACAGACACTTTTGGAGATGAGCCTGGCTGAAAGCTTCGATATGCTTGAAGATAACAAGTGCGACATTGTCGCCCGTAATATCCCGATCACCAGCGAGATCAAAGAAAAATATCTGTTCACTGAACCGATCATCCTCGACAAACAAGTCTTGATACAACGAACAGAAAAGGCCAATAACGGACTCAAACCCATCCGTAACCAGCTCGATCTGGCTGGCAAGACTTTATATATCCCGAAAGATTCTCCCGCCCAACTCAGACTACAAAACTTAGGACATGAGATCGGCGATACGATTTACGTGATAGAAGACGAATTATACTCCGGGGAACAACTTGCCATCATGGTAGCCAAAGGAGACATCGATTATGCTGTCTGCGACCAACAGATAGCTGTCCTTTCTCAAAAACAGCTTCCGGAAATTGATATCAAAACAGACATAAGTTTCACGCAACTCCAATCCTGGGCAGTTCGTAAAGACTCTCCTATCCTACTCGACAGTCTGAACAGCTGGCTGGACCAGATACGCAAGAACGGTACATTCGACAAAATATACAAAAAAATATTATAAAATAATGTGACAGTAGTCCAATATGCCAATTGCTACATTATCCCTCATGTGACGGCAATACGAAAGAGAAAGTCGAACCGATCCCTAATTCGGATTCCACATGCATAGAGCCGCCCATTTTAGTTACCAGACCTTGGCAGATGGCAAGCCCCAAACCGATTCCTTCCACATAATCGTTCACTTTGACAAAGCGTGTGAAAAGGCTCTCCAGTTTATCTTTTGCGATACCGATTCCCGTATCCTTCACATAAAATTTCAGATGCTTATCCGGTAAACAGGTATATCCCAACGTGATACTACCCTGCTTGGTATTTTTAATCGCATTATTCGCCAGATTATTGATCAATTGTAACAGGCGGATACTATCAGTTCCGAAACGGCATGTACAACTGCCCTTTTCCAAAAACAACTGCACCCCTTCCGGCATACGGAGTTTGATAGAGGCAAATGTTGTATCCATCAGTTCGTTTATATCACTGGTTCATAACTGATCTTGATGGCATCGGCTTCAATCTTGGACAGATCGAGAATATCGTTTATTAGTTGCATCAATAGCAGATTATTGGTCTTGATGATCTCATAATACCCCTTGCGCTCCTCATCCGAATCGCAAAAGCCATCAATCGGAAAACCGGTGATCGCATTCAGCGGGGTACGGATCTCATGACTCATATCCGCCAGATATTTGGACTTCATCTTATCGGCAAGCTCCGCCTTATGCTTGGCTTCTTCCAGATTCAACTCCTGCCCTTTACGCTCCTGTATGTTGATCGTACATCCTAGGATCACAAGTGCTCTCCCCCGTTCATCCCGTTCATAAACGGTTGCCGACGATTCACGCCAATGATAATTGACCATTTCCGGATATTTCACACGTAACTCGATTTTTACTTCCGATATCTCTCCCGCACACAATTTCCGAAAAGCCTCATCGTGTCTCTCCCTGTCGTCAGGATGAACCCGGGCAGCAAATCGAGGCCATGAAATATCGATCAGTTCATCTTCTTTCCCCGGCAACCAGTTATTTACCTGGACAACCGAATCATCATAATTCCGTTTGCTGTCAGGATTCACGAATATGGAACAGAGGCGGATATCATTGGAATGTAGAGCCATCTTAGTCAGAACCTGCGAACGCCTCAAGGTATTTTCCATCTTGTTGCGGACCGTAACATCCCGCCATAAAGCCAGCAAAAGAGGTTTGCCATTACTCAAGGCAATCGGGAATTTCGTAACTTCAATATCCTTCCGGATACCATACGCGTCAGAAATCTTCCCACTAAACTCAATAGTCCTACCGTCTCCATGACATCACGATCCAGCCTAAACGCTCTTCTGCGGACATGATCGCATCAAACGCAGCTCGGAAATCATTATGCCCCTCAACTTCTTCCGTATCAATGCCGGTTATTTCTTCCATGAAGCGATTCCAATACAGATACCTGAATCATCTTCCGCATCTTTTACAAAAACGCCTAACGGTAGTTTATCCAAAATCGTATTAATCAATTCATGTAATGAATCTTGCCTTTGTAAGATTGGCCGGATATCCTTCCTGCCATAAGTGCTGCCCATTAACAAAATGCTTAAAAATACTAATTTGGGTATAAAGATATTTATTTTTATCACAATCTCTCCTGGAAAACGTTACTAAAATCAATCTCTTCCTGAAAAAACACCTCTTTTGAAAGAAGAGCAGCGTTCTGTGTAATAAATATTGCCAAATATTATCTACCTTTACCGGGAATTTAATGATGAAAGATGAGATTTGACGAATTGGACTTAGAAGAGGCCGTATTGGATGGCCTTGACGCAATGAATTTTCTGGAGACAACTCCAGTACAGGAACTAACGATTCCGGTTATTTTGGAAGGGAAAGACATTATTGCCTGTGCACAGACTGGAACAGGAAAAACTGCGGCTTATGTGTTGCCGGTGATCAATGAACTCAGCAAAGGATTACATCCAGCCAATGCAATCAATGCCATTATCATGGCTCCCACACGCGAATTGGCCCAACAGATCGACCAGCAAATCGAAGGTTTCACCTACTTTGTCCCCGTTTCCGCCGTGGCCGTTTACGGAGGAACGGACGGCATTGCTGGGAGCAACAAAAGCGGGGAATGGAAATGGGTGCTGATATTGTGATTGCTACCCCCGGACGTCTGTTGTCGCATATTAAGCTGGGCACTGTCGATCTGTCACAAGTTTCCTTCTTCATCCTGGACGAAGCGGACGGATGCTCGACATGGGATTTTATGATGATATTATGCAGGTTTACAAGCTATTACCAGAAACCTGCCAAACCATCATGTTCTCCGCCACCATGCCTCCCAAGATCCGGACACTGGCTCAAACAATCTTGAAAAATCCGGAAGAAGTCAAAATAGCCATCTCCCGTCCACCCGAAACAATCATGCAAACGGCCTATGTCTGCTATGACATGCAGAAACTGCGCATACTGGAAGACCTGTTCTCACAGAGTCGTCCGCAGCGTGTCATCATATTTTCATCTTCGAAAATGAAAGTAAAGGAGCTAGCATCCACCCTCAAACGGATGAAGTTCAATGTGGCTGCCATGCATTCGGATCTTGAGCAGTCACAGCGTGAAGAAGTGATGAAAGAGTTCAAGAACGGGCGTATCGATATCCTCGTTGCCACTGATGTCGTTTCGCGCGGTATCGATATCAACGACATCAACTGGTAATCAATTTCGACATACCCCACGATCCGGAAGACTACGTACACCGCATCGGCCGTACTGCCCGCGGAACAAACGGCGAAGGGCTGGCCATCACTTTCATTTCAACCGAAGAACAATTCCAATTCAAACGCATCGAAGAATTCTTGGATAAGGAAATCTACAAAATACCGATCGATCCTAAATTCGGAGAAACTCCTTTATACGAACCCGAAAATATTCCAATATGCGCCGCGGTAGAGGACGCCCCCGTAAAGACGGTGGAAAAGGAAAAAGCAACAACCACCCCGGCGGCGGTAACCAGCGCCGTAGAGGTAGACCAAGAAAGGAAGCATAAGCTACATTTATAAATGGAGGTGCCAAAACAAAAGCCTGCTAACAGATACAATCTAGGTACAGATTTCACAGAAAATACGGAAAGAAAATAAATTTACTCGTATAATTCCGTGAAATTTGTTCCTAAAAAATTGTGATAAAGTCGTTTGGACACCTTCATTTTTTAGTCATAAAAAGCCGCTGGTATGAATCAAAGCATGTTTGGTATCTCTCCAATTATATAGATTATACTCTGATGACATCTGTTTCATTTTTACTACCTTTGAGCCGAAAAACAGATTAATAAGAACATGAACAACCTTTACCATAGAATTCTTTTTACGTGGATAATCGTAATAAGCAACCTTGCCGGAATACATGCTTTTGCAGAAAACATATCTCTATCTGACAGCCTGATAACAGATGATTATGTGTACGAATATACCTTTTCTGATTTTGATAAGGCACAACAAATCATGGAGAAACTAAGGGAACGGAAAACTCTTTCACCACATCGTATGGATATTGTGGAAGGAGACTTATACTTTAATACAGGCAAGTACTACCAAGCCTTAAAGTTTTATAAGCGGGCATTGGAAAGCGAATTCTGTAAAAGCGGATGATAAGCAGTATATGGAACAGGTTCACCGAATGATTTCGAGTTACGACTGCCTGCATGACGAGCTGAAGAAAGCTGACTACGTAAAGCTGTTGTTACAAAAAGCAAAAGCATGCGGAAATAAAGAAATGGAATCGATAGCATTGTTCAACATGGGTAAAATGATTTATTATCAAGAAGATAAAAAACAGGGATACGAATTGATGAACGAAGCCATCGAACTAATGAAAAACACTGATTACAAGTATAAATATGACAATCTTCGATATAATTATAACACGCTGCTAATCATGCAGCAACGGGACAACCAGTATGAAAAAGCACTAAAGACTCTCGATCTGCTAGAGGAAATCGTGACAAAGGATATGGAGGGGACAACGGATATCGGCAGCCTGACAGACAAGGAGAAAAAGACGATGTACGCCCAACGCGCACTTATCCTCTCACGTTTGGGTAGGATGCAGGAAGCGGACGAGGCGTATCGACCTGGCTGCAATCGGAGATACTTATAGCAAAGATGATTATCTGATTATTCCTTACCTGATGGACAGAAAGCTCTATGACAAGGTAATCGAGATGAATAAGGCACATGAAGATTTCCTATACACCCATAATGACACGGTCACTTACCATATGAGAACGATCAAGCGTTCACTTGGAGATGCCTATGAAAAGAAAAAAGAGTATAAAGAGGCGGCCAAATATTTCAAGGACCTCGCCATTTTAATAGATAGTCTGAAAGTGCGGGAACAAAAAAGTTCAGCCTTGGAACTGGCCAAAATCTATGAGACACACGAAAAAGATATGCAAATAAAAGAACAAAAGGCCAAACTCGAAGAGCAACACATCATATTGGTTGCAATATTGGGAGTATTATTCCTCGCCGGACTGGCATTCTATCTGGTTATTCGTCATCTACGTGCAATCAAACGCAAGAATCGTTTCCTAGCCAGACAGATCGACAGCCAATTGGCTTACCGGGAAGAACTGCATAAGGCTAACGAAGAAATCAAACAGCTGTTAAAACAGCAACATGAGCCGTCTCTTCCGATAGCAAGCGGGAAACAAACACAATCCAGAGAAAAGGAAGAAGATTATGGCGACATACGAACGTCAGCAGAAGACAAAAAGCTATTTGAAGAACTGGACCGCCTGGTCGAAGAGGATAAACTGTTCTTGGACCCGAACATATCCAGGGAACTGCTACTGAACCAACTCCATATTTCCAAAAACACGTTCGCCCAATTGATCCAGGCATATAGCGGAACAAACTTTAGCGGATATATCAATAACAAGCGCCTGGACTATTCCATCCACCTACTCAAAGACTACAAAAGATACACGATAGAGGCCGTAGCTACCGATTCCGGCTTCAGTAACGTCCGCAGCTTCTACCGTATCTTTCGTGAAAAGTATGGTATGACACCCTCAGAATACAGGAACACATTTGAGAAAGAATAAATAAAAAAGGGGGAGAGCAAAATGTGCTTGTCCCCCTCTATAAATATCGGGAATCTCCTATTTATCCGTTCATCGAAGCCAGGAACTCCATATTATCAAATGTCTGCTCCATGCGTTTCTTGACAAATTCCATAGCCTCCATAGAGTTCATATCGGCTAAGTACTTACGCAAAATCCACATACGGTTTACCGTACTTTCATCCTGCAACAGATCGTCGCGACGCGTGCTGGACGCCGTGATATCGACAGCCGGATAAACACGTTTGTTCGCCAGTTTGCGATCCAACTGCAATTCCATATTCCCCGTTCCTTTGAATTCTTCAAAGATCACATCGTCCATCTTCGAACCGGTTTCTGTCAATGCCGTTGCCAGGATTGTCAAACTACCACCGTTTTCGATGTTACGGGCAGCCCCGAAGAAACGTTTTGGTTTCTGCAAAGCATTCGCATCCACACCACCGGAGAGAACCTTTCCAGAAGCCGGTTGAACCGTATTGTAAGCACGAGCCAAACGTGTGATAGAGTCTAACAGGATCACGACATCATGGCCACATTCCACCATACGTTTAGCCTTGTTCAGAACGATCTCTGCGATCTTCACATGGCGTTCAGCCGGTTCGTCGAAAGTAGATGCGATCACTTCGGCATCTACACTACGAGCCATATCGGTTACCTCCTCAGGACGTTCGTCGATCAACAGGATAATCATATACACTTCAGGGTGGTTGGAAGCAATCGCATTGGCAATATCTTTCAACAGCATTGTCTTACCGGTCTTCGGCTGGGCTACGATCAGACCACGTTGTCCTTTACCGATCGGTGAAAACAAGTCAACTACACGTACGGCGATATTGTCGTACACTTTCGGAGACTTACGGGCCGTCAACATAAATTTTTCGTCCGGGAAAAGAGGGGTCAGATGATCGAAAGGAACGCGGTCGCGAACCTCTTCCGGCGTACGGCCATTGATCTTGTCCACTTTGACAAGCGGGAAATATTTTTCACCTTCCTTCGGAGGACGGATAGCACCCTCCACCACGTCACCAGTCTTCAAGCCAAACAACTTGATCTGCGATTGTGATACATAAATATCATCCGGGGAAGTCAGGTAATTATAATCGGAAGAACGCAGGAAACCATATCCGTCAGGCATCATTTCCAACACACCTACCCCTGTCAGTATACCGTCAAACTCATACTGTTTTTCCTGCACAGCATTGTTGTTATTATTGTTGCGCTGGTTGTTATGATTATTCTGATTGTTCTGTCTATTGTTATTCTGACGAGCATTGTTCTGCTGAGCGGCTGCAGGTTGTTCTGCCTGTGCCTTCGGTTCCGGTTTTACAGGTGTAGAAGAGAATGGGAAAAGCTGATCGAGAACCGATTTGGTGTCCGGATGACGGAATACCACACGTTTAGGTTCATCTACCGGAGTCGAAGCCGGCGCATCAGTTTCCACTACAGCCGGCTCTTCCGTTACCTCGGGAGCAATTTCCGCCGGAAGCTCTCCGTTGTCCGATTCCACCACAACGGGAGGAAGCAACGGTTTCTCTACAGGCTTGTCAGTCTTCTTAACCATTTTCTTTGCTGCTGGTTTTACCGTTTCGGTAGGAACATCGGCAGTTGTGTCATTTACTTGAACTAGAGCTTCGGATACAGGGGCATTCACTGAAACCGTGCTTTTAGAAACGACTGTTTCTTCGTTTTTCTGGACAGGAACAGCAGCCGCAGCCACTTTTTCTTTCTTGTCAATACGTGTCCGTCTTTTACGTTCGGGCTGTTCCGGAGCCTCTGAGGCGACCTCTTCTGTCGAAACTTCAACGGGTGTGGCGGGAGCAGCAGCTTTTGTTTTGGCATCAGCTTTTGCACCTTTTGGAGCCGCGGCTTTTGTTTTCTTAGCCTTAGTCTGCCTTTCTGCTTTCTTTGCTTCCTTTTCTTTCTCCTTTTCAGCCTGGATGCCAGCGTATGAAATGGCCTGTTCGTCAAGATCCTGTATACAAGTTCCTCTTTCTTAAGAGAACTTACTTTTTTAATACCTAACTCTTCCGCTATACTTTGCAACTCAGGAAGGAGTTTTTCATTTAGTTCTAGAATGTTATATTTTTGCATAATGCGAAGTGAATAATAAAAACGACGTACTACACGACCTGGCACGGCACGTGTACAACGCAATCATTGTATCTTTTATAATTTGATAATTAATAATTTCATGTGAAAACCGGATTGTTGAGCTAATTTGAATCATTAGTAACACATCTGCGGAGTAAATCTTTGCAAATGTAATAATATTTTTACTTACTCTCGCTTTTTGTCGAAAAAAAATTCACAACTAACACACTTTTAGTTGTTTTGTCCAAGCAAAAACGATCATCGGAGCGTTCCCCTACAATCCAGATAACAGCGTCTCCGCTGCATAAAAGCCAAGTTCGTTCTTTATCGAAACGGCTGAACTTATGATCCGAAAAATAATCGCTTAATTTCTTCCGCCCTTTCATGCCAAAAGGGATAAACCAATCTCCCTCTTTCCATGTACGCAGGGTAAGTGGAAAGGACAGTTTGTCGTAATCAAAATAGGCGATATTTTTGTCTTTCCGGATATGGAAATCTTTCTTAATAACAATCTTCTCAAAAGAAAGTTCAACAGGACCGGACCAAACTTTCTCACCACCGGTCAGTGTATATTCACAAACCTCTTCCTTTACAAGGGGAGACAACAATAAATAGTCCCGATCTTTTATCAACCGGTGTGTAGAAGAGAAAAAAGTTTTACCCGATTCTTTCGTCAGGGACAAATAAACATCCTCTGCCACCTGACGAGTAAGTCATAAGTCTTGAGCAACTCATATAAAATCGCATCAGGTGACGGGTAATGCATTAGGGTGGCAATAGAAAGGCGGTCTCCTTGCTTGACCACGGTATTCCTCGCCTCTTCCACCACATGCAGATAAATGGCTTCAACAGCCGACAGATGTTCAGATGTACGGGCTATCGAATTTTTCACAGAAGGATTGATTTCCTTCAGAAGCGGAAGGACACGCAAGCGGATAAAATTCCGCGTATAGGCATCGGAAAGATTAGTGCTGTCGGTCACATACCTCAAACCGCGCCTGGCAAGCCATTCCAAAATATCTTCACGGCTCACGGCAAGCAAGGGACGCACCACAAAACCATTTTTAGGACGAATCCCACTCATACCTCGGATACCGGTTCCGCGTACCAGATTCATCAAAAGCGTTTCCACACTGTCGTCACGATGATGAGCTACCGCAATAGCCTGCGCTCCAGTCGCGACCCGTTGTTCTTCAAACCAGTCATAGCGCAACTCGCGGGCAGCCATTTCAATGGAAAGACGACGGCTGGCCGCATATTTCCGGGTATCGAAGTCCGTCATCAAGAAAGGGACATCCAGTTTTCGGGCATACTCCCTTACAAACTGTTCATCACGCAGGGATTCGTCTCCCCGCAAATGAAAATTACAATGCGCCGCAATACAGGAATAGCCCGACTCCACCAAAATGGTGAGTAGGGCTATTGAATCTGCTCCGCCACTTACACCGACCAGAACCGGACGGTTTCCGTAAGCAACCGATATTTCTCTATATATGCACGGACAACGTCGCGCATCCGATTATTCTTCTATGCCTGCCAATTCAGGGTCGATCATGATACGACCACAGTATTCGCAAACGATCACTTTCTTACGCAACTTGATATCCAACTGTTTCTGGGGCGGAATCTTGTTGAAACAACCACCGCAGGCACCACGCTGTACATATACGACAGCCAAGCCGTTACGTGCCCCCTTGCGGATACGTTTGAAAGCAGTCAAGAGGCGCGGTTCGATATTCGCCTCCAGTTTCTTTGCTTTTTCGCGCAGTTTCTCTTCGTCCTGCTTGGTTTCGGAAATGATCTGTTCCAGTTCACCCTGCTTTTGAACCAAATCAGCCTTACGGCCTTCCAGTCTTTCGGACAGTTCGGCGATTTCTTCCTTCTTACGGTTGATCGCTTCACCGAATTCACGAATCTTCTTTTCAGAGAACTCG
>ENA-OQCK01000839-OQCK01000839.1-human-gut-metagenome-genome-assembly--contig:-NODE-839-length-14039-cov-1.902602_pt1 | contig 14039 bp, 19 predicted proteins | sample MGYA00242498_ERZ504578 | MGnify/ENA primary metagenome ERZ504578 (study PRJEB26092, sample SAMD00036229) | human gut metagenome | host: Homo sapiens | study: EMG produced TPA metagenomics assembly of... | reverse complement strand
CCGCTTGGACGCGCCGTGCATATGTCGGTGGATCGATATCGAAAGGAGAGGTGGAAGCCGAATACCGTAAGGTGGGCGAAACTACTTGGGAGTCTGTGCTGTCTAATGAAATAAGCTATGAGGGAGAAGACTTTTTGATCATGATGACTCACTTGACGCCGGGGACGGATTACGAATATCGGTTGACGATGAACGGGACGGTTGGTGAAATACTCACATTTACGACCGATACGATCATGCAGGTCCCGAATCTCGGCTTTGACGATTGGGTGATGAAAAACGAAAAGACTTGGTATCCGAATGCGACATTGGACGATGCCGATCATTTCTGGGATTCCGGTAACGAGGGGGCCAGTATCGCCAGCCGTAACCCGACTGCACCGGAAACGGGCGATGTGGTGAAAGGTCGTGCCGTCAAGATGGCTTCCGATTATATCAGCATCGCCAGCAAGTTCGCCGCCGGTAACATCTATACGGGCGATTTTGTCGGTTTGGCAGGTATCGAAGGGGCTGAACTCGATTTTGGACAACCTTATATCGGAAGACCTTCGGCATTGAAAGGATATTACAAATATACGCCGGGCGTGATTGACCAGGCAAAAGCTCCATACGATGCTTGATGGGACAGACGGATTCATGCCATATTTATATCGGTTTGTTCGATTGGAGTGCTCCGTTTCGTGTCAACACAACAACAGGTACTTTGTTGACCTGACCTGGAACAACGAATCGATGATCGCATTCGGTGAATTAAAATCGAACGAAGCGACAGGTAGCGATTACAAACAGTTTAAAATCAACTTGACTTATCGCGACTACTTCACCCGTCCAAAATACATCCTGATCGTAGCCTCTGCCAGCAAATACGGTGACTACTTCACAGGTAGCACGAGTAGCGTGATGTATTTGGACGAGTGTGAGTTGGTGTTTGAGTAGATTGACAATTGGGGATAACCGGAAACATTGTTCCCGGCATCGTGCGGTCGGGAAGTAGTTGACAACGCTATTTTTAGCGTGCCGGAATAAAAACAGATAGAAAGATGAAAAAAAATAGTTTTTTAATTGGTTGGATCGTTTTGATCGTGGGGCTGCTTTGCTCGGTGAGAGGCGGGGCGGTAGATGTGAATTCGGCGGAGGCGTTGAGAAATGCTTTAGGCAATGCAACGGTGGATGGAAATGTTGTGACGTTGACGGGAATTGTGAACTTGAGTAGTACGTTAAATATTACTGGAGGGACGATGATACTTGATTTGAATGGAAAGACGATTATCTATGATCGTACGGGAACACAAGAAAATGCTACAGCTATTAATGTGAATGGCGGTAATATTGTTATAAAGAATGGGACGATAGAAACCTATGCTGCAAATGGACAAAATAATGGTTGGAATACAAAAGGAGGAAATGGCTATAATGCAACGGCTGTCGTTTTTAATAGTGGAAAAGTATCATTGTTATCAATGTCGCTAAAAGCAATACCAGGAAAAGGTGGAAGTGGACAGAACTTTTGGGGGCAGTCAAATCCAGGAAATGATGGTTCTCCTTGGGTTGTGGATGCTGAGGGTAATAATACATTAGGTGACGTAGTTCCTTATGGAGCTTATTTTTCAAATCCATCGGATGTAAAATATACTGAAAAAGGTGAAGGTATAAATCAACAAGATGCTATTGTTTCTCTTACTCAATATAATATTGCCTACAACACCAATGGTGGTACAACTACGGTTCAAGGGACACCTTCCTATACCATCGAAACCACCGATTTTATCTTACCGACAGTGACAAAAAACGGTTACACTGTCGACTGGACATATAACGGTAATCCGGTCAATCCAACAGCTTTGCCAACAACGGCAGACCGTGTAGCCAGCAAAGACATGACTTTTGTTGCCACATGGACTCCGGTCTCTTATAAAGTCGTTTATGATGTTGACGGTGGAGTCGCACTCCCTGACAGTTCATATAATATCGAAACGGCTCTTACCACTTTGCCAACTCCTCAAAGAGAAGGATATGTTTTCGATGGATGGTATCGGGGTAATCAGAAAGTAACCTCTATCCCTGCCGGAACGGGTGATGTCACCCTTAAAGCGCATTGGACGGAGATTTCTTATACGCTTTCCTTTAAGACGAACAATGGCACTTCTTTAGCAGATATTTCTTATACAAAAACACAACCGGGAACTTTACCTTCCGGTCTGACAAAAGAAGGATATATGTTCGGAGGATGGTTTCTGGATGAGAATTTTACTGGAAGCAAATTAGAGGCTGTGCCTTTTCCGGCAGGAACGGCAGGACAAACGAATATTCCGGTAATGGTCTATGCCAAATGGACCCTACCCCGTACACCATCACCTTCAACACCAACGGAGGTTCCGATCAGGATGCTCTGCGCTACACCATTGAGACCGAAACATTCAAACTCCCAACGAGGACGACGAAAGCAGGTTATACATTGGTAGGCTGGTATATAGATGAAGATCTAACCAAATCTTATGGGGAAGTTGTAAAGGTACCCACGGAGATTTTACTTTATATGCCAAATGGGAGTTGGCACAATATACAATCGAATATGAACTTTACGGGTATGGCAATAATCCGCCTGATGCCGTGACTTGCTATAATATTGAAAAAGAAGTCAAATTACCGACTCCGCAACGTGATAACTTTACGTTTGTCGGATGGCATAAAGATGACCTGTTGAAGGATCAGGCACTAATGATCATTCCTGCTGGAACGACCGGCAATTTGAAACTATATGCCGAATGGACAATGGGTAACTCTGTGCAGATATCACGTCCGGCGAACGGGACAATCACGGTGAAGAGCGGATCGACGGAAGTGAAACCCGGTGATAAGGTCGGAGCGAACACCTCGTTGACAATTACGGCAACACCTGCTTCGGCCGATTATAAATTGTCGAAACTGGTTGTCAATAATATTGAATATACGACTAGCCTCAAACAGTTGTGATGCCTGCTGAAGGTGGTTTGACCATCTCGGCTGTCTTTATTGATCCGCGCCCGGCAGCTCCGCTCCCAAAGTAACGACCGATCCTGTCAATACGGACTATGTTCCGAGTGGAGAACCCGTGACATTCACGATGGAAAAAAGCGGCGAATGTGATTCCTTGCTGTACAGTATAGACGGTTCTACCCCTAAACTCTATACCGGAGCTTTTCAGGTAAGCACTATTACGACTGCCACCAAAACGGTTGCCGTACAAGCCATAGCCCGCAAGTCCGGTTGCAAGGATGGTGTTACGACTCGTAACATCACGTTCCGTTCCGGAAAGATCACCATCACATTCAACCTGCCGAAAGGAATCACTGCCAGCAATCCCGCAGGTGGTGAAGTCGTGGAAGCCGTAGCAAGTGGCGGGGCTTTTGAATTCAAGCTGATTGTGGATAAGAACTATTTCCAAACATTGGATTCTATAAAGGTGACAGCAAACGGAACTGTTATCACACCTGATATTTATGGCATTTACACCTTAAGTAACCAGACTTCTGACGTAATTGTCAATGTGAGCGGTATTTCCGGTGTAACCCATCTGATTACTTTGGTACAGTCGGCTAATGGTATGATTGCTTTTACCGGTGATGAGGATGCAGAGAATTCCAGGAACGTCAATCATGGAGATCCTGTTTCGGTGACGGCTATGGCTGATGAAAATTATAAATTCCAGTCGTGGACGGATGGTGAGACAGCTAATCCTCGTACGTTTATGGCTGAGTCGGATGTGACGTTGCAGGCACGCTTCGTGAAGGACAGTGCCGGATTTTCTGTTATTCTTCCTGAATTGGAAGGGGTGACAGTCAAACCGCTTACCGGGTATTCGACTGAAGTCAAGCCGGGGGGCAAATTCAAATTCTATTTGCGTCTGGAGGCGGATTACGACGAATCTGTCCCTGTCGTGTATGCCAATAATGAAAAATTGAACGTGAATCAGGAGGTGTATAGTATATATGATATTTCCGAGAATATCCGTATTTCTGTTGATGGGATCGTTCGCAATAAGGTGAAACCGGTATTGCAGGAGCATGTGTCGGCTATCGATGTGGAAACCGGTTCAGATGTATCCGGCCTCTCTCTATTCACGGCTGCCATGATTGTATTGCAGGCTGATGCGCCTGAAGGACAAGTATTTTCGAAATGGAATGATGGCAAGCGATAATCCTCGTATCGTAACGGCTGCCGATGCATCGCAACTGTTTCCGTTATTCCTGCCTAAAACAGGGCAGGATGCTGTATGTGTCAAACTGCCTGTCCTTGCCGGTGCGGGTATGGGGGCTGTCAATGCGAATGCGGCGGTCGTGGCCAAAGGGGAATCTGTTCAGTTGAAACTGGTCGTTTTGCCGTCATATAGCCAAAGCGACGTCAAAGTCTTTGCCAATGGAAAAGAACTGGATGCAGCCTTGTCTTTGAGAGCTTCTTCTGAAACGAAAACATTGTTTTATACGCTTTCCGATGTGTCGGAGGATATGATGGTGGATGTCTCCGGGTTGAAGCTGAATGAATATGTCGTTTCTCTCGAACAACAGGAAGGCGGGACGGTAAAAGCCAGTCAAGTCGGTATGTTAAAACATGGAACGGTTATCACATTGACGCAACGCCAAACAAGGGTAATATGTTTATGAAATGGGGGGATGGCAACACATTGAATCCTTATCAATATGTGGTGACGGACAATTGTACGTTGAAAGGAGCTTTTGCAGCTTCGAATATGTCGGTAGGAAATGAAAACGTATCGATCCCGGCTGTGCGTATCTATGCAGCCGGAGGCTCTTTGCACATTCTGTCTCCTGAAATTTCCGAATTGTTCGTCTGGAGTCTGGAAGGAAAGCTGATAAAGAAGGCAGGTGTCCCGGCCGGTTATTCGTCTTATCTGCTGCCGGCTGGTATGTATGTGGTGAAGGTCGGAAATGGTGAATCGGTAAAGATTGTAATCCGATGAACTATCTTTTCCATCTAACCAAATTATTCCTTACCTTTGTGCCTCAAAAAGAGAACACAAGGTATGGAAAAACATTTTAAGAGAACGCTGATTACTACGGCGTTGCCGTATGCGAACGGGCCAGTGCATATCGGACATTTGGCCGGAGTATATGTGCCTGCTGATATTTATGCACGTTATCTTCGCCTGAAGGGGGAAGAGGTTTTGATGATTGGTGGATCGGATGAGCATGGAGTGCCTATCACGCTGAGAGCGAAGAAAGAAGGGATTACACCGCAGGATGTGGTGGACCGTTATCATGGTATTATTAAGAAGTCTTTTGAGGAGTTCGGTATCTCGTTCGATATCTATTCCCGTACGACTTCGGCTACACATCGCCAGGTGGCGTCGGACTTCTTCCGTACCTTATACGATAAAGGAGAGTTTATCGAGAAAACAAGCGAACAGTATTATGACGAAGAAGCGAAACAGTTTCTTGCCGACCGCTATATAACCGGGACTTGCCCGCATTGCGGCAATGAAAAAGCCTATGGTGACCAGTGCGAGGCCTGCGGAACCTCTTTGAGCCCGACGGACCTGATCGACCGAAATCCGCTATCAGTGGCAGCCAGCCGGTGATGAAAGAGACCAAACACTGGTATCTGCCTTTGGACAAATGGGAACCATTCCTGCGCCAGTGGATACTGGAAGGGCATAAAGAATGGAAACCGAACGTATACGGACAGTGCAAGAGTTGGCTGGATATGGGATTGCAGCCTCGTGCAGTAAGTCGCGATCTCGACTGGGGGATTCCTGTGCCGGTGGACGGTGCGGAAGGGAAGGTTCTGTATGTTTGGTTCGATGCGCCTATCGGATATATCTCCAATACAAAAGAACTGCTCCCCGAAAGTTGGGAAACCTGGTGGAAAGATCCTGAAACCAAGATGGTGCATTTCATCGGTAAGGACAATATCGTGTTCCACTGTATCGTGTTCCCGGCTATGCTGAAAGCCGAAGGTTCCTATAACTTGCCGGAAAATGTGCCGGCCAATGAGTTCCTGAATCTGGAAGGCGACAAGATCTCCACTTCCCGCAACTGGGCTGTCTGGTTGAACGAATATTTGGTGGATATGCCGGGCAAGCAGGATGTGTTGCGCTATGTTTTGACGGCCAATGCTCCGGAAACGAAAGACAACGATTTCACCTGGAAAGATTTCCAGGCACGCAATAACAATGAGTTGGTTGCCATCTTAGGTAACTTTGTCAACCGTGCTTTGGTGCTTACCGAAAAGTATTTCGAAGGTAAGGTGCCGGCTGCCGGTGAGCTGACCGATTATGACCGTCAGACATTGACCGATTTCGCGAATGTAAAGGCCGACGTGAACGTCTGTTAGATACTTACCATTTCCGTGACGCACAGAAAGAAGCGATGAACCTGGCGCGTATCGGCAACAAGTACCTGGCTGATACGGAACCCTGGAAATTGGCAAAGACCGATATGGCACGTGTCGCCACGATTATGAACATCGCTTTGCAGATCACGGCAAATCTGGCGATCGCTTTCGAACCGTTCCTGCCGTTCAGCATGGAGAAACTGAACAAGATGTTGAATGTGGAACCGTTAGGCTGGAACCGCTTGGGATCGACTGACCTGTTGGAAGCCGGCCATCAGTTGGGCAAATCGGAACTGCTGTTCGAGAAGATTGAAGACAGTGTGATCGAAGCGCAGGTACAAAAGCTGTTGGATACGAAGAAAGCAAACGAGGAAGCCAACTACAAGGCGAAACCCATCCGTGAGAATATTGAGTTCGATGACTTCATGAAGCTGGATATCCGTGTCGGGACCGTGTTGGAATGTACGAAAGTGCCTAAGGCGGACAAGTTGTTGCAGTTCCGTATCGATGACGGTCTGGAAAAACGTACGATCGTTTCGGGTATCGCCCAGCATTACAAGCCGGAAGACCTTGTGGGCAAGCAGGTTTGCTTCATTGCCAATCTGGCTCCGCGCAAGTTGAAAGGTATCGTTTCTGAAGGAATGATCCTTTCCGCAGAAAACTTCGACGGCAAGCTGGCTGTCATCACTCCTGAAAAAGAGGTAAAACCGGGCAGCGAAGTGAAATAATCTGGTTAATCCTTCGTTGTAGTGACGAAGGATTAATTAATCGGAAAACAGATAATATAATGTTGGAAGAACAGATACAGATGGTCGACTTGCATGGACAATATCTCCGGTTCAAAGAGGAGATCAATGGGGCCATGCAGGCGGTGACCGACAGTTGTGCCTTTATCAATGGTCCGCAGGTGAAAACCTTTGCCGGACATTTGGCTGACTATCTTCAGGTTCCATATGTGATCCCTTGCGGTAACGGGACGGATGCTTTGCAGATTGCTTGATGGCATTGGAGCTTCAGCCCGGCGATGAGGTGATCCTGCCGGCATTTACTTATATAGCGGCTGCCGAGGTTGTCGCTTTGTTGGGATTGACGCCCGTGTTGGTGGATGTCGATCCTTGTACCTTCAATATCGATCCCCGGAAAATAGAAGCGGCTGTTTCGGAACGGACAAAGGCGGTTGTGGCCGTCCACCTGTTCGGACAAGCCTGCGATATGGAGCCGATCATGGCTTTGGCTGATGCCTATCATCTGTATGTCGTGGAAGATAACGCCCAGTCCATCGGTGCCGATTATTGCTTTTCCGAGGAAGGTACAAAAGGCCGGAACGATCGGGCATATCGGGACTACTTCTTTTTTCCCGTCCAAGCCGTTGGCTTGCTATGGTGACGGAGGTGCGTTGATGACTTCCGACGAAGCGTTGGCTGCCCGTATCTTCATGATTGCCAATCATGGTCAGGAATGTAAATACCAACATAGGCGGATCGGATGCAACTCCCGTCTGGATACGTTGCAAGCTGCCGTGCTGGATGTGAAGTTGAAGCATCTGGAGGAGTTCACGGAAGCCCGCAGGTCGGTTGCCCGCCAGTACGATGAAGCCTTATCTTCCTGCGATTCGTTGGTTATCCCTGCGAAATCGACATTTTCGACTCATGTGTATCACCAATATACGATTCAGGTAAAAGGCGGTCGGCGGAATGCTCTTCAGCATCTGTTGAAAGAGCAGGGAATCCCTTCCATGATCTATTATCCCCTGCCGGTGCACCGTCAGGAAGCTTACCGTCAGATCTCCCGTGTATCCGGCAATTTGGACGTCTCCATCCGTTTGTGCGAATCCGTCCTTTCCTTGCCCATTCATACGGAAATGTCCCTCGGACAACAGCAATATATAATAGAAAACTAAAAGATTTATGATTTATGAATTATGATTTATGCGTCACAAATAAATCATAAATTATAAATCATAAATCATAAATCAAACAATGATGGATAAAAAGATAAAATTTGCAGTCATCGGTTGTGGCCATATCGGCAAACGTCATGCCGAGATGGTGACACGCGATCCGGGAGCCGAGCTGGTGGCCCTTTGTGATATTCGTCCTCGTGAAGAATTGGGGATTGAAGCATACGACGTTCCGTTCTTTTCTTCCCTTACGGAATTATTGCAGAGTGGCCTCTTTATAGATGTCGTGAATATCTGCGTCCCCAACGGCTTACATGCGGTGATGGCTATCCAGGCTGTCGAAGCTGGTTGCAACGTCGTGATCGAGAAGCCGATGGCACTGACACTTGCCGATGCCGAAAAGGTGGTCTATACTTCGCTGAAATACCGTAAACAAGTGTTCTGCGTCATGCAAAACCGTTATTCTCCTCCTTCTGTCTGGATCAAGGAGATGGTAGATTCCGGTAAGTTAGGCAAAATCTATATGGTTCAGTTGAATTGTTATTGGAACCGTGACGAGCGCTATTATAAACCTGGAGGCTGGCACGGCGATGCAGCTTTGGACGGAGGGACGCTTTTCACCCAGTTCTCCCATTTCATCGACATTATGTACTGGCTTTTTGGAGATATCTGCAACATCCAGGCTCGCTTTGCTGATTTCAACCATGCCGGACTCACGGCTTTTGAAGATTCGGGTTTTGTGAATTTCAACTTCGTGAACGGAGGAATGGGGAGCTTGAGTTATTCCACTTCTGTCTGGAACAAGAACATGGAAAGCAGTATGCTGATTGTTGCGGAGAACGGCAGCGTGAAAATCGGCGGACAGTATATGAACGAAGTCGAATACTGCCATATCAAAGAGTATGAAATGCCGGAACTGGCACCGACGAATCCGGGAAATGACTACGGGCCTTATAAAGGTTCCGCCCAGAACCATAATTTCGTGATCCGTAATGTGGTCCGTGTCCTTTCCGGTGCAAGTTCGGAATGTATCACGACCAACGTACTGGAAGGCATGAAGGTCGTTGATATTATCCAGCGGATTTATGCTTTGAAGAAATAAATGCGATCTATGGGCGGGGTGGCGTATTAAATATGTATTCCGTATTCATGTTTCACCTCGTCCATCACAAAAGTGCTTTCGAGCGAGCCGAGACTGTCGATCGTGCCTAACACGTTCAGGATAAACTCTTGGTAATACTTCATGTTTGGTGCATGGATTTTCAGCAGGTAGTCATAACTCCCCGATATGTTGTAGCATTCCGTGACTTGCGGAATCTCCTGTATGATCTTTGTGAATTCCGCCGCAATCTCTTTGTTCAGTCTTCTCAACTTGACGCTGCAAAAGACCACGAAGCCTGGTTTAGCTTTTCGGCGTCCAGCACGGCAATGTACTTCTTTATATATCCTCCGTTTTCGAGGCGTTTCAGGCGTTCGAATACGGGTGTCGACGAGAGGTTGACACTGGCGGCGAGCTCTTTTGTGGTGAGCCGGGCATTTGTTTGCAGGGTACGGAGGATCTGCAAGTCGACTTTGTCTAATTTCTCAAGTGTGTTCATAAGAATAAAATTCTGTCGAAATCTTTTTTTCGATCTTGATTCAGTTTATATGTTCTGTTAGTGGCTGTAAAAATAGCGTTATTTTCTGTATTTTCCGTATGTCTTGTTTGATATATCTGCCTGCTATAGTTTTGCTGGAAAATAAGCAAGAAGAATAATTTAAAAGAATACGACTATGGCAACGAAGAAATTACATTTCGAGACATTACAGGTTCATGTAGGGCAGGAGCAAGCCGATCCCGCGACAGATGCACGTGCCGTCCCTATTTATCAGACAACATCTTATGTATTTCATGATTCACAGCATGCTGCTGACCGTTTCGCCCTTCGCGATGCCGGGAATATTTATGGCCGCCTGACCAATTCGACACAGGGAGTTTTCGAAGCACGTGTTGCGGCTCTTGAAGGGGGAGTGGCTGGTCTGGCGGTGGCTTCCGGTGCGGCGGCCGTTACGTATGCCTTGCAAAATATACTTGGAGTGGGTGATCATATTGTGGCAGCGACAATCTCTATGGCGGTTCTTTCAATCTGATTACGCATACGTTAGCGGCTCAGGGTATTACTCATACGATTGTAAATGTAAACGACTCGAAGGCGCTGGAGGCTGCATCCGGGAGAATACGAAAGTAGTGTATGTCGAAACGTTCGGCAATCCTAATTCTGATGTTACCAATATCGATGCTGTGGCGGAGGTGGCCCACCGTCATAATATCCCGTTGATCGTGGATAATACATTCGGTACACCGTACCTGATCCGCCCGATCGAACACGGCGCCGATATCGTCGTCCATTCCGCCACCAAATTTATCGGCGGACACGGATCGAGCTTGGGAGGAGTGATTGTGGACAGTGGCAATTTCGATTGGAAAGCAAATGCCGATAAGTTCCCGACCTTGGGCAAACCGGACCCAAGTTATCATGGGGCGGTCTTTGCCGATGTGGCGGGGCCGGCAGCTTTCGTCACTCGCATCCGGGCTGTCATTCTGCGTGATACAGGAGCCACGATCTCGCCTTTCAATGCTTTTATCCTGCTGCAAGGTCTGGAAACCTTGTCTCTCCGTGTGGAACGTCACGTTGCCAATGCTCTGAAAGTTGTCAAGTATTTGTCCGGACATCCGAAAGTAACCAAAGTGAACCATCCGCTTCTTCCAGACCATCCGGATCATGAACTTTATAAAAAGTATTTTCCAAAAGGTGCCGGAAGTATTTTTACTTTCGAGATCGAAGGCGGACAGGAAGCGGCCTGGAAGTTTATCGATTCGCTCGAAATATTCTCCCTTCTTGCCAATGTGGCTGATGTGAAGAGCCTGGTGATCCATCCGTATACGACTACCCATTCTCAAATGACTCCGGAAGAGCTGGCCGGACAGCATATCACGCCTTCTACTGTGCGCCTGAGTATCGGTACCGAATATATCGATGATATCCTTGATGACCTGGACCAAGCTCTGGCAAAGGTTTGATGTAAGATGGCAATGTGTTTTTGTTTTGATGCAAGTGTAAGTTGTTTTCGACGTTGTCGAGAATAAATTCGACATTGTCGAGTTATATATTTGACGTTGTCGGGAATATATACGACAATGTCGAAAACAACTTACACTTGCATCTGAATGAAGAAGTATGGGATCGAATTTTTATTTTATCCTGAATAGTTTGTTTTTATAATCGATAATCACGGTGTTTTCAAAGAAATAAGCATTTCCGGTTATTCCCCAGACATCGAGGGAATTATAAATACTATCCCAAAGGCCGTCTTTGGCATAGTAGACTTTCGAATTGTTCAGGGCTTTTCCGCCGAACTCGATCGGTTTGGTTACATTAAAACCATAAAATGTTATTTCTTGTCCCCACCATAAAGGACCGCTTAGAGAGTCAACAATGGCTGAGTTGGATATTTCTAATGCTCTTTCTTTTGTTGTGACTAACTGGAATGGACTTGAGCCGGTGTCGAATATTAATTTGTGCTCCTTGCTATTGATACGAAATGCAGTCTCATTATACCATCTGTTAATTCAAATTTTTCTGCCGGTAAATCTGTGTATTCATTTGGTAAACTGTCTGTAATGGCGAGCCTGCATGATTTGTAATCGATTATCACTATTTTATCTTGAAACATATCTGTGGCAATCGTTCCGATATGCTTAGGTGTTTTGTATGGAGCGAGTCTATGGGGACTTCTCGCCAAAATCCTTTTTGTATACGACGTTAATATTGTTGAATGGAATGGCTCCCATTTTGAGACAGACATTTTTAAACATTCCGATAGAATCTAATTTGTTTACTAAGCCGGATTTTTCCAGATAGGGATCGATTGGATTTCCATAAAAGACTGTGTTATATGTTCCCAAATCAAATTGCATAGTGAAATCGTCCGATAGGTTTTCTATGTTTACAGGAATATATAAATATGCTTTTTCAATGTATATTCCGGAAATCGAATCACCTTCCCAACTGAATGGAATCCATTGCAGTGACTGTTTTCGTGAACAACTTGTGAAGATTAATAGAAGGAGAACAAAAGTAATCCCTTGTTTGTGTATTTTCATAAATGGTGATTTTTTGTTGTTAGAAAATAGTTTATTTCGGTGTCTCGTTGTTCTTAGCCAATGAAACCAAGCCTCCCATAGCCCCTAAGTTCATGGTGTCGAGTGCCGAACTCGGTACGATTACCATTGATCCTTTTTCTTTTAAGCCTTCGAACAGCATATTCATCCCTCTAAGATGCAATGCCACAGGATTGTCGGTATATTTCTTACTGGCTTGTTCGAACTTTTCTGCGATTTCCGTTTCTGCCGTTCCCAAGATGACGCGAGCTCTTCTTTCACGTTCGGCTGGGCCTCTTTGCTCATTGCTTCGGCCAGGTCTTGCGGAATAGCGATATCTTTGATACCGACAGTCTGGCATGTGATGCCCCATGGATTCGTATTTCTGTCTAAGACCTGTTGCAAATCCTCAGCTATCTTATCGCGTTCCTGCAAGAGATCCGACAGTTCGTGCTTACCGATGGTATCTCTTAAACCGGTCTGTGTGATATGTTCGATCGCTTTTTGATATTCCTGTACTTCCAATGCAGCTTTTTCCACGTCCCAGACGGTCCAATATACGACTGCATCCACATTTACCGGAACCGTATCTTTGGTCAGAGTTTGTTCGGCCTTGAACGCACTTACCCGTACACGCTGGTCGATATAAGTCGACACACTGTCTATAACCGGGATAATCATAAAGGGGCCGGGGCCTTTCAAGCCGCTGTATTTCCCCATACGCAAGACTACCGCCCGTTCCCACTGGTCGGCAATACGGATTGCAGAAGCCGCCAACCCGGAAAGAAGGAGCAGAAGGATGAATACCGGTAATGTTTACAATCTGCGAAACATACAAAACGGCTGATACGATAACCAGTATCAGAAATACGGAAAGGGATATGGGATTAAACCAACCCTTGTTAATTACATTTGTTGTCATATTCATTGTTTTTTAGAAGTTTCGATATCCTTTAATTTTTGAATAACCTCGTCCAGGCTGAAGCCGTAACTCAGTACGACAGAAGAAAATTGTGTACAAATTTCTTTTAACTTGTCTTCCCGTTCTTTTTCCGGAACTACATGGTCCGTTTTGCTAATAAACGTTCCGGTTCCTTGTTGAGTTTCTAAGATATTTTTGATCTCCAATTCTTTATAAGCCTTGGATACCGTATTTAGATTTACCTTCAACTCTACGGCAAGCGCTCTGACCGTAGGAAGTTGTTCACCCAACTTGAGTTGCCCGGATGCTATGCCAAACCTGATCTGATCAATGATCTGACGGTATATCGGCATACCGCTGGAGTAATCTAATAAAAACTTGATCATATGATTTTATATTATGCTATATTAATATTGTACTATTATTATAGTACAAATGTACAAGAACAAATTATTCCACAAAAACTTTTTATGAAAATTTTTAAGGTGCATGGATGAAATTTTTTGGAGAAATCGTATACAGGAATTCATACAGTGAAAGTAATCGATTGATACTTAAGGGTAGAGTAAGTCCCGAATTGGTCAAGAAGTATGTCTTTTGTGACTTTCGTGATCATCCCGAATCTGAGTGAGAAATCGTATCTTAGTGGCAGAAGGAACGCAAATAACGACTGAATTTGCGTCTTTTTTAAAAGCATTGGATCGACTCTCGCGCTCTTAGCATTAGTCTTTTGGCGGATCATTACG
>ENA-OQCK01000838-OQCK01000838.1-human-gut-metagenome-genome-assembly--contig:-NODE-838-length-14075-cov-1.516777_pt1 | contig 14075 bp, 19 predicted proteins | sample MGYA00242498_ERZ504578 | MGnify/ENA primary metagenome ERZ504578 (study PRJEB26092, sample SAMD00036229) | human gut metagenome | host: Homo sapiens | study: EMG produced TPA metagenomics assembly of... | reverse complement strand
ATTGATATTTGTTAAGCTTCTTCAACAATATCTCTCCATTCGATCCCTTTATTTTTGCCATCCTTGTCCACATGTGCTAGTGCCATCTGCGTTACCGGTTTTAGCAGTAATTATTCTCTCTCATTGCTGAAATCGCTGATCTTTTCTAGTAAGCTGTATGTATTCCTGAAAAGCATTCAGATCATTCAAAAGCACTTTCCAAAAATCAGCCACTTCTTCATACGCATCATTCACATCACTTTCTTCCGGCAATACATTTGTGGAATATCTATTATCCTTCAGCAGTGTACCTGAAATAGTATAAAGAGCACTAAGCGTTGTCAGATTTTTACTCCTTAACGAAAGTGTATTGCTTTTCCAATTAACAAGGTCTATTCCATTAATCGGTGCAAGAGGTTCTCCTTCTGTTAAAAGTTTTCTTGATATTACAGCAAATACATCGTCATCACTTGTAATAATATTATCGCCACGGCTTGTCTGCTTTGCATATTTATTGATTTTATTAAAAATTTTGCGAATCTTCTGTGTATCGGTATGCTCGACAAATATTACACTAATTTCTTCATTTGCCAAATCAGGATGCGGTTCTAACCTATTCATTGCAGCTGTCATTTTTTCACCTGCCGGAATTCCCATAACCCCTTTAATTGCTATCTTTAATGCAAGCAATCTATGCTGTCCATCAAGAAGCAATAAGACGTTCCTTCCCCGGCAACGTTAGAAAACCCATATCTTCATAGGAACTCTATATGCGGCAGGTAACGATGCATTGCTTCTGCTACTGACTCAAAAACAATCTCTTCATATCCTGAATAGATATCTATTATCAAACTTCCGAAAAATCGATTAGGATCGTCTACAACATATGGAACCATCTCCTCTACTACACGTCTGATGTCATATTCACGTTGCATTTTTTCATCAGCACTCATATCAGGCCATTCAGGTAATTCTTTTGCTATACCAACACTGTCAATCAACTGTCCCGCAGACATTTTTGCCAAGAAATATGGAGTGTTTCCCATCTTCACGTATGCATCCAATCGTTGCCATAATCTACCTCCTATCGCTTGTTATTCTATTGTATTTTAATATTATCACAAACGTGTTTATTTTTCAATCAGAATACATCATTATTTTAAAAAACTTTTATTCATAAAAAAACAAGGGCCTATAGCCTTGTTTTAATCATCCTCTTCATCTTTGATTGTTGGCGTATAATCCAAATAGTCTTTCAACTTCCTACTTCGCGACGGATGCCTCAATTTGCGCAATGCTTTTGCTTCAATTTGACGAATTCTTTCTCTTGTAACATTAAATAACATCCCGACTTCCTCAAGAGTTTTTTCCTGCCCATCAAACAAACCATAACGTAGTGCTAATACTTCTTGCTCTCTCTCGGTAAGTGTCTTTAACACCTCTGCCAACTGCTCTTTAAGCATTGTCTTCGTTATTTTTTCATCTAAATTACCTTCAACAATCAATTCGCTCAGTATAAACAATTCTTCGTCCCGTTCGGATTCATGTTTTTCAAAAACATTATTGTTTTCAAAAAACATCGAATACCACTCTTCAAATGACACAAATGAAGTCGCTGCATTCAAAACATCATCTGTTTGTTCGTTGGTAAAGGAAAGCTTTTCCTGCAACAACTTACGTACCGATTTATTTGTAAGCAGATTTGTTTCTCCGATATATCCATATTTTTTTAAAATCGGATATGCTGAAAAATAGGGTTCTTTCTTATGTACCGGATAATACATTAATGGTCTTTTCGTAGGCTGATGTCGAGTCAAATTCTGCAATATCCACATCGATGCATACGAACCAAACGGGCCATTCATATCGGGATTATATTTGTCCACAGCAATAACTAATCCTATGCACGCTTCGCCAATAGCATCTTGAATGTCCATATCATAATTCTCAGCACGTTGTAGGGCTATCTTCACAGCAATTCTGAGATGCATTCCTATCATTCGCTCTCTTGCGTGCTGATTCCCCTCAAATGCTTGATATTTTAATTGTGTGAATTCCCTCCACTGAGGCGGCATTATATTCCTAATTAGCCCCTTGAAATTTCACCACATTCCAAGAGGCGTTATCGGGTGTTATTAAACCCCCGAAAACCCTTGAAAATACGCCAATTTATCCATGCAAAGGTGTTATGGGTTGTTATCGAACATTACCGCATTTTTTATGGCCTCACGGACGCTCGTGAGGAAAATTAAGGGCAAAACACAGGGAACGACAAGAGAATGAAGTGGCAAAGAGAACTGTCGTGATGTGTGCCAGGCTCCGCCGGAGCCTCCCCTGTGTGAAGCCGGACAACTGAATATAGCGGCTCTTGTGAGCCGATGGATTGACGGACATTAGTGTTTCTGCTGATGTCCGTTTTTCTATGCCCAAAATCAGATGCGAAAGGGGGTTCTGGCTGGGCCTCCTTTTTGTGTCTCAATGGAGGTGAGAAGCATTGAGCGACAAGCCCGCGTCACCTGCCAGGGGACGAAAGAAAACCGCCCCGCCTGCCAGCAGCCACCCCAGGAAGAAGTGGTGGTCCGCCTGCCGCTGACAGACCTTCACCCATTCCCGGACCACCCTTTTCAGGTGCGGGACGATGAGGAAATGCGGGAGACAATCCAGAGCGTTAAAGAGTATGGCGTGATTGTCCCTGCCATCGTGCGGCCCCGCGAGGAAGGCGGCTATGAGATCGTAGCCGGACACCGGCGCAAATACGCCTGTGAGCAGGCCGGTCTGGACACGATGCCGGTCCTGATCCGCAACCTGGACCGGGATGCTGCCACCATCATCATGGTGGACAGTGTGCGCCCGTAAGGCTTGGGTGGACACCCAACACCGCGGGTCATATAAGATTTTGCCCTGAGAAAGCAATAGGTAAAAATATCACGTGGTAAAACACAGCCTATCGTCAATGACTAACCTGGAGTGGAAACACAAAGGGAACAACAGCACGTCATTAAAGGCACAAGTCAGTAAATCTTCCAAGCTGCGACTGAGTGTCGAGACGAAAGATTCTATATAAGGATGAAAGCTATACTGCCTTAAGGATAGCCCGAGGTCTGAGCTAACCATCTCAACAACGAAAAGGAAGATGATACGTTGGTGTTTCGGCAAATCGTATTTAGTGTGTCTGCGATTTGTGAGATATTCGAAACAGACCATCCATAAGTAATGGAAAAGAGCAAAAGTCCCATCCGAGAATAGAATGAATCTTATCTTTATGACCTAAACGGGGATTACCTAAACTGAAATGCCCAAGTGGCTATGAGTAATGCCAAAAGGTGATAAATCTCAAGTGTAAAAAGCAAGAGAGATGACTCTGAATATTCAGCATGGTAACGGAGCCGTCGTAGTAGTCCGAGGACCTTGAATTGACAAGGATAGCCGTAAAAACGGAAGCGAATAATGACGTCCACATGGCGAAGGACGGCAGTTTATCGTTCAATACTAAAACGAGGAAGGATGTGTGAGACATTGAGAGAACCAGTAAAGGTATTGAAAAGTCTTTCAGAACAAGCAATAAACAAACAGTATAAATTCAAAAGGTTATATCGGAATTTATACAACCCAGAGTTTTACTTCTAGCGTATAAGAATATAAGCCAATCACAAGGGAGTATGACACCTGGTGTAGATGGAAAAAGCTTAGATGGTATGAGTGAGAAGCGAATCAATGCTCTTATCGAAAGTCTAAAAGACTTCAGCTATCAGCCAAATCCCGCAAGACGAGTGTATATTGAAAAGAAAAACAGTACAAAGAAACGCCCGTTGGGAATCCCATCAACAGAAGACAAATTAGTACAAGAGGTTGCCAAAATGATTCTTGAGAGTATATATGAGCCAAACTTTTCAGAATGCTCTCACGGATTCAGACCTAAAAGAAGTTGTCACTCAGCTTTACAGCAGATACAGAATCAATTCACCGGAATTACATGGTTTGTAGAAGGTGATATTCATGCCTGTTTCGACAGCTTTGATCATCACGTGCTAGTGGATATTCTGAGGGAAAGAATCAAGGATGAAAATTTCTTGGCTCTCATTTGGAAAATGTTGAAGGCAGGATACATGGAGCAATGGGTCTATAACTGCACATTCTCGGGAACTCCTCAGGGTTCGGGGGTAAGTCCAATATTGGCCAATATATATTTGTCGAAATTGGATGATTTTGCAGAGAACTTAAAGAAAAGCTTCGACAAAGGTAAGTCAAAAGATAACCTGGAGTACCAAAGGGCGGCAAGCAGATTATTCTACATCAGAAGAAGAAACCGAGCAAATTGGGAAAATTGGAATGAACAACAAAGGAAGGAAGCTCTGCGTCTGCAAAAGGACGCCATTAACTACATGCATAGTTTACCAAGCAAGAGAGCAAACAATGAGGAATACAAAAGACTGGTCTACTGTAGATATGCGGATGATTTTCTAATAGGAGTCATAGGTTCATTTGAGGATGCATCTGAAATCAAGGAGAAATTCAGAGTATTTCTCGAGGAAACTCTGCATCTTGAGATGTCCGAAGAAAAGACCAAGATAACACATAGTCAAGATAAAGTAAGATTTCTTGGATATGATATCACCACCGCAAAGAACTCAGCGCTTATGTATGACTCAAAGCATCAACTAAGAAAAACCCATACGGGCAGGATTAAGTTGTACGCCCCAAAGGATAAATGGCAAGGTAAGCTGATGGAGTATGGTGCTCTAAGGATTAGGTACGATGAAAATGGCAAGGAAATATGGGACTCGCACCACAGAGGAAATATGGTTCATATGACAGACGTGGAAATAGTGTCACAAGTAAACGCAGAAATCAGAGGAATGTACAATTATATTCCATCGCTGAGAATGCAACAGTCATCAAAAACTTTGCATTTATCTTGGAATATAGCATGTACAAAACCTTCGGTCTGAAATATCGAAAGAGTGTTTATAAGATACAGAAAAAGTACCGTGAGAACGGGATATTCATGGTTCCATACAATACAAAGAAAGGATTGAAATACTGCGAGTTTTATCATGACGGATTTAAAAAGAAACGTTATGCATGCAGTTTCGAGCCCAACTTATTGCCACAATACGTCAAATATGATAATCCAAATTATCTGAGGACAAGGATTAAGCTAGGTGTATGTGAACTTTGTGGAGAAAACACAGATGATATATGTATGCATCATGTTAAGTCTTTGAAATCAATCAAAGCAGACAATGAATGGAACACTATTATGTTGGCTAAGCGTCGCAAGACACTTGCAGTTTGTCCGAACTGTTACGCCAAAATTACGAAATAACTGAAAGACTATGATAAATGGGAAGCCGTATACATCGAGAGGTGTACGTATCGGGTTTGGGGCGAGGCATATGGAAACCTATCATGGAGACAATGAAAGGCGCTGTAGTCTTAGCTACAACCTTCAGCGGGAGAACATCCTGCCCAGCGAAAGGGCCAAGGCATACAAGATGAAGCTGGAGGCTATCAAGCGGCAGGGCGCACGAAACGATTTGACTTCGCCGAAAATTTCGGCGAAGTTGAGAAGTGATGATGAAATCGGCCAGCAGATGGGGGTCAGCGGCGATACGGTCCGCAATTATATTTCCCTGACGAACCTGGTCCCGGAGTTGATGCAGATGGTGGATGATGGCAAGATTGCACTTTCACCCGCCTATCAGATTGCGGCTCTCAAACCGGAGGAACAGCAGATGCTCGTCACTACGATAGACTATGAACAGGCCACCCCATCACTCTCCCAGGCCCAGCGGATGAAGAAATTCAGCCAGGCCGGGCGGCTCAATGAGGACAGTATGCTGGCAATCATGTCCGAGGAAAAGAAGCCGGAGAAATTCAGTCTGACCTTTGACGGGGACCGCATACGCAAGTATTTTCCAAAATCCTATACGCCCCTGCAAATGGAAAACACCATAATCAAGCTGCTTGAGGCATGGCAGAAGAAACGCCAGCGCAGCCAGGAGCGATAAAACCGAATACACCTAACCCGCCGGACAATTCATTTGCCCGGCTTTTTCATTTTCACAAGGAGGTATCCATGTATATCAACACTTTCAAATACACACCGGCAGATGTGGACTGTAAACTTTGCACCGAGTATGTCAAGAAATTTGGCTGCACCGCCTGCGGCTGCCCGTTGGATGGCCGAGCGCATCGAGCGGGCGTTGTGGGCTATGCAGAGGTGGTCCGGGCAGATGTTTCCCCACGACAAGCGCTGATGGCCCGCCTGGAACCGCTGATCCGAGATTTCCCCGGTATGCTCTGGAAGGATGAACGCCACCGGCAGCGCATGGAGGGCGTGAAAATCCACCTGGGCCACAGCAAGCGCCGGGACACGCCCGCCTTCTTTGCGGTCATGTTCCTGTTCACTTCCGATGAGGACATTTACCGCCGCGCCGGAAACTGCCTGTGCAGGTGGGGCGCGGAGTTCGATTATGCAAGGCTCCATGAGATTTCACCCCATGACTACACCCTCTATATCGCTGCGCGGGGCATCTACACCAACGCGGGAGGACTGACAACCCGTGACCTGGCGGATGCCGAAGTTGTAGACGCTGCGGCACTCCGCATGATCGTGAACGCCCTGCTCATCGGCCCGGTATGGCTGTGCGGTCTGGATATTCACGAAAGGGGGCGCAAGGCATGAAACCTCTGCATCTCCCGCTGGAAGGCCACGACCTGCTGGCTGTGGAACGGTTCAAGGACGATACCCGGCACATGGCGGAATTTCTCATCCTGTCCACCCACTGCCCCCTGGGGCGCAGGGGCCAGTATAAGCGGCTGTTTCTGACCGAGGACGAGTATGCCCGGATGCGGTCCCTGGAACGCCAGGGCCAGCTTCAGATCCGCCGCCACGCTGCAATCATCGAGGGGCATATCCTGCCCGACAAACCCAAAAAACGCCGCCATTGATGGCAGGCTCACCCATAGGAGGATTTAAGTATGGACGCTTATGAAGCATTGAAAGAAACCTTTGACGATCTGTTTCAGCAGGCGGTGGAGGAAGGCTGCTACACCGAGGACGAGCCGCCGAGCTGGTGGAAAGCCTGGACATTTACAGTCTGTTGCAGGTGGTCCGCCACAATGCCACAACGGTGTATTCCTACATCACCCAGGGCAGCAGGAACGGTCCTTCAACTACCGGGGCGAGGACCTGTTCCGCCAGAAAGCCACCCTGCTGTATGAGGAAACCGACCAGGTGACAATGGAGATCGTGGTGGCCACCCGCACCTTGGAGCTGTGGCTCCTGGAAGATATGTCCCTGGCGGTTGTCTCCTGCGTGAGCGTGAACTACGACCATGACGGTTATATCACGCAGTACCGCACCATCAAGGATACGCCGGTCATGGACAGCGAGCTGTGCCTGGACCTGGGCGAGCTTGTGGAGGACTTAAACGGGCTGTGCGGCCCGGTGTATGAACATACCCAGCCGGTCTATGAACCGTAACCAGTAAGGCGGCTGGCCCCAGGGCAGGGCCGCCCTTTCAGAATGGGAGTGATGAATATGGCAGTTTTTCGCGTAGAGCGCACACGGGACTACACCGTGATGAGCAACTACCACCTGAAAGATACCGGCCTGACCCTGAAAGCCAAGGGGCTTCTTTCTATGATGCTTTCCCTGCCAGATGAGTGGAATTACACCACGCGGGGCCTGGCCTCCATCTGCAAGGAAAGCGTGGAGACGATTGGCAAGACCCTCCGGGAGCTGGAAAATGCGGGGTATCTGACCCGCAGGCAGCTTCGGGGCAAGAATGGCCGGATCACCGATACCGAATACACCATCTTTGAGAAGCCGGTCAAGCCCCAGCCGGAACCGGCCCCGCCAGATACGGCTTCACCAGGTACGGAAACCCGGATATGGTAAATCCAGATATGGAAACACCAGATATGGCTGTACCAGATACGGAAAACCCGCCGCAATTAAATACTAAGAAATCAAATATCCAAAAATCAAATACTTATGGATCAAATACTCATTCATTCTTTCCTTCTGCACCTGCGGCGGCAGAGACGGACGGACAGACGGAAGTGATGGAGAAACGAAAAGAAATCAGGGATCAGATTGAGTACGAGCATATCTGTAATTCCCTGAACCGAGAACAGATAGACGAGTTCGTGGAAATCATGCTGGAAGTGGCGCTGACCAAAAGCCCCACCATCAAGATTGGGCGGGATGCGGAATACCCCACCGCTTTTGTTCAGCAGCGGTTTGAAAAAATCACCTGTTCCCACATCGAGAAGGTGCTGGACGGCATCCACGAAAACACCACCCGCGTCTGGAACACCAAGGCATATCTGATGGCGGCGCTGTTCAATGCACCGTCCTCTCTGGACAACCACTACACGATGCTGGTCAATCACGACCTTTACGGAGGCGGCTCATAAGGGCCGCCTTTTCTGCACCCCGGACATGGGAGAAAGGAGTTTTGCATGAAACGCCCTCTTGCGTATATCACCGCCCATTGGGGCGACAACGAGTTTGAGAACACCGAAAACGCCGCCAAATACTGCCGCCTGGTCTATGAGGCCGGTTTTTCCCCGGTCTGCCCGCTTTTGTTCCTGCCTCTGTTTTTGAAGGACAGCATCCCCCAGGAGCATAAGGACGGGATCGACATGGCACGCGACTATCTCCGCCGCGCTTCTGTGCTGGTGGTCTGTGGCGGTACGGTGGATGAGGCCATGAAGAATGACATTGCCGTGGCCGAGCGGCTGCGGATCACCGCCACCACTCTGGACGGTATTTTGACGGTTAAAGGCCAGGGCCGCGAGGATGGCGGCAAAAAGGGAGCCTGAACCATGCGGGGGAAATACCTGCTCCGCCGTTTGGTGGTTCCGCCTTAGACGGGGCCGCCGCTTTCATCCTGACAGAAGGGAGTGATTTTGATGCAGGAAGAAGTGGAAAACAGGACATTGACGCTGACGGTCAATGCCGCCAAATTCACCGGGCGGGTCCTGAAAGCGGTGCTTTCCAAGTACCTGGCCCACCGCAAGAATAAAAAACTGCAAAACATCCGGGACAGCCCGATGATGTGAAGCCATACGGCAGGGTCAGCATGGAGGACCTGAAAAAGCAGTATGGCGATATGAAGGAGATTGACCTGCAAGACAAGGGGCTTCGGAGTTTTGACCGGATTGCCCGCGAGTACAAGGTCCAGTATGCGGTCTATAAAACGGCAAAGGGCCAGTATCAGATTTTCTTCAAGGCTCCCAGCGAGGCGAGTATGAACGCCGCCTTCCAGAAGTATTCCAGGAACCGGCTGAAAAAGGAGCAGCGCCGGGAGTCAGTGCTGGGTAAGCTCAAGAAGTTCAAGGAACTGGTGAAAGCCCCGGTCCCGAACCGTGAGAAACGGAGGGAACAGGAACGATGAGACAGCTCGATTTGAAAAAACTTCTGCTCCCCAACCTGCCCTATCTGCTGATTGGCTCTATGCCACCAAGCTGGGCGAAGCATGGCGGCTGGTCCGGGCGCGGACGCTTCGGCCAAGCTGCTGGGCTGATGGATGGTTTTGCTGCCGCCTTTCAGTCGGCGCTCCCCAGCTTTCACCCGGTTGACCTGCTGGTGGGCCTTTGCTGCGGGGCTGCCCTGCGGCTGGCTGTTTACTTCAAAGGCAAGAACGCCAAGAAGTACCGCAAGAACATGGAATACGGTTCTGCCCGCTGGGGTACGGCGGAGGACATCAAGCCGTTTATGGACCCGGTGTTTGAGAATAACATCATTCTCACCCAGACGGAGCGGCTGACAATGAACAGCCGCCCCAAGGACCCCAGGACAGCCAGGAATAAGAATGTTTTGATTATCGGCGGATCTGGAAGTGGTAGAAGCCCGCACCTAACCTGCATGGGTACGGGCCGATTGCCGTCTTAACCGAAGCCAGCAAGTAAGTTAAGAGTATCCAGCGCGGAAGAAATCTGGAAGGGTTTTGCAGTCCTGACCGGAGTGGAAGGACCGCCTTAAAAAGCGGGACACACGCAACGCATAGGGCTTGAGCCTGCCTTGCAGAATATAACAGCCCCACGAGGCCGCGCTGCCGGCTGGCCTGCCGGATACGGCAGGGCAAAAAGATATGCTATGCTGGGCGTGAATGGACACGCCGCTGAAAATGGGCGAAAGCTCCAGAGGGGCCGATAAAAAGCGGCCCGGTAATCACATCAGAAAACACGCTTCTGGTTGAAACCCAACCTGATGCAGTGTACTTCCAAGACCTATCCGACCTCCTTTGTAGTCACCGATCCAAAGGGCAGTATTCTCATCGAGTGCGGGAAAATGCTGCAAAAGTTCGGCTACCGCATCCGTTTCCTGAACACCATCAACATGAAAAAGTCCATGCACTACAACCCTTTCGCCTACATCCACTCGGAGAAGGACATCCTGAAATTGGTGACAACGCTGATTGCGAACACCAAAGGCGAAGGCAAGGGCGGGGACGATTTCTGGGTCAAAGCCGAGACGCTATTGTTTACGGCGCTGATCGGCTATATCCACTATGAGGCCCCAACGGAGGAACAGAACTTCTCCACCCTGTTGGAAATGATTAACGCGATGGAGGTCCGGGAGGACGATGAGGAATTTGAAAACCCTGTGGATTTGATGTTCAAGGAGCTGGAAAGCCGCCAGCCCGGACACTTTGCGGTGCGCCAGTATAAAAAATACAAGCTCGCCGCAGGAGATGTATGCTCTAAGTGACTTCTTAATCATGGTTTTTGTCATGGTTAGTGAAGCAGTCACTTAGAGCATTTTCATTTCAGGAGGTACAGCCATGAGAAACGAGAAAATCACCCCTCTGTATGAGCGTTTGAGCCGCGATGATGAGTTACAGGGCGAGAGTAATTCTATCTCCAATCAGAAAAAGATGTTGGAGGACTATGCCCGCCGGAACGGGCTGCCGAACCCCACCCACTTCACCGATGACGGCGTATCGGGAACCCGTTTTGACCGCCCCGGTTTTCTGGCAATGATGGAGGAAGTTGAGGCCGGACGGGTGGAGGCCATCGTCATAAAGGACATGAGCCGCCTGGGGCGTGACTATCTGAAAGTCGGCCAGGTCATGGAGATTTTGCGGCAGCGCGGTGTCCGGCTGATCGCCATCAATGACGGTGTGGACAGTCTGAAAGGCGATGATGATTTTACGCCCTTCCGCAATATCATGAATGAGTTTTACGCCCGCGACACCAGCCGGAAAATCCGCTCTGTATTTAAGTCCAAAGGCATGAGCGGCAAGCACCTGACCGGCACCGTTATCTACGGCTATCTGTGGGACGAAAAGCGGGAACACTGGCTTGTGGATGAAGAAGCCGCCGCTGTGGTACGCCATATTTTCGCGCTTGCATGGAGGGCTACGGCCCCTATCAGATCGCAACCAAGTTGTCAGAAGAAAAAATTGAAATGCCAGCCGTTCACCTTGCCCGCTATGGCGAGGGAGTGAACAAGAATAAGGCCTTTGCGGATATTTATCGTTGGAGTGCCTCTACCGTTGTTGAAATCCTGAAAAAACAGGAGTATTTAGCCATACGGTCAATTTCAAAACCCGCAAGCACTTTAAGGACAAGAAAAGTCACTATGTTGACGAAAGCGAATGGACGATTTTTGAGAACACCCATGAGGCCATTATCGACCAGGAAACCTTTGACAATGTGCAGCGTATCCGGGGAAACGCCAGACGCTACCCGGACGGCTTTGGGGAGGCCCATCCCCTGACCGGCCTGATGTACTGCGCCGATTGCGGCGGCAAGATGTATGTTCACCGCACATACAACGGCAAGCGCGTCCCGCAGTACACTTGCGGCCAGTATGGGAAGTATCCTATCGGCTCCCTTTGCCCTACACAGCACCGTATCAAGGCCGAAGCTGTTCTGACCCTGATTGCCGATATGCTCAGGCCATCGCGGAGTATTCCAGGAATGACCGGGCCGAGTTTATCCGCACCGTCCAGGAAACGCAGGCTGCCCAGCAGACCGCTGACATCTCCAAGAAGCGGAAACGGTTGGCCGCCGCCCAAAAGCGGGCCGGGGAACTGGAAAAGCTGATTTGCAAAATCTATGAGGACAACGCCCTGGGTAAGCTGCCGGACGCCCGGTATGAGGCCCTGGACGCACAGTACGCCAAAGAGCAGGACACCCTCAATGCGGAAATCGTGGAATTGGAAAAGGCCGTTACCGGCTATGAGCAGAGCCGGAAATCTGCGGAGAAGTTTATTGCCCTGATTGACAAGTACGAGAACTTCGACACGCTGACAAACACCATGCTCAACGAGTTTGTAGAGAAAATCTTGTCCATGAACGCGCCCGCAAAGGCAGCCAGGATACCACACAGGAGGTTGAAATCTACTTCAACTTTGTGGGCCGCTATATCCCTCCTGCCTTGCAGCCGGTTCCCCTGACCCCGGAGGAGCAGGAAGAACTGCGGAAGAAGGAGGAACGCAAGGACAGGCTTCACCAGAACTACTTGCGCCGTAAGGCTAATGGCAAGCAGAAGGAATGGGAAGAACGCTACAACGCCAAGCGCAAGGCGAAAATGGAGGCAGCAAAGGCCGCGATCCGGCCGAGGATATGGAGAAGGGCATTTTTAACACCGTCAGCCAGTTACCCAGGCAGGAGCCGCGCAAGGCCACCTTACCGGCCAGCGCCGCAGTTTAACCATCACAGTGCAAAGGAGGACAAACATGAACGAATTGACTTACACCCGCTGCGGGGATTACTACATCCCCGACCTGGAGTTGTCCGAGCAGCCGGAGGCCCCCATCGGCAAGTATGGCCGTATGCGGCAACGCTACCTGAAAGAACACCGGCCCGGCCTTTACAGCAGCTTGATTTTGAGCGAAAAGCTGTACCCGCACCTGTTGGAGATTGACCGGGCGGCGCGGGAGCGCATGGACGCCATGCTGCCCCGCATGATGGAGGCGGCGGGCGTCACCGAGAAATTGAAAGCCTGTGACCCCATGCGTTGGGTGGGGCTGCTGAACACGCTGAAAGCGCAGGCGGAGGAAATGATTTTTCAAGAATTGATATTTCAATAATCATGTGAGCGCCAGAGTTCCCCTTGGCGCTCATTTTATTTTTTCTGTGCCATTTTCCTATACTCCGCCGGATAGACACCTGTACTTTTTTTTTGAACATACGAGGCAAAGCGCCCTGCATTGTTGTAACCAACGGCAGCAGCCACCTGTTCAATCGTAAAATCTGTTAATGACAACAAGGTTTCCGCATGGCTTAACCGTCTCTGCTGAATATATTCCGTGATAGAAACGCCATAAACTTCCTTAAATGCGAGTTTGAGTTTTGTTCGTCCCATACAAGTAATATGGGAAAGTTGATCGACAGAAATATCACAGTTGAATGATCGTTGATATATGCAGCTCCATTTTCCAAAGCACGAAGGTCTGCGTTAGAGATTTTGACAGAGGGTGTGCTGGATTGCTGCCTATTGTATTCCATAATGAGTGAAATAGCTTCAATTACTTTCCCTTCATAGAACAGTTTGGCCGCAATTCCATTCCCTTTGTAATTTGCAATCTGGCGAAGTACTTGTATCATCTCAGGGAAACGGTCAGTTAATGCAATATTACTGAACGCTTCATGTGGGTCTATATATTCATTTGGAAATTTTTCTTTCAAATAGCGGTCATAGTAGGCTGGTGTAATCTCAATATCCACAGAACGCACAGGGATATTTTTGTGTATTAGTGTTTTGCATGGCTCCATTCCTCCGATGAAACTTTTTACGCAACCGGCAGTTAAGCGGCGATAAGGAGAGATTTCTTCTCCAGATATGGACTCATAGTAACAAATTCCCAAGCAGCCTTGTGGAATACCGAAATCAAAGAATGAGTCTTTGTGAAAACAGAAATCATGTATTTTGATGTCGTATAAATCTTTTTCGCTGTATATCCAATATGTGCCTTCACCGTATTCTTTTGGAACGGAATATATCTCCCAATTCCGCTCAATTCGTTTGTTGTCGATAATTCTTTGAAGCCATATTCCAGCAAATTGGTATGATACCTACTTCAATATCAGACATATTTCCACCATCATTTCATACACTTTGGTCGTTTTTT
>ENA-OQCK01000837-OQCK01000837.1-human-gut-metagenome-genome-assembly--contig:-NODE-837-length-14079-cov-1.767775_pt1 | contig 14079 bp, 17 predicted proteins | sample MGYA00242498_ERZ504578 | MGnify/ENA primary metagenome ERZ504578 (study PRJEB26092, sample SAMD00036229) | human gut metagenome | host: Homo sapiens | study: EMG produced TPA metagenomics assembly of... | reverse complement strand
CTAATAAAAACAGCTGTACAAGGTGAATTGTTGCAGCCGACACTTAAAAACTTTTCCCGAAAGCATTGACTTTTAATTATTAACTCTATCTTTGCCTCTCGTAAGAATTACGTGAAATGACACAAGAAGGTATTACACAGATAGACATCCAACAGGTATTACGGCAAAAGGCGCCTTCGACCGCCCGTAAGATTCCCGGCTTTATAGTCCGCTATCTGATCCGAACTGTTCATCAGGAGGAACTGAACGACATCCTCCGCCGGTATCACGATAAAGACGGGGTAGCGTTCATGCAAGAGTTGATCGGATATTTTGACTTGAACCTGGAATTGGTAAACGAGGAAAATATTCCTTCCGAAGGGCGGTACATATTCGCTTCCAACCACCCGCTGGGCGGACTGGACGGAATTTGCCTGTCGGCCATTATCGGCGGACGCTTCGACGGGAAGATCCGCTACCTGGTGAATGACCTGCTGCTCTACCTGTCCAACCTGAGATCGATCTTCGTCCCCATCAACAAACATGGGGCACAGGGGAAAAAGAACGCCGAACTGATCGAAAAGGCTTATGCTTCGGACAACCAGATCATCACATTTCCTGCCGGCTTATGCTCACGCAAACAAAACGGAAAGATACAGGATCCCGAATGGAAGAAGTCGTTTATCCAAAAGGCCGTGGAATACCGGCGGGACATCGTACCGGTGTTTTTCGAAGGACGTAACTCCAACTTTTTCTACCGTCTCGCCAACGTGCGGAAAGCATTGGGTATAAAGATGAATTACGAAATGATCTACCTGCCCGACGAGATGTTTAAAAGCAAACACAAGACATACCGCATCCATTTCGGGAAGCCGATTTCCTGGCAAACCTTCGACAGCAGCCGTAAACCGGCAGAGTGGGCAGAATGGATGAAGGAGGTCGTCTATAATCTAAAGAAATAATTGATTTTATTATATGCAAGACATTATCAAACCGATTGACCGTGCTCTCCTGAAAGCTGAACTGACCGGGGACAAGAAGCTGCGGAGAACCAACAAATCCAATAATGAGATATACATTGTCACAGCCCACGACTCTCCCAACGTGATGCAGGAAATCGGACGACTCAGGGAAATCGCTTTCCGATATTATGGAGGCGGGACCGGCTTTCCGGTCGATATCGACGAATACGACACGATGGACGATGCTTACCGCCAACTTATCGTATGGAGTCTGAAGATGAACAAATTTTGGGTGGTTACCGCTTCCTCTGCGGTTCGGACGTAAAGTTCGACAAAACCGGCAAACCTGTTTTAGCAACTTCCCATCTGTTTAGTTTTTCCGATAAGTTCAATAAAGAATATTTACCGTACACGGTCGAGCTGGGCCGTTCGTTCGTGACGCTGGAATACCAGTCAACCCGTAGTGGCAGCGCAAAGGGACTGTTCGTTTTGGATAATCTTTGGGATGGCCTGGGGGCTCTTTCCGTGGTAGATCCCAGCTTGCAGTATTATTTCGGGAAGGTAACGATGTATAACACCTACAATTCCGAAGCCCGCAACATGATCCTGTATTTCCTGAACATGCACTTCCCCGATCCGGAGAAACTGATCACTCCGGCTTGTCCTTTGAAAACAGACACGGACCTAAAAAAAGATGCAGGAGCTTTTCAAGTATGACAACTTCAAGGACAATTATAAAGTGTTGAACCAAGAAGTTCGCAAGTTCGGCATCAATGTGCCGCCGCTGGTCAATGCTTATATGAGCCTTTCCCCTAAGATGCGCGTATTCGGCACAGCTATCAACCATGAATTCGGGGAAGTGGAAGAAACCGGCATCTTGATCGCTATCGACGAGATTCTCGAAGACAAAAAGAAGCGTCATATCGAGACCTATCTGAACGAGGAAGGCAAATCGGCTGACCTGATACGCAAGACTGACATCTAAAAGATAAAGCTATATCCTTTGTTCAAAAAAGATATAGGCTTTTACCTCAAAGGGTATAGGCTTTCCGGAAGAAAGCCCTATCTTTTTACTCTTCGCTCTTCTGTTTCTCCCACTCTCCGGCAATCTCCTCAAGAGCCTCGTACCATTCCTTTCCGAAACGGCGGATCAGCGGTTCCTTCAGAAACTTATAGACCGGGAGTTTTTCTTTCTTACCCAATATCTCTGCGGCTTTGCAGATATTCCAGCGATTATAATTAACAGCTTCGAACGTATCGTACTTTTCCACACGTATCGGGTACAGGTGGCAGGAAACCGGTTTATAGAAAGAGAGCTTCCCCTCGCGATAAGCCTTCTCCACCGCACATTTGCAAGTTCCGTCCGCATCATAGCAGGTAAAAACACAGTCTTTCCCGTTCACGATAGAAGTCACCAAGTCTCCCTCTTCATCAATATAGCAACGCCTTGTTTCTTGATGATTTCCTGAGCTTTCGGCGCCAGATCGTCCCAGATAGCCGGAAGAGCTTTTTCCAGTTCGCCTACCTCTTCCTCCAGCAGGGGTGCGCCGGAATCACCTTCCACACAGCAAATGCCTTTGCAATGCGACAGATCGCATAAAAACTGACGTTCGAGGACGTCGAGGCTGACCAGGGTATTGTCGATTTGTATCACGATGAAAGAATTTATGATTTATGATTTATGATTTATGATTTATGCATCGACAATAAATCATAAATCACAAATCATAAATCTTTAGTTCTTAATCAAATCATTTCCTGTCATATCAGCCGGCTGTGCCATACCCAAAATGTGCAGGATAGACGGAGCCACATCGGCCAGGACACCGTTTTCCACTTTTGCATTTTTGTTTTCTGTCACATATACAAAAGGAACAGGGTTCAGAGAGTGAGCCGTGTTGGGAGTGCCGTCTTCGTTGAGTGCGTGATCGGCGTTACCGTGGTCGGCGATGATGATCACTTCATAACCGTTGGCTTTAGCAGCTTCGACAGTGTCTTTCACACAGTTGTCGATAGCAGTTACCGCCTTCTCGATAGCGCTGTAGATACCGGTATGGCCTACCATGTCGCCGTTAGCATAATTTACGACGATAAAGTCGAACTTCTGTGTATGGATAGCTTCCACCAATTTGTCTTTTACTTCGTAAGCGCTCATTTCCGGCTTCAGGTCGTAAGTGGCAACCTTCGGACTCGGAACCAAGATGCGCTCTTCAGCCTTGTACGGAGTTTCGCGGCCACCGTTGAAGAAGAAGTCACGTGAGCATACTTTTCCGTTTCAGCGATATGAAGCTGGGTCTTCCCGTTTTCAGCCAGGTACTCTCCCAATGTATTCTGGACATTTTCCTTATCGAACAGGATATGAACACCTTTGAAAGAAGCATCGTACGGAGTCATGCAATAGAACTGCAAGCCGGGGATCGTATGCATGCCCTGTTCCGGCATATCCTGCTGAGTCAGTACGACAGTCAACTCTTTTGCACGGTCGTTACGGTAGTTGAAGAAAATCACGACATCACCTTCTTTGATCGTACCGTCTACAGTAGCGTTGTTGATCGGCTTGATAAACTCATCGGTCACGCCTTCATCATACGATTCCTGCATGGCCTGAACCATATCGGTAGCCTGTTTGCCCTTGCCTTCAACCAACAAATCATAGGCTTCTTTCACGCGTTCCCAACGTTTGTCACGGTCCATTGCATAGAAACGACCGACGATGGATGCGATCTTTCCGGCCGACTGTTCACAATGGGCCGTCAATTGTTCGATAAATCCTTTACCGCTCTTCGGATCTGTATCGCGACCGTCCATGAAGCAGTGGATGAAGTATTGTCGATTCCGTATTCTTTGGAGATATCGCAAAGTTTGAACAGGTGATCGAAAGAACTGTGTACACCACCATTGGAGGTCAACCCCATGAAATGGATGTTTTTGCCATTTTCTTTGGCATAAGAGAAGGCAGAAACGATTTCAGGGTTCTTCATGATGCTGTTGTCGGCACAGGCACGGTTGATCTTCACCAAATCCTGGTAAACGATACGTCCGGCCCCGATATTGAGGTGTCCGACTTCAGAGTTACCCATTTGTCCGTCAGGCAGCCCGACGTTTTCGCCGCTTGCCTGTAACTGTGAATGAGGATAAGTGGCCAGCAGGCTGTCCCAATAAGGAGTGGGAGTGTTAAAGATTACATCGTCTTTACCTTGATCGCCGATACCCCAGCCGTCAAGAATCATTAAAAGGGCTTTCTTGCTCATGATTGCTTAATTATTATATTGTTTATACTCATTTTCGTTATCCGGGCGCAAAGATAATGCAAACCGAGAGCAGAATAAAACGAACTTGTTCATTTTTTATGCCCAAGTGCCGCTTATCTTCGCCTTTAGGGCAAAGATAAGCAATTCCGGACATATATTGTTTGCCTGGAAAACATTACTTTTGTAAACGATATGGAAAAGACGATACAAGATAAGGAGTTGGGAACCATCCTTCTCCGCACCAGTCCCCGTGCTATCCACTACACGCTGAAAATCTCCAAAGGGACAATTACGGCAACCATGCCCCCGGGAGGCGATGAAGCGCGTATGCTGGCTTTTATCCGCGAAAACAGGAAAAAACTCCTCATAGCCCTTGCCAAACATCCCGCCCGTCCGCTCCTGACGGATGAGACAGAGATGCAGACCGCAACGTTCCGCCTCCATATCTTCCGTACCAACCGGGCTAACTTCTATATGAAATTAGAGGGTGGCATCCTGCACATTGCCTGCCCCACACAAACAGACTTGCCGACGAACGTGTACAAAAACTCCTGAAAGACTTCTTAGAGCAGGCTCTCCGTCACGAGGCCCGCCGCCTCTTGCCTACACGGTTGCTTGATCTGGCTTCCCGGCACAACTTCACCTGTACGGGTGTAAGATCTTCAACAGCAAAAGTCATTGGGGAAGTTGCACGCCACGACGCAGCATCAATCTCTCCCTCTCCCTGATGCTCTTGCCCTGGCACCTGATCGACTATGTCCTCCTCCACGAACTTTGCCACACCATCGAAATGAACCACAGCGACCGTTTTTGGGCACTTATGGACAAGGTCACAGACGGGAAAGCGTTAGAGCTGAGGAAAGAGTTAAAGAAGTATCATATGTTGTAAGGAGGTGAATATCGGACACACTGCGAAGTTGCACTTCTAAGTTGAATCTTCACAATTATCTTTCCGATGTCTTTCCAATAAAACGAATCCCCTGCAATCAATGACTGCAAGGGATTGTTTTTTGTCTGCTTCGGTCTTCACAGAGGGAGAGCAGATGAACTTTTTTTTAATTTCATTACTTTAGTATTAATATTCACCGCTTGTTCGCCTCACGGGGTAGTTGGTCAATTCGGACAGGGAGCTGTAAAAGCTGATGTTCCGGGAATACCGCACGATGAATCTTAGAATTATTTGATTTTAATTTCATCCTGTTCCTCCCCGTAAGAGGAGAAACAGAAATACTATTATTATTTTATCAGTTTCGTCAATTACTTAACGATAGCTTTAACAGCTTCTTCGCCTTCAACAGCTACTACAACTACACCCTGAGGAGCAGCGATAGTTGCGTTGTCGGAAGCGATAACCGTGTTAGCAACTGTCTGGCCAAGGATGTTAGAGATAACAACCTTCTTGCCCTGAGCACCTGCTACTGTTACATTACCGTTACCAGCGATAACAGTTACTTCAGAAACTTCAACATCTTCGTTTGCTGTAGGAGCTTCAGTTGCTTCAGTTGTGAATGTCAAAGGAGCAACGTTGTCAGAGAAGATAACGACACCGTTTACTACGGCCAACTTCTTGTTTGAGTTAAAGCAACGATTTCGAAGCCACCTTCTTCAACCACTTTGAAACCTACAAGAGAAGTGTTCTTAGCATCTCTCACTTTATACTTATTCTGCTTGCCATCTTTCAAATCACCTTCATAAGCGATAGTATCCTTTACAATTGTTGCAGAACGGAAGATAGCGCTGTCACCCTTAGCAGCGTCAGCAGCGAATTTACCCTTAGCAGACAGAACAGAACCAATGATCGTGTCATTCTTAACTTCTGCGCCTTTATAGATGTAGTAACCATATTCTGTATTGTCTTCACCACGGTTTACATAAGCAGAGTCAACATACAGAGAGAAGTCGTCAGCAGTAGAAGCAGCCTTCAGTTCGTCACCAACGCGCAACATTTTAGCTACACCGGCAGAAGCGTCAACATTTCCAGACCGTTACCGATATTGTAGTGACCGCTTTCCATTTTCTTGTAAACAGGAGCTTCAGCACCTTCGATGTTGAAATAAGTTTCAACGCCAGCAACCGGTTCATCATAAGTCACAGACAAGTTAGAAATGTTCAATGTGAGTATATCGTTATTAGTAGTCGTTGCTTCAACGATCTTATAAGAATCTTCAGCAGGACCTGCTACAAAGAAGAAACGCTGCTTCTGCAAGCCGGCCTTTTTGCTCAACTTAACAACTTCAACACCGCTGACAGTTTCGTGAGCCAAACGTCCTTCTGCATCATAAGCCTGTTCCATTGCATAAGCAACACGAACCAATGTATCACCTAAAGCCTGAGCACCATAATAAATAGTATCACCAACAGCAGCCAAATCAGCACCTTCCATCAGACGCAATTCAACAGCTTTGTCAACACCTTTAGCACCAGCAATTACAGAATCCTGAACCAAAGTCAAATAGATATCGTCAGCAGCTTTAGAAGCCAGATTGAACTTAACAGCACCGTAACCCATTTCTTCTTTCGTGTAGTACTTGTAACCGATGTGCTTGTTAGCCATATCTACATCGAGTTTTGTGAATACCAAAGTATCGCCACCAACAGTAGTGTAAATGCTCTTAGCTGCATCTACTGCGTACAAAGGTTGATTTGTAAACGGTTGTTCCGGAGCAACAACAGCTAAACTTTCACCATTAGGACCTGTGGTAACGCCTGAAGAAACAGTTGCAGAGGCAACATCACGAGCCTGAGCAGAATAAGTTCCATCTTCGTTTTCCTTTACATAGAACTGAGTAGAAGGAACATATACAGAAGCAGCTTCGGCATAAGTAGCACTTGTACCAGTCAAATACTTATCATTATTAGCAGCCTTTGGATTACCACCCTTAGCTTTCAACTGCAAAGAGTAAACACCTGTACCACCAGCCAATTTAACCGGAGTACCTTTAGAGATTGTGATAAGCGGAGCATTGATCTGGATAGAGTCTACAACCAACTTAGCACTACCATCAAAGCTCTTGTAACCTACAAGATAAGTAACTCCTGAACCAGCACCATGATCTGCAACTTCAAATTCGCCAGCTGTATTGAAACGAACAATAGAATCAGTCGTCATAACGATAGAATCGTTACCCAAGTCCATTTTCAAAGTAAATGTCTGCAAACCTTCATTCAAAGCACCTTTATATGCAGAAGATGTAACAGTAATAGTTGTATCCAACTGGAAAGAAGCAGCTTTTACAGAAGCGGCAGTACCCACCATTACAGTATCGATTGTAATATACTGCGGCTTCTTTGTACCCTTCGTGCTGTTTTCCTGACCAACTACCTGGAAGCGGAATTTGTTACCAACAGGAACCGGAATCAATTCATTAGCAGTGAAAAGGCCACCGTCACGACCAGCAAAGTCAAACTTGAATGAAGGAAGAACCGGAGCAAGGTCTTCTTTTGTTACAGCATAATCTGCTTTAGCTGCTTCTACTGTGAAAACAGCAGCTGTACCTGTTGTACCATTTTTGTCAGTTTTGCCATCAACCATCAACGAGCCGGAAGTTTGAGCCATCTCAACCAACTTGCCATCAGTAGTTGTACCGATGATGTTATAACCCGAACCGTTGTGTTTAATCTTGAATTCGCTAATACCAGCAGCAATAGCCGTACCGAATTTATCTGCGCCATTCAATTTAGCAGAGAAAGAAAGCTGTTTCTGAGTAGCTTTGTTCGTCAATGTGTAGATAGAGTCATTACCCGGCATATTGACGCGAACCAAATTGGCTTTCCACAAAGCAGAGTCCATATCCGCCTTAGTAGTACCTTTACTACCAAGTGCACAGAGTCAGCCAAAGAAGCCTTATCCCAAGTCAGGTAATTAGAACTGCTCTTCAAATGCACATACTTGTCACCGATCTGTGCATAAGAGACAGTAGCAATTGCTGCGAACGCAGCAACGAGAGTAGAAAATCTCTTGTTCATAATCTAAATTTTAATATTAATAATACAGTTAATTGAAATATCAGTTCTTACTTCTTACTATCATATGTACACGCATATATAATGTACACGTGTTAACATTTGTACTTTGGTAGCAAAAACGATCCTTTTTTTTAGTCATTTTTTTTGCCTATCTTCAAAGTTCGTATTGGAAAGGTGGTTTTTTGTACTCCAATTGCTATCTAATTGATAAGAAAGGATATAGGGGTATGAAATTTTTTACAGAAAAGAGTTGTGGTTTAAAAAGGAATGCGTATTTTTGTCTCGGAAAAATGACGAATTTTAAACGATCGTTTTTTTTAGTCATTTTTCATCCCATCAACCACCTGATTACCAGTAAATTATTCTCCGAACATCAAGTCTTAAAATTCATCAACCCCGTTTTGGTTCAAAAATCGGTCCTTTTCAAGGAAATCCTTGATGCCCACAGGTTTTCAAGGGGATACTTATTTATTTTTCACCCGATGCTTGTTCGTTCATTTTTTTAGTTTTACCGGATTTAGCCTAAAAAAGCAGCAAAAAACATCAAAATTACTTCCACTTCACTACACGATCTCAACTTACTACCTGCTTTCGTTGTTCGGGAATAACAGTTCACCCGGTAATTATTAGGGATAAACACAAGAATGAAGCCAATTGCACAGATCAATCCAAATCCGGCAGAAAGCGAGCCTTTTCATTATATAAGTTTTCGAAAGTTACTGTCATACTATCATGATTTCGAATACACCCATTGAATATCAATGCAGATGAAGAATGATAGTATAAGATTCAACTATCATGCAACTATCATCTACTATCATAGTTTGTCTGTCACCCTTAGATTGATCCGGAATCTATGGGCAAATTTAACACAAAGCAGGCAGGACTTTTCACCAATACTCCCATTCAAGCTCGATTCTGATCCCCGTCTGCACGGTCTTTAGATCCGGATGTCACAGGCACCAACACCCGGGTGTTCAAGGGAATATATAGGTAGTTACTTGAAAATAAGCTACATGCTTTCAAGAAAAATGTGTTTGTTTTTATGATAGTATGATCGTGAGAAAAACAACCGTCATACGATCAATCATTCTATATATTCATTGATTTATAATAGATTGAGAACAAACTATGATAGTATGACAGTTGTTTTCGAAAAGAGTTATAGCCGGATTGTCACTGCATCGGTACAAAACCTTCGTAGCGAACCGTCCAGCTCCCGTCTTTCGGGAAACCGGGAGCCTCCCCCTCCGAACCGTCCCAACCGCCGCACATCATGGCGACTGCCGTCAGCAACGCTCCGTTGGAAGGAAAATAAGGAAACGGACCGCCTGTCGCCAAGCCATGTTCGTCGAACTGGAATCCGGCGGAAGGGTGCATCAGCATGTCGATTGCCAACGCTGGCTGTCCCGTACGGGCGGCAGCCATTGCCAACATCGGGAAATCCCAGCCCCATATGCGGTTGAACTGCCATTCTTTGCTGACTTTCTCCAACGTGCGCTTGAAAGTCGGCTGGTCTACCCCGTCACCAGGCAACATGCCGTAGACACCGGTCAGGGCCGGATGCTCGTAGGTATATTTTGTCCACATATCGGGAATGCCCTCGTAGGTGGTATAGACGCGTCGGCAACGGAAGGGGAGCCATCTTCGAAAGTACTTCCTTCCATTTCCTCGTTCTTTTTTCCGACAAGCCCAGACGGTCCGCCCATTCCAACGCTGTGCGCAAGCCGTAACGGAAATAGCCTAACTCGAAAATCGGATTGATAGTTTGCAACGGGTCCGTATTCTCGGAAACGACAACAACAGGGGGACCCAGGACATATTGTTTCGTCTTTTTGTCGTAGAAAAGATAATCCGCCATATAATCGGCTGTGTTCAGCACGATATCTTCCCATTTCTCCAATGTTTCGGGAACAGGTTTCTGACGGTATTGCATCTCGGCGAAGTAGATCGGATGGGGTTCGTGCCAGATCAGATAGGCATGGGCGCTGCCAGGCCATTCGCGGTTGAAGTTTCCGGTGCACTTCGGCCAACGTGCACCACTGCGGCCTTCGCTCTTGGCGCGTCGAGGCCTCGGCATAAGTCCTTATAGACGTCAGATAGTTATCAAAACATTCCATCCGGTTCCACAACCCGTAGTGCACGCCATGCCACCAAATCATCTCGAAGTGGAAACGGCCGAACCAGCCGTTGTTCACCAAACCGGATTCCTGAGGTGGGAACAGTCCGCTTTCATTTGCACGCATCAAGTACTGCGAGAGGACAATACGCCGTTCCAATTCCAACCAGCGGGGATCTTTGCTGCCGGAAAGATCGACGGCGGCTCCCGAACGCCAATATTTCTCCCAACTGGCAGCACTCTTCCGTTCGATAGAGGCAACCGACTCGGTCACATTGATGACCGGCTCAGGAGAGAAGCAGCAGGTAAAAGAGAAAGTGGAGGTATGCCGGGGCTGGAGGAGGAACTTATGCGCCTTTTCAGATTCACGGCTGAAAGTAGCAGGGCCGGTCCAGTCAAGAGTAGTATAGTAGTGAGTATCATCCATCGTACGGGCGATACGGACCGAGTTCGGAGCTAACTTCTCGAAGGTGGAGGTATGGCCCGATATCGTATCATAGCGTCCTATGTAATGCTTGAAATAGCGTCCGTCAGGATAAGGAAAGTCGAGATAGATGCTCATATTACCATCGTTCAACAGTTCGGACTCGATGCTGACTCCGATCATATCTTTATCGGGATGGCAGACGGTACGCACTTTCACCTCTTTGCGGTTCAGTTCGAAACGGCTATAGACGACACCTGTCCACAGATCGATTTCCTGCCGGGCATTGCCCAGGTCAATTTCCCGCGCTTCCGTACCGTCTTCACGCAGTAGACGGAAACCGATACGACCCAGATTATAGCGGTGGGGGTTCTTGGTCAGCCATTCGGACAGCTCGGGCTGGTCGGGATTGCGGAGTTCATAGGCGATCTTTTTGCCGTGCGTCTCCACGACAACCGGACGGTAATCTTCGGCTTTCATTCCTTCGGGGAGGGGAAAACTGTGCCAGCTCCAGTCGGACAGGGTATTAAAAGGAACAAAAGTCTGCAATCCGGTTATATCCATCCCGAAGGCAAACTTGCCGTTACCTACTTGTGCCGGACTTTTCAGAAGCGTCCCGGTCGTACACACGCGATGCCGCTTGACAACAGCTTCCCGGTCAATGGGTTCCCCCATAACAGACAAAGGCAAAAAGGCCGACAGGCAAAAGAGGCAGACTAAACTTATCAGTTTTTTCATGGTGGTTATCCTTTTATATGTTTCTGTGGATAAAGATAAGAGATTCCCCCAAGCCTCAGTTTACAGTTCTGATATTTTTCCTTCGATTTCTGGGAAATAATGGTTTATGGATGCGCAATAAAATAATGATGTCCCGTAGGGCGGGGTTCTACTCCGCCCAATGAAAATAGCGTCCGCCTTGCCGGATTTCAAAGGGCGGAGCAGAGCCTGCCCCTAGACGATGATCATTTGTATAACCCCCATATTATATCTTGCTGCTCTTCTTCTTCCAAACCAGGAAGAAAGCTAAAACAACGATTGTTATGGCAAAGCGATAATTTGTGAAATGCCGTTTTCCATGCCTAAGCCTTCGGGAGCGACAAAAATGTATGTCGAGCAGACGGCTGTCATAAACAAGGCCGGGATCAGTGTAACGATATAAGGCTTCTTCGATATTACCAGATAGACAGTCAACGCCCATAAAGTAAACACCGCGAGCGTCTGATTGCTCCAGGCAAAATAACGCCAGATCATATCGAAGCCATCCTTGTCTTTCTGACTATAAAGCAAAAGAGCGATAGCCACCAAGAATAAAGGTATACAGATCATGAGCCGCTTGGAGATACTGCGCTGCTCGAGGTGCAAGAAATCCGCTACGATCAGACGGGCCGAACGAAACGCCGTATCACCGGAAGTAATCGGGGCGGCGATCACACCTAAGACAGCCAACACGCCGCCTACCGTACCGAGCCACTCTTTCGTAATGCTGTCGACGACAACGGCGGCATTGTTTTCACCCATACCGTTGTTATGATAGAAATAAGTAGCGGCAGCCGCCCAGATCAATGCAACGATACCTTCCGTAATCATGGAACCAAAGAATATAGGACGTCCGTACTTCTCATTCTTGATGCAACGGGCCATCAACGGACTTTGTGTCGCGTGGAAACCGGAAATAGCACCGCAGGCAATGCTGACGAACATGATCGGGAAGATAGGCAGATGACCGGGATAAGTGTTCGGCATCCCATCCGTGATCTCAGGCAACGGCGGATGATTGACAAACAACATCACCAGGATACCAATCGCCATAAACAGCAGAGCGGCAGCAAACAAAGGATAGATTTTCCCGATAATCTTATCGACCGCAACAAGGTCGCCAAGATATAATAGAGGAACACGACAATGATCCAGAAAGTGGTATCCAGATGTTCCGGTGTCAGCTTAGCCAGCAGACCGGCAGGTCCGGCCACAAACACGGAGCCGACCAGCACCATCAGGATCACCGTAAACCCGCGCATAAACTGTTTGAAGTTCACCCCCAGGTAGCGGCCGATAATCTCAGGTAAGCTCTCCCCGTTATGGCGCAAGGACAACATCCCGGACAGGTAATCGTGTACCGAACCGGCAAAGATACTACCCAGCACGATCCACAGGAAAGAGGCGGTTCCGAACTTCGCCCCCATAATGGCGCCGAAGATCGGTCCCAATCCGGCGATGTTCAGAAACTGGATCATAAAGACTTTCCAGGTAGCATCGGGATATATCCACGCCGTCCCGATGTGCGTAGCAGGAGTCTGCCGTTTGGCATCTATGCCGAAAATACGTTCAATGAATGTACCGTAGACGAAATAACCTACGATGAGTGCAATAAGGCAACAAACAAAAGTAAATCATAACCGGTAATTGAGAATTGAAAATTGAAAATTAGATTAATAAGGAGACAACAAGAAGAAGAAAATGGAAAGCTGAAAAGTAAAGCGTTTCTTCTTTATCTTTCAATTTTCCATTTTCAAGTTTCAATTCAGAAGTCTTTTAACGACTTCCGAGATCATACGTCCTTCAGCTTTCCCAGCCAATGCTTTGGAAGCGACTCCCATCACCTTACCCATGTCTTTCGGGCCGGCTGCACCTACCTGCGCGATGATCGCCTTCAACTCGGCTTCCAGTTCTTCAGCGACATCTGTTTCGGCAGGTACTTTTCGATAACGGCAACCTGTGCCAACTCGTCGTCTGCCAAATCCTGACGTCCTTGCTGCACATAGATAGTGGCGGAATCTTTACCCTGTTTGACGAGCTTCTGCATGATCTTCAATGCATCAGCATCGGTCAATGTATCGTTGGCTCCCGGAGCGGTCTTCGCTTCGAGGAAAAACTTCTTCACGTTTCTCAGTGTTTCAAGGGCGACTTTATCTTTCGCCTTCATTGCGTTTTTAATGTCTTCGCTGACTCTTTCGAACAAATCCATAGTTTTGCAAATTAAAGAATTAAGAATGAATAATTAAACCTTCGCGTATCCAACTACTCATCATTAATTTTTCATTATTAATTATCAATTAGTCATTATTCATTACCTAAAACTAATAACTGTGCCGCCAGATTTAGGCTTCTTGTTTTGGTTAGCGGCAGGCGAGGTGAACGACATGCCTTGGGTACGTACCGGTTCCTCACCCTTCCGGCGTATCTGCTGCACGTCTTTGGCAGTCCGCTTGTAGGCAGGTTTATCTTCCATGAAAGAGATCAGAGCGTCATCGTCCAATTCGTCGACGGCAAATACAACGATTTCGGCATTCGGACGCGAGTCGATATATTCACCGTAATAACGTCCCATCAAGGCATCTTCTTCGGCTCGTCTTTCCTTTCCGCTTCCTCCCTTCTCTG
>ENA-OQCK01000836-OQCK01000836.1-human-gut-metagenome-genome-assembly--contig:-NODE-836-length-14082-cov-2.821713_pt1 | contig 14082 bp, 20 predicted proteins | sample MGYA00242498_ERZ504578 | MGnify/ENA primary metagenome ERZ504578 (study PRJEB26092, sample SAMD00036229) | human gut metagenome | host: Homo sapiens | study: EMG produced TPA metagenomics assembly of... | reverse complement strand
GATCGAGCTCAGACGTACGTAGCTGTACATCGATGATGCTCAGACGTACGTAGCTGTACATCGATCGATGCTCAGACGTACGTAGCTGTACATCGATCGATGCTGATGCTGAAGGGTATTAGCAAGAATATTAAAATCGCAATCAATACGATCCATCAGGCGGTCAGTATGGTGAATCGCGCCGGTACAGCGGCTGAAATAAACGAAGAGGAACATGAGGATGAAGTAATCATTACCATTCGCATTCCAAAATAGAAAGGAAATGATCTTATGGGTAAAATCATAGCGGTATCCAACCAGAAGGGCGGCGTAGGTAAGACGACGACATCAATTAACCTTGCTGCAGGCTTGGGATACCTTGGCAATAAAGTGCTTCTGGTCGATTTTGACCCCCAGGGAAATGCCACTCAGGGTGTCGGTGCAGAGGTCGGTGAGGATAAGCTTTCTGTTTATAATCTGATTATGGAGGATTACAAGGTGGAGGATATCCGGAAGAAGCTGACATCTCCACCAATCGATATTGTTCCTGCAAGTATTGCGCTGGCGGGAGCCGATTTGCAAATGGTAAAATTTGAAGTAGGAAAAGAAGAGCTGCTAAAGAATAAGCTGGAGCTGATCAAGGATGAATATGACTTTATCATCATTGACTGTCCGCCTTCTTTGGGACTGTTGAATACAAATGCTTTAACTGCAGCGGATTCTGTAATTATACCGGTACAGTGTGAGTATTATGCACTGGAGGGAGTTACTCAGCTGCTTTTGACCATTCGTCTGGTACAGCAGCTCTTCAATCGCAATTTAATGATTGAGGGTGTTGTGCTTACAATGTATGATGCACGAACAAAGCTGAGCGTTGAGGTACAGCAGGAGGTACGTCAGCACTTTAAGGATCGCGTTTATAAGAATTACATACCGAGAAATGTCAAGCTGAGTGAAGCACCGTCCAGAGGAATGTCGATTTTTGAATACGATGTCCGCTGTGAAGGCGCAAAAGCATATGCAGGGCTGTCGAATGAAGTTGTGAAAATGAATAAGAAAGCAAAAGCCAGATAGGGAGGTGGATGAATGCCGAAAAAAGAGAATAGCGCAAGACTTGGAAAAGGATTGTCTGCCATTTTTGGTGAAGATGTCGGTAATGTGCTGGAGGATATTCAGCAGGGAAAGACTGAGGTTCATGAGGACTCCAAATTTGAGGTTGAGGTAAAGGATGTAAAACCGAATCCGTATCAGCCGCGAAAAAACTTTGATGATGACAAGATTCAGGAGCTGGCTGATTCCATTAAGCTGCATGGTGTTTTTACACCAATTCTGGTTAAGAAAGCCGTTAAGGGCTATGAACTGATTGCCGGAGAACGCCGATTGCGGGCCAGCAAGGTTGCCGGATTAAAAACCATCCCTGCTATTCTAATGGAATTTGATGATCAGCAGATGATGGAAATCGCACTGCTGGAAAATATTCAGCGTGAGGATCTGAATGCCATTGAGGAAGCACAGGGCTATGAAAAGCTGATCAAGAAGCTTGGCTATACACAGGAAGAGCTGGCGAAGCGGATTGGAAAGTCAAGAGAGCATGTGGCGAATATGCTGCGGCTGTTAAAGCTTCCAAAATCGGTACAGCAGTATGTTATCGACAAGCAGCTGAGTATGGGACATGTGCGTGCACTGCTTGGTTTAAAGGATGCATCACAAATTGAGGATGTGGCAAAAAAAGCCATTCAGCTTCATCTGAGTGTGCGTGCTGTGGAAACATTGGTTAAAAATATGAATGAACCGAAAAGCGCACCGGAGAAGAAGCAGCGGGATATCAATCTGGATAGGGTACAGGATCGTCTGCAGAGTCGTTTCCAAACAAGGGTGCGCATTGATGAGAAGCAGATTACTATACGCTATGATGGCAATGAAGATTTAAACCGCCTGCTGGAAATGCTGGGCGGCATTGAGGAAGAATAAAGAAAAAACAAAAGCCAACTGCTTCGATTTCATTTTAGGCAGTATCAAAAACGAAATACGGAAAAAGAGCAGGCTCTTTCAGATGCTTCTTTCTCGATTGTGGGTAAACATAAAACAGGGAGAATGCAACACTATTGTATTTATCAATAGAAGTTGTATTCTCCCTTTTGCATACACCTTAAAGAAAGAACCTTTTAAATTACTCGATTTTTTTTATTTATGAGCCTTTCTATGCAGATGAAGTCCTTTTCTGCATTTTTTATTTTCGTATGAATTATGTGTATTACAAACAGTCATTATTTATACAAATCATCAGACATGTGTCTTGTCACCTGTCATTATATATGCTATACTGAGGCAGATACAACGGTATAGAGAAAGGGAGATGAAGATACTGCATAAATATTAGCGGTATCATCAAAGGATATGACAAAACAGGAAGAAATTAAACAGCTGAAGCTTGAAAAGGATGCCGTATTGCTGGCACATTACTACGTACCTGCAGAGGTACAGGAGATTGCAGACTATGTAGGAGATTCCTTCTATCTGAGTAAGGTGGCGTCCAAACTGACGAATAAGGTGTTGGTTTTTGCGGAGTTTCCTTCATGGGAGAGAGTGGAAAGCTATTAAATCCGGACAAAGCAGTGCTGATGCCGGATGCATCTGCTGACTGTCCGATGGCACATATGGTAACAAAAGCAGAGATTGATGACGTAAGGGCACGCTATGAGGACCTTGCAGTTGTATGCTATATCAACTCGACTGCTGAGATCAAATCATGGTCAGATGTATGCGTCACCTCAGCGAATGCAGTGCAGATTGTGAAGAAGCTGCCCAATCAGAATATTTTATTTATCCGGATAAAAATCTGGGACGTTATGTAGCAGAGCAGGTTCCGGAAAAGAATGTCATGCTGGTAAAGGGATACTGTCCGGTTCATGAGGAAATGAAGGTAAAGGAAATCCAGGAGCTGAAGCAGCTGCATCCGCTTGCGGAAGTGCTTGCTCATCCGGAGTGTAATGCCTCTGTGCTTTCGATTGCAGATTATATCGGTTCAACAACCGGGATTTTGAAGCAGGCTGCTGCAAGCAATGCAAAGGAGTTTATCATTGCTACGGAGATTGGTGTCCGCTATGAGCTTGAAAAGCAGAATCCTAAGAAGACATTTTACTTTCCGAAAACAGAGCCGGTATGCATGGATATGAAAAAGATTACACTGGATGGTATTCTGCATGTCCTGCGCACTGGAGAAAATGGTGCAGCTGTAGCTTCAAATATCGCTGAGCCATCAAAGGCAACCCTGAACAGAATGCTGGAGCTTGCGGCGTAAACCGCCTTAAGGAGGCGAATTATGCAATCAGATATGTATTATGATGCCGTCATTGCAGGGTGTGGAGTTGCTGGTCTTTATACAGCTTTAAATCTGCCGGATACCATGCGAATACTGATGGTGTGTAAGGGGGATATGGAGGAATGTGATTCCATGCTGGCACAGGGGGGAATCTGTGTGCTTCCTGATGAAGAAGATTATACTTCCTATTTTGAAGATACCATGCGTGCAGGCCATTATGAAAATAACAGAGAGAGTGTTGACATCATGATTCGGCAGAGTAGACCAATTATAGAAGAACTGCTTCGGCTGGGTGTCCGCTTTGAACAAAATGAGGATGGAAGTTTGCGATATGCCGTGAGGGAGGACATTCCCGTGCGAGAATCTGCTTTCATAAGGATATTACTGGAAAAGAAATAACGACGGCTCTGCAGAAGCATGTGCGAAGCTGTTCGAATATAACTGTTATGGAGCATGCCCGGATGTGTGATCTGCTTGTTGAGCATGGTGTCTGCAAGGGGATTGCACTGGAAACCAAAGAGCAGCAGGTTGTTCATGTTCATGCAGAGGATACGGTGCTTGCGACAGGAGGTATCGGTGGTTTGTATGAGCATTCCACCAATTATCCAAGTCTTACAGGAGACGCCTTGCGCATTTGTAAAAAGCATGGGATTCAGCTGGATCATCTGGATTACGTGCAGATTCATCCGACCAGCCTGTACAGCCGTAAAAAGGGAAGAAGCTTTTTGATTTCCGAGTCTGCCAGAGGAGATGGGGCGATTTTACTGAATAAAAAAGGGGAACGCTTCGTAAATGAGCTGCTGCCGAGAGATGTCGTATCTCAGGCTATTTTTGAGGAAATGAAGAAGGACGGCACCGAGCATGTCTGGCTGTCCTTTCAAAATGTACCGAAAGAGACCATACAAAGTCATTTTCCAAATATTCAGGAGGCCTGCCGTAAGGAAGGCTATGATATTACAAAGGAAAGTATCCCGGTCGTTCCTGCGCAGCATTATTTTATGGGAGGAATCCATGTGGGAAGTCATTCACAGACAACCATGCAGCATCTGTATGCTGTAGGAGAAACCAGCTGTAACGGTGTGCATGGTAAGAATCGCCTTGCCAGCAACAGTCTGCTGGAGAGTCTTGTTTTTGCGAAAAGAGCAGCTGATAACATAACAGTCTGCCGGAAAGGAAAAAAAGCATATGAATCCAATTACGATGCAGCTTGTTGCTGATAAATATATCCGTCTTGCTTTAGAGGAGGACATTAACGGTGAGGATGTAACAACCTGCTCCGTTATGCCTGATTATAAGGAAGGAGAGGTTCAGCTTATTTGCAAGGAAGACGGCATCATTGCCGGTCTTCAGATTTTCGAGCGTGTATTTACGCTGCTTGATCCGCAAACACAGGTTGATTTCCTTGTTAAAGATGGAGATAAGGTCACAAACGGTCAGCTGATGGGGAAGGTGCACGGGGATATTCGTGTTCTGTTATCGGGTGAGCGGACTGCGTTGAATTATTTACAGAGAATGAGTGGAATTGCCACATATACCAGAAACGTAGCGGATATGCTGGAAGGCTCTAAAACCTGTCTGGTAGACACTAGAAAAACAACACCGTGCATGCGGGTGTTTGAGAAATATGCTGTTCTTGTCGGAGGCGGAAAAAATCATCGCTATAATTTATCCGACGGGGTGCTGTTGAAGGATAATCATATCGATGCGGCAGGCGGTGTAAAGCAGGCAATTGAGGCCGCAAGAAGGCATGCGCCGTTTGTCCGTAAAATCGAAGTCGAAACAGAGAATCTTGACATGGTGAAGGAAGCAGTGGAGGCCGGTGCAGATATTATCATGCTGGACAATATGACCCCTGCCCAGATGAAGGAGGCTGTACAGCTGATTGACGGACGTGCAGAAACGGAATGCTCCGGTAATATCACAAAAGAAAACATTGAGCTGATGAAGGATCTCGGTGTGAATTATGTATCCAGTGGAGCATTGACACATTCCGCTCCGATTCTGGATATCAGCCTGAAGCATTTGAGCGTCCTTGGTGAGTAAAGAGAAAATCATATGGATAAGAAAGTAGCAGACAGCCTTATGGCTACAGCTTTGACAGGCTCTCAGCGCAGAAAACGTATTCTGACCATGATGAGGCAGTCTTCCCGTCCACTCTCCGGTGGTGCACTGGGAAGAGATACCGGTGTCAGCCGTCAGGTCGTGGTACAGGATATTGCTCTGCTGCGTACGGAGGGATATCCGATCATCGCCACTGCACGGGGCTATATATTGAATGAAACAAAAAAAGCAGTTCGCCTGTTTAAGGTCTGTCACACAACAGAGCAGATCAGTGAAGAGCTGGAAACGATTGTTGATCTTGGAGGAAGTGTGGAGGATGTGATGGTGAATCACAGAGCCTATGGAAAAATGTCGGCGCCTCTGCGTATCCGAAACCGCCGGGATGTGGCAGTTTTACTGGAAAATCTAAAGACAGGTAAATCAACTCCACTGATGAATGTGACCGCAGGTTATCACTTTCATCATGTAACAGCGGATTCACAGGAAATACTGGATGAAATTGAAGAGCATCTCCGTCAGAAGCATCTGCTTGCGGAATTTCTGCCTTATGAGCTGGAGGAGGAAAGCATACCGGATATAAAATAAACAAAGGCTGCATTCTGGCCTTTGTTTTCTCTGTAGGAAGAGCCTATTTGAAACTTATTTCAGTTCTTCAGTATCTCTTTTCGTATAAAATCAACAGTAGCGTCCGTTCCATGATTACGCTGATATTCCAGAATCATCTTCAGCATTGCCTTTGTCTCTTCATGCATGATAACATTGTCATAGCCGTTCATGAAGTATTCGTACGCACTTCCGTCATGATAATTTTCCTTCATATAGATGCGGGAAGCGGCTGTCCGGTCGCAGTACATTTCCACAATATAATGAAGCGGCATTTTCACCGGACGGATACCGCCTACGGCATTATCCAGCCAGTATTCCCAGTGATGCTTGTTGCGGCCTTTATGATGCAGCCAGCCTAAGGAATAGCCTTTTACTTCCTTTTCATAATCAATGGGACTGCGATTTCCCTGGAAATACTTCACACCTGCACAAAATTCAACAGGAGTGTATTTGGATAGATCATGCAGAAGTCCCTGTTTATATAAACCACAGCGAAAACACAGCTTTGTGACCGCAAGCTTGTGTGCAGTTATTGTTTTAAAATGTCCCCACAGCTTATTCATAATCTGCACTCCTTTCACATTCCAGTCTATTTTACCACGATAGGAATTGTTCAGACAATTCTTTTCCCTAGTTTATGAAGCTTCCCGATTTACGAATGGATGTATTGCTTATTTCTGTTCCTTTTCATATAACGTTCACGTAGTGTTCACAAAGGGGATGTATGATATAGACACAAGCAAAGCAATGCTTGTGAAATCTTAATAAAGGTAATGGAATGTTTCCCCATCCCTATAAAAAAACAAACAGCTATCATGTTTACAATATTTTTTCATTTCCATTACCTGCCTTCATGCGGAACCTCTGTCCCTCGCAGAGGTTCTTTTATTCGCAAGATTTTACATGAAAGCTTTTTCTTAAGCTTTACCGGCAATAAAACAACAGCTTATGCGGGAGCTGCTGTTAATGACTCACTTAAATTACATGCGATAATACGATTTGCAGCTACTGTGTGAAGTGTTTGCATTTGAAAATCATATTCTCTGCATTTCTGTATCCGTTTTTCGTATAAAAATACGAGTGCATCTCATCATTTACGCTGAGCAGCTCGATGAAGGAAGCACCGTTCTCTTTTACGGTTTTCTCCATTTCATTTAGAAAATGCGTGCCAAGATGTGCTCCTTGAAATTGTCTGGCAATCACGATTTCTTCCAGATAATAGCCGGTCAAATCATCAAATTCTTTGAAATATCCCATGACGAATCCGCTGATAGCATGATCAGCCATCTGTATAAAACACAGCGCATCCTCTATCGTCATGAGCTGATGGAGTCTTTTATATGCTTTATCATAAGTCCAGCAGCCTCCTTCATAGGTATTATAATAGTCTATGTACAGCTTTACCACTGCATCTAAATGCTGACTCTCCATTCTTTTGTAGCGTATATTCATCATTGTCACACCTGTCCTTTTCTGTAAAATATATGCTTATCTTTTTCTGACAGCATACTGTAAATAATATCCGGATTATAAAGGATATACATAGGGGTCCTCCTTTGCCGTTCTATAACATCATTATACAGATATTGTATGAATATTCAAACATACTTCACCTGCTGTTCACACGCAGGGTGTATGCTGTATATACAGACAGTCTTGTCTGAAAGAAGGGTAATGACAATTTCCTATTCATCCATATGTTATCCATCGTCATTGCCGCAAAGCCTCTGTCCTGTCACAGAGGTTTTTTTTGAGGTGTTTTAAAAAGTATATATGTTTTTATATAAAAATTATATATTTTATGTTGCACATTGAGAATTTTGAGTTATAATATAAGCATCGGAGGTGTGCTATGATACCGAAATATATGCAGGTATATACAGAGATAAAGGATGCGATTCAGAAGGGAAGCTATAGCGCAAACGAAATGCTGCCAAGCGGAGAGGAATTCGCAAAGCAGTATGCATGCAGTGTGCTAACGGTTAAAAAGGCGCTGGATCGTCTTGTCAGTGAGGGTGTGATTGTAAGAAAAAGAGGTCTGGGAAGCTTCGTAAAGAAATGCAGAACAGGTCCGGACAGAATGCAGGGGGTACCTGTTATCGGGCGGGATCTGATTCGTGAGGAGGTTACCTCTGTTGTTGAAAAGTTTGAAGTAGCGGCATGCACGACAGAGCTGGCGGATAAAATGAATATACAAGCCGGAGAGTTTGTGTATGAGATAGAGCGCATTCGCTTGTATAAGCAGGAGCCAAGAGTTGTAGAATATACATGGATGCCACTGCAGATCATACCGGGACTTCAGCGCAGGGATGTGGAAACCTCTATCTATGCGTATATTGAAAAACAGCTTCACAAGCATATACAAGGAGCACATCTGTCATTTCAGGCTGTTCGTCCGCAGGCACTGGAAAAGAAATATTTTCACATGAATGACAATGATTTTGTATGTCAGGTGGAAGAGCTCGCATATCTGGATACATCTGAGATATTTGAGTATTCCGTCGCACGGCATCTTCCACAGTATTTTCACTTTGAAACCAATGTAATAAAGGAACTGTATGATAACTGAACCAATGTTGAATACTCGCATACAGCGGGAGAATGGAGGATACAATGTATTTTGAAAAAACAGCAGGATTTCCAGATGATTTCTTATGGGGCAGTGCATCCGCTGCCTACCAGATTGAAGGCGCGGATCGTGAAGACGGCAAGGGCATTTCAAACTGGGATGAGTTTGTGAAGATACCCGGGAAAACCTTTAAAGGCACTACTGGTGCAGTCGCAGTCGATTTTTATCATCATTATAAAGAAGATATTGCACGAATGGCTGAAATGGGATTAAAGACCTATCGGTTTTCTATTGCGTGGACAAGAATATATCCCCAGGGAAATGGAAAAGTAAATGAAGCAGGTTTGGCTTTTTACGATAATGTTATCAATGAATGCTTAAAATATGGAATTGAGCCTATGGTTACCATCTATCACTGGGACATGCCGCAGGCGCTGGAAGAGGCATATCATGGTTGGGAGAATCCACAGATTATAGAGGACTTTGTAACATATGCCGTTACTTTGTTTGAACGGTATGGAGATCGTGTAAAATACTGGATAACCATGAACGAACAGAATATTTTCACCTCTATGGGCTGGATGGAAGGACTTCATCCACCGGGAAAAACAGATCAGCTGAAGCTGTTCTATCAGGTAAATCATCATGCGAATGTTGCACATGCACGGAGTGTTTTGGAATTGAAGAAACGTTTTCCTCATGCGATGGTGGGCGCAAGCTTTGCGTTTTCTCCATGCTATGCGATTGATTGCCGTCCGGAAAATGCGATGGCAAAAGAAGACTTTGATGATTTACGCAATTACTGGTGGCTGGATATCTATGGTTATGGCCGTTATCCAAAGAGTGCTATGAAATATCTGAGGTCTATTGACTGCGCACCGGATATTACAGAGGATGAAATGCGGGATATCCGTCAGGCTGCGTCTTTGATTGATTTTATGGGTGTCAATTACTATCAGACAGCGGTTGCCGAGTATAATGATATTCATGGTGTTGGCGCTAATCACGAGGTGAATACAACAGGAGAAAAGGGAACAGCAAAAATCAGCGGAGTACCCGGATTGTATAAAAATCCAGCCAATCCGTATTTGAAGACAACGGATTGGGATTGGACAATCGATCCAATGGGTATCCGTATGTGCTGCAGGACAATAACCTCACGTTATGATTTACCTATCATTATATCTGAGAACGGTCTTGGAGCGTTTGATAAGCTGGAAGAAGATAAAACGATACACGATCCTTATCGTATAGAATATCTTCGTGCACATATCGAGGAATTGAAAAAGGCGGTTGCTGATGGCTGCGAGGTACTGGCATACTGTACATGGTCCTGCACGGATTTGTTAGCTGGCTGAACGGATATCAGAAGCGCTACGGATTTATTTATGTGGAGCGGGAAGAGGATGATGCCAGTGCAGCCTTGAACAGGTATCCAAAGGACTCTTTTCACTGGTATGCTGAGGTGATAAAAACAAACGGCAGAATTTGTAAAGTGTATAACGTGAGCAGATTGATAAATATGGAAAATCAGAAGTATAGTGCTCATGATTTCCCATTTCAGGTATAAGAGGATATATACGAAAGTGGAAAAGTAAAGGAACACTATGCAGACATAATCAGAAATCAAATTAAAATGCAGAACCCGGAAGGTACGGTTACCATATACCGGCGATTGTTGAGATATGGATGCTTCTACTTTATGGTTCTCTGCATCAGAAGACCTATGACTTCTGCACAGTTGCTGACCAGGATTTGATTGAAATGGCAAAACGTTTAGAACGGTGTAGTAATCCAATCATAAATCCAAAGCTGTAGGATACTCTTAAAGCTGAAGATATCGCAGCTATGGATAAAAATAAGATATGTGAAGGATCTGTAACAATGGCATTTCGACTGCTCATCAGAATACACGAAGTATGGATTTTGGGAAAAGAAACTGGGGAGTAATGGATATTTGAATTATTTATCAAATGTAGAAGCGTTTGAGTAAAGAACGAAAAAGCATGGTGTACATAAGATACGCCATGCTTTTTTGTAAGAATGCAGAAGCTTCAGATAAGCTTTAACAGTCCTTATTTGCTGCAACGAAAGCTGGTAATGATTTCATGAATTTTAGCTGCATTGGCTGCAATATCTTCACTGCTTCCTTTTGTCAGAAGTCCTCCGAACCCGCAGACATCCACACCGTTTTCCAGCCATGTTGTCAGATTGTCAAGATTGATTCCCCCGCTTGCCAGAATCGGCATATCCGGAATCGGTGTTTTAAAAACCTTTACAAGCTTTGGACCATAGAAATCGGAAATAGGAAATGCCTTGACGAATGCCGCTCCGCTGCTTAGCGCATCAACACATTCGGTAATGGTGGTACATCCCGGTGCATAGGGAATCTGGTAGCGATTGCACATTTTTGCGACCTCTTCATTATAGTTCGGGGCAATGATAAAAGCAGCACCATGCAGGATTGCGTGTCGTGCTGTTTCTGCGTCCAGAACTGTTCCGGCACCTACGCAGAGTGCATCTCCATATTTTTCAGAAAGACCCTGTATGATATCTCCGGCGTTATTTAACGTATAGCTCATTTCCATGACAGGTACGCCGCCCTTCATGCAGCCCTCGGCTATTTCACATGCGCGATCCAGTGTTTCCGCACGAACGATTGCAAGTGCACCTGCCTCATACATACGGTTTGTGACGTTCATTTTTTTCATATTCATAATGACATCCTCCTTGCCTATATCTTACGTTGTTTTAGAAACGCTTACAATTGGATGAGTGAACAAAATTAGAGATGAAATATGTGCGCTTAAACAAATGAGATAGCAGCTGAAAAGATATTGTACATCCGGTTGGCTTATGCTTAAAAAGCCTATGAATAAAGGACTTTTTGAAGGTCAGCTAACGCACATATAATATATAGAAAACATGTATGCTCCGGCTTTCGGATGCTTTTTTTCAACTTTGTGCGTTTGACCAAAAACGGCACAGGCTTTTTAGTTTGTTTGAACATAGCGGCTTGAAAGCGATTTCAATATAATGTAGGTGTAAGGAGGAATTCAAGATGAGTATTGAATTGACTAGAGTAGATTTCAGACTGATTCACGGTCAGGTTATTACCAGATGGCTGACACAGTGCCAGATCAATGAAATCGTAACAATCGACACTGCCCTGAGCAAGGATGCTTTCATGCAGGAAGTATTCAAAATGGCAGCTCCAAAGGGTGTAAAAATCACAATTGTAAATGTAGAGGATGCGGTAAAGCGCCAGCAGGAGGGTGCCTTCGATAGAACCGCGTTATGGTTCTGTTCAAGGGTGTGGCAGAACTGAATGCCGCAGTACAGGCAGGCTTGAAGCTGGAAAAGGTACAGATCGGCGGTCTTGGCGGAGGGCCGGGTCGTAAGGCTGTCAACAACGCAATCACACTGGACAGAGCAGATGCGGATACTCTGCTTGAACTGGAAAAGATGGGGATCGAAATTTATTTCCAGACAACTCCGGATTATCCTTCAGAAACACTTCAAAAAGCTGTCGCTAAATTATAACAGGAGGACATGTATATGGTAATTCAAGCAATCTTAGTCGGTATACTGTACTGGCTATCCATGGGACGCGCGAGCTATTTTATCTCGTTTGCATTCCGTAAGCCGGTCGTACTTGGCGTATTTATCGGTCTTGTATATGGGGATGTACAGACCGGTCTGCTGTATGGTGCAACCATTCAGCTGATGTATATGGGAGGTATCGAAGCCGGCGGAAATATACCAAGTGATCAGGGACTGGCAACATGTATCGCAATCCCTGCCGCTATCGCAAATAATCTGGATCCGGCTGCTGCCGTGGCTCTGGCTGTTCCATTCGGGGTACTTGGCGTTTTAATCAATAATGTGCGTCGTACCATCAACTCTTTCTATAACACGAAGGCTGATAAATTCGTAGAGGACAAGCAGTATGACAAGCTGTCCATCTTCTCCTTTGTACTTCCATGGCTTACCAATGGTGTGCTATATTTCACACCGGTATTCATTGCGACATTATTCGGCTCCAGCGTTGTACAGGCATTCATCAATGTAATTCCGGAATGGGCGATGAACGGACTCACCAACGCAGGCAATATGCTTCCGGGGTTAGGTTTCGCACTGACACTGGTTGTTATGGGAAAAAAGAAATATCTGCCATTCTTCGTACTGGGATTCTTCCTGTATTCTGTCATGGGCTTCTCCATGCTGACAGGAGCAGTCATTGCATTATGTCTTGCACTGATCGTATCCCTATTCAAACAGAACGATGAGGAGGAAGTTGCATGAGTGAAGCAGTAAACAGTGTAGCCGCTGAAGAAAAGAAAACAATCGTAACAAAAAAGACCTGTTAAAGGCATGGTGGAAATGGACACTTGCAGTCGAGGTTCCGGTAAGCTTTGACCGTATGCAGGCACTTGCCTTCGGATATTCCATGAACAAGGTATTGCGTAAGCTGTACAAGGATGACCCGGAAGAGCTGCAGGCAGCAATGCGTCGTCATACATCCATGTTCAATACAAACTGTGACTGGGGAAGTATCATTCACGGTATTACGATTTCACTGGAGGAACAGCGTGCGCTTGGCCATGATGATATTTCTCCGGAGGTTATTCAATCCTTAAAGCTTGGTCTGATGGGACCACTTGCCGGTATCGGTGACAGTGTGGATCAGGGGATTGTTGCGACAATTCCATTGGCAATCTTTGTTCCGATGGCACTGGAGGCTCTGTAATCGCCGCCTTTATTCCTGGCTTAATCTATATCGCATGGAGCTTTGGCTGGTCCTGGTTCCTATTCAACAAGGGATATTCTCTGGGTAAAAATTCCGTATTGGAAATCCTGCACTCCGGAGCAATCAAAAAGGTTATTGACATCGCAAGCATCGTTGGTCTGTTCATGATCGGATGTCTGTCAGCCTCTTATATAAAGGTGCAGACCATTGTGGAATTCGCCAGTGATACATCAACGGTGAAGCTGCAGGAAATCATTGACGGAATCCTGCCGAATATGCTGCCGTTCATCGTTGTTATGGGAATGTATCTGTATATCACGAAACGCGGACCGAAGTATATCCGTCTGATGATTTATACAATGATTATTGCAATCGTATTGACCTTCTTCCATATTATATAAGATGTGAACAAATCCATGGAAGAACATGGATTTGTTTTCTTTACAGGCATATGGAGGATAAGAAAAGGAAGGAGCTTATATGAAGGTACTGATAACCCGAGAGGGTTTGCGAATTACGGTCTGGATCAGGTGGAGCGAATGAAGTCCAAGGGTCTGGAGGTACATTACAATGCCACGGGTAAGGCATATACACATGAGGAGTTTAAAGCACTGTCGAAGGATGCCGATGCCATTATCGTCGGTGTGGATAAAATGGACAGAGAAATGATGGAGGCTGTCCGAATCTGAAGGCGGTCTGCAAGTTCGGTGTCGGAACGGATAATATCGATCTGGATTATGCAAAAGAGCGTAATATCCATGTCGGACGCTGTGTGGGAAGCAATTCCCGCTCTGT
>ENA-OQCK01000834-OQCK01000834.1-human-gut-metagenome-genome-assembly--contig:-NODE-834-length-14117-cov-3.459471_pt1 | contig 14117 bp, 17 predicted proteins | sample MGYA00242498_ERZ504578 | MGnify/ENA primary metagenome ERZ504578 (study PRJEB26092, sample SAMD00036229) | human gut metagenome | host: Homo sapiens | study: EMG produced TPA metagenomics assembly of... | reverse complement strand
CCTTTTTTTTTCTCTGTACAAACCCCAGCACCAGATTCTGAACCTCCCGCAGAAGCGCCAGACCAAAACCGATGAGCGGCGCCATATACACGTAGGTCATGGGAATCTGCAGCGTGCCGCTGACCTGTCCGCTCTTTTTAATTGCCAGCCAGCAGCTGATGGCCCCCTTGAACATCAGCAGAAAAAACGCCAGCACAATCAACTGAACCAGAACCTGAAAAATCATCTTCACCGGCCCCGGCACCACCTGCGCCAGCGCGTCCACACAGATCCCGCTCTTGTGGCGGATCCAGCAGCTGATGCTGATAAACCCGGAAAATATCAGGCAGTACTTGCAGATCTCGTCACTCCAGGTCAGACCGCTGTTGAACACGTACCTCAGCACCACATTCGCTGATGTCAGAATAATCAGCGTCAGCAGGAACACGGAGAGGAACAATTCCTCAACGTGATGATCCAGCCATCCCAATACTTTCATATCCATCCTCCTCTTCCCTACTGAACCGTTACGTTATTACTAAAAAAGCTGTCCTTTCTTTTAAATTTATTATATATGTGTTATTATAAGAAATAAAGATACTAATAATTCTATCAATACTAAGTTTTTGTAAGAGATACGGAGGACGCTGTCATGGACTTAAAGCAGTTGGAATACATCATCGCCATCGCCGATTACGGAACATCACCAAGGCCGCCGAGGCCCTTTTTATCACGCAGTCCGGGTTAAACCAGCAGCTGATCCGGCTGGAAAAGGAATTGAACATCCAGCTGTTCGAGCGGAATAAACGTCACCTGCACTTGACGCAGGCCGGGGAAATCTATGTAAATCACGCCCGGGAGATGATCAAACTCAAACACAACGCATACTCTATGATCCAGGATCTGGCCGACAATATCACGGGGGATATCTTCTGGGGACTGCCCTTTGAGCACGGCGTGGATATGTTTCTCTATGTCTCCACCGCGTTCAATAAGCGGTATCCCGGGATCACGATCCATCTGGAGGAGCACAAGGTCAGCGACCAGCACGAGATGCTCTCCAAGGGACTTCTGGACCTGATCTTTGTGATGCTGACAGACAAGGATAAGCTGGACAACGAGTACATACACTTGTGCAATGAAAAGCTGGTTCTGGGTATCCCGATTCAGCATCCCATGGCGCAGTATGCCGCGCCTCCGGGGGAGCCCCTCAGCACCATCAGCCTCTCCCACTTTCGCGACGACTCCTTCTGTCTCATGTTCGCGGGCTCCACCCAGCGCACGATCATTGACCCCCTCTTCACCCACGCCGGTTTCCAGCCCAACCTCTTCTGCGAATCGACGATGAACAGGACGCTCAGCAAGCTTGTGGAATACAACCTCTGCTGTACCATCATGCCTCAGTCCTACGCCCGATTCAACAACAAGGTGGCCTGGTTCTATCTGGATGAAAATCCCGAATGGGAGTGGTCCATCGCCCACTCCCACTCCATGCATCTGACGAAACCGACCAGATATTTAATTCAACTTGCAAAAGATTACGCCCATAAGATGGAGGAATATTGGGCAGAAAACCGTATCGGGAATCCCAACCTGATCTGATTTTTGTACAAAATGTAAAAAATCTCTTGACAAGTTCCCGTAAGAATTATATATAATCAACATGTCAGACAGCATATAAGTTGATTGTTTTATTTCAAGGAGGTCTCTATGAAATCTATAGCAAAGCAGCGGATTGACAGTATTGTGTATGAACGGTTGCTGGAGAATATTAAGAAAGGCGTCTGGAAAAGCGAGATAAACTGCCCAGCGAACCGGAACTCAGTAAGCAGCTGAGTGTGAGCCGCGCTTCTGTCCGCAGCGCGTTAAACAAGCTGAAGGTGATCGGCCTGATTGAGGTGCGGAAAGGTTCCTATGTGTTGGGCGCCGAGGAGCTTTTTGACTTTTCGGAGGTGAATTTTACCCTGGAGATGACAAAAAGGAATTTCAGGACATCAGCGTACTGCGGGAAATGCTGGAGGAAAAGGCGCTTGAGCTGATTATCACCAGCAAAGAGCCGGTGGATTTAAAGTATTTCAGCGCCGCCTATCAGGGTTTGGTGGAGGCGACCAAGGCCCTCGATGCAGAACAGTACACAATTTATGATGCCAAGTTTCATCTGTCGCTCATCGCCGCCACCGGCAATGACAAGCTGATTCAGATAGCCCAGATTTTCAAAAACGACTTTTATCTCTTCCAGCATGAAAGTAATAAGTTCCTGCTGAGAAATTCCGAAGATCAGGAGAAACAGCGGGAGCATTTCAGGGAAGTCATGTCCTATCACGATCAATTGCACGAAGCAATCACAAGCGGCGCCGAAGAATCCGTCGATCTGCAGAAGCGTTTCTTTGCACGCAACTTCACACGTTTAAGCTATTATTATAAAAAAGAGGATGATGGCCTGAGTACAAGGTAGCACCGCAAATGTCCGCCGGCCGGGGACAGGCGTGTTGTTATAATACATTTTAAGAGGTGTAGAATGATAAAAATAACAGATAAAGACATTTTTAACGCGTCCTTTCCACAACAATCTGGTGGTCGTGCGGATAGAGACGAGTCAGCCCAGACTCTATGGGCTGGGCTGTGCCACATTTACACAGCGCTGCAAAGCGGTCATCACGGTCATCGATGAATATTTGCGGCCCCTGCTCATTGGCAGGGAAGCCAGGGATATCCAGGATTTGTGGACTTTAATGTATCAAAACTCCTATTGGCGCAACAGCCCCGTGCTGAATTCGGCTTTCGGCGGCATCGATCTGGCGTGTGGAACATCAAAGGAAAGATGGCGGGGATGCCGGTGTACGACCTCCTGGGCGGCAAGAGCCGGGACGCGGTTGCTGTTTATATGTATGCAAACGGCTCCTCGCTGGAGGATGTGATTGAGAAGGCCCAGGCTCACTGGAGAATGGATTCAGTTATATCCGTCTGCAGTACGATCCGTTGGAAAGCTTTTCCATGGAGTGGCTTACCAATGACCGCAGGTCGCGGGGAACCAAGAGCGGATGTTATCTGGATTCCAGAAAATATGCCCGCGAGACCGTGCATCCTTATTAAACTCAAACTCATCTGGCTTTGTACGGTTCCCTTGGGTAACAATACTGTTTAATCTGGATACGAGTTCATAATCTCCATCTTTAGCTGCATCTATATTTTCTTTGCTTGAATACGCTTTGTCTCCAATTACGGTTTCAATTTCCATCCCTGCCTCCCGGCTTTTCTGAATCAGCGCCGGTAATTCTTTTCCGTCTGTTTTTTCTCCGCTGGTAACAGTTGCAGCCGTAATGATCCGTTCTTCTGTCATGGCGATATGGGTCTTATATCCAAAGAAAGAAGTATCGGCTGTTTTATGACCGATTTTTGCATCTCCATCCTTTGAAGTTTCCAAATGTTCCATATCATCACTGACCGATTCCTCTAATAGATTTAATTTTTCCTGCACTTTCGGATAACTGCATAATTCTTCATTTCCTCTTATGACTGAGATAAGCTGTTTACAGTATTCTAATTCTTTTTCTAAAGAATCTTCGGTGTTTTTATTGGGGAATTTATCTTTCATTGTTTCATCTATTTCATAGATGGTACATCGCAGTTTCTTAGACTGATCCTGAAGTGCCTGACGCGGTGTTTTTTGGTTATATCTTGATTTTTGTATGAGTGGCATCCACAATAATAGATTTTGAACTTATGATTCCTTTATCCAATGCAATCTGAACCGTTTTAGCAATCAGCCTATCTAAAAGATTCATATCTTTTAAGCGCAGCTTGCGAAACTTAGTCAATGAACTGGGGTTTATGACCTCATCTTCTGGCGCCATGTCCAGAAAATATTTAAAAGACATATCATATTTAGAACGCTCTACAACATCAACATCAGATAAATCATAAATTGATTTTAAAAGCAGATATTTAAACATTCGGATAGGCGCAACTGCATTTCGTCCGTTATTCAGACAATATTTATCAAGTAGTTCATCGTAAATAAAGCTAAAATCAACCAATTCTTTTATCTGTCGAAGAAGATTATCTTTCGGGATTACTAATTCATATATCACCATGTATGGACTTAACACCAATCTCTGCTGTTGTTCGATCATAAAAACACCGCCTATATTTGATATATATATTATAGCAAACACAGGCGGTATTATCTACTTTTTCAGTGCCCTCCTCACTCATGAGGGGATTTTGGGGGTTCTCTTTGTATCTTTTTATTGCAAAATGTTCTTATGTGTAAAAAGAACATCCTCCAAACTATTTTTTCTGACCACTTTGAATACGTCCAATATGTCATCCGCCCCGGCAAGAATGTTTTGGATAACATCGACAAGATGATCCATTGCCATGATCCTTCTTTCGGGGGCGCTTTCTTTGGCTGCCCTCATTGTGGTAACCTTAAATTTGTTCCCTTCTCCTGTAAAAGCCGCTTCTGTCCTTCCTGTGGCAACATGTATAACCAGAAACGCTTCTTTCGTATGTCCTGTAAACTCGTTTCCTGCAACCACAGACATTGTGTCTTTACAATCCCCGAAGAACTCCGTAGCTTTTTTCTTAAGGACCACTCACTCCTTAACTGCCTGTTCCATTCGGTCAGGGATGTCATCCTGCGTATGTTCTTCAAGCTTAAGAATCAGAGCTACAAAGGCCATCCCGAAGGCTTTTATGTTAGAGCCAAACCTAACCTGTGTCCTCCTGATGTCACCCTTAAATACATCAGCAGATATCCTGGAAGACCTGTCATTGCCACTTCCAGGATTGATGCCTATGACGGGGATTGTGTGACGTTCCATTATCAGCGCCATGAGGATCATAAAACAATCACAGAATGCATCCCTGCCATTGACTTTATCAAACGGCTGATCGTACATATCCCTGACAGGCACTTTAAAATGGTCCGCTACTACGGCATTTATGCAAAACACCATAAACAGGAAAAAAATCTCCGGAAATGTTTATCCCATCAGAAGCGGCAATATCTTTCCCGATTACTGGACTGGCGTAATTCGATTCTTCTGGCCTTTGGCTATGATCCGCTCAGATGCCCGAAGTGTGGCACTTCTATGTTGGTTTTAGAAGTTTACCACAAAAAAACTGCACTATTTGAACGCTATCGAAAGGTTATGGGATATGGATAGATCCATACGCCTTATCCTTTCTCTACCGTCAGATAGTGCAGCCTAAACCAAAAACAAAAAACTACATAGACAACGTCATGGCGAAGTTGCATCTTCGCTCTTTTGCTATGCCATTTTTTATTTCCAGTCTATTATACACCATCTTTGCCGATTTGTGGAGTTTCCTATAAAGTAAAAAAGTCACAAAATCGACAATAAAATTTTACATATCTATCTCTTATCAGAGGAACTAATCTCCCATAGACACAGAATTTTTACGCCCTCGATTCTGAAAATAATTCGGTTACATTTTTCCATATATACATATCTGTACTCACACCTCCATTCGTAGTAGTCCGTCCTTTTACATTTTAATCAGCCGAATCTTTCCTTCAAAAGCTTTACGTTTTCCCTTAGTTCCTCTGAAAATTCGTCCAAATCATCAAATACAATTACTTCATCCTGCAAAAAACGGACTAGATCAAATATCATATTTCCTTTACTAAGTTCTATACAGACCCCAGGTGTTTTCTTATCCTGTCTCATACGCTTCTCCATTGTCCAAAACTTTGTTGAAGCAGGTTCATTACTGTTTAAGTAAGCAACATAATCCTCAATGAGCCGCTCCATATAATGTTCCTGCCAACCAGATACTTTTTCTCTATAAAGTTTCCAATCACGTTTCGATGGTTCCATAAAATTATCCTCTTCTATTTTTCTCTTCGTTCTAATTTCACGCAACATTCTGTATGTGGTGAGTGGATAATAATGATGTCTAAAAGACGTGGCTCACCCTTGGCGGAGTTTCGTTTGTCTAACTTTATTTACATCACAAATAAAAGCACCGTTTCATGTCGCATCTACTTTTACACGCCAATGGGGTTCTGGTAGCCGGCCAGAGAATACTCTACTACGTTTTTACCCTTTACCAACAGCAAACCAATAGTTGGCTTATCGTCCGGGTGTCGCAGAATATCATCAACCACATTTTGGTACATATTTAGTTGGCTAATAAATCCTGGTTCAAAGTCACAGGCTTTTAGCTCAATTACGACAAAGCACCGCAGCTTCAGATGGTAAAACAAAAGGTCGAGATAAAAATCATCACCGCCTACTTCCAAATGTACCTGTCGGCCTACAAACGCAAACCCTTGCCCCAGTTCCAACAGAAAGCTCTGATTATGTTCAGTAAGTTGCCGTTCAATCTCTATCTCCCGCCGAGGCATATCCGTTCCGAGAAAATCAAACAGATACGGATCTTTAAACGCCTGATTAACCATATCGGAATCCGCTGGCGGAAGTGCTTCCGAGAAGTTATTAACACTCCTACCAGAACGCTCCATTAGTCTGCTTTCTATTTGCAAGTCTAAAATCGTTTTACTCCAGCCATTTTCAATTACTTATAAGCATACCAAATACGACTTCTTCATCTTTCAGTTTGTCCATTAAAGAAATATTAGTTCGCCATGGTATTTGTGCAACTACCCGTTGCACAATTTCAAAGTCAGGCCAACTATCCGCAAACTTCCTCATATATTTTATGTTTCACTTCTTCTATAAATTTCAAATAAGCATCACTCATCTCGGAAAGATTTGGAGCAACAGGGAATATTACTCCATCTTTATTCTTTCCCATATAATTTCGATTATCCAATTTCTCACCTCGCTATTCCCTTTAGACAAATTCCTCTACTTAATATTATACGCTTTTACAACATCCAAATTATAGTGATCAACCCGTCTCACTACGGTTCTTTCCCTGTCCTTTTGAACTATCGCAAAATTTGCGACAGTTGCAGGTTGGTCTTGCAATTCCTCTCTCAAAGCGTTATTAATATGTTTTTCAATTGTTTTTTACATTGCGCTCAAATAATTTGGCCATCTGTAAATAAGATAATTTCCATTTTATCCATTGTAATCCACCTGTCATAGCTATTTTATATTGCCTTTCTGCTGCAACAGAATGATATCTTCCGCATATATTGAGAAATAATTATGATTCCCCCTAAGCGAAATACAATCTTGGCTGAACCATAAGATTTTAAGATGTCCTACCTAATTTTTAACTGTATCCCCGCCTCAGTTTTGCATATCCTCCAGCAACTCTTTCAGCATATTTTCCTGATATCCGGCCAGCTGCTTTTCTTTCATACACTCTGCCGTTTTCTTCAATATAGGATGACCTATATTTTCGAGCTTTGCTCTTCCAATATCCCCTATTCTTTCTTTTGAGAGGCTTTTATCATAATCCTCCGGCGACATTCTCCATATATGAATACGATCCCCGAATTTCTTCCATAGTCTATCCGCAATACAGATCCCATCCGGATCAATATCTCCATTATAGTAGATTTTTGACCCACTGGCCAGAATATAGGTAATCAGCACCTGTGCCACAGAACGGGGCTGACCGGAAGTACACAGAAGGGTATAGTCCGAATTTTTCAAATTATGAATCAAATAGCTGAAGACCATCTCATTCTCAACTATATACGCCTTCTCCCCACTGCCTGTACACCGATAATCCCTTTCATATTCTCCATGGTAATAACATAGGGTTCCTTTCGCTCACAGAACGTATCATAGGCCCCATGCCATCCCTGTTTAGTAAGCAGCCGGAGTCCATAACCATGAACCATGGAGGATATATTGTCCGGAACAATCGAAACCTGCGTCAGCATTTTCCGCCACTGATGTGCGTCTTCGGGCAATTCCATATTTTCGCAGCAGCAGATTGCATGTACAAAAAGCAATCCGGCTGTTGTGCTGCGGTCAAAGTAATGGGGATTATCTGTTATCTCAGCAGCCAGCACGGCTAACGGATATTCATCTTCCTTATCCGTCAGCTCTTTTAGCTTCATCACTGCGTTCCCTACATTCCGCACCAGCAGTTCCGCCTGCTTTTCATCTTTTGCGTACTCCCTCATCAACAGCTGATATCCATATTTTTTCTCAGAGATCATTTTCCGCAACCATACAAGCGCCGCAGCTTCTCTTCCGGCATTTTCTTCAAAATATCCGCAGCTTCTGTCCAGAAACTTTTTTCTTCTCTCCTGCTCTTCTCTCTGCCGCCCCTGAGTGGTAATCAGCGGCTCCCCGAAATATTCCTCCAGCACCGCTTTCATATCCACCGGCGCGAAACGTGTTTTTTGCAGTCCCTGTTCAAATTCCAAGAAAGAAAACCGAATTGTTCCCTCATAAAATACTTTGCCGATTATGCCGCCCACTGCCCGCCGCTCTTCCTCCGAAGTCTGTTTAAGCGTAATTCTTCCCGCAGCTTTTCCGTAAGATTTCCATTTTTTTCTAAATTCTTCAAAGCATCTGTGATATGCCCGCTGACTTTTAAAGTAATTTGCACATTCTTTATTATTGCACATCTAATATCTTCTCACGTCCATTCCATGTATAACGGATCACTGAAACAATCTGCGAATCCTGGGGCCTTGAAAGTTCTGCAATCCGAAGTCCTTTTACCGTCTCAAAACATCCCCATAAAGCCTGGGAATTCATGATATAATCAAAATCCAGCTTATGCACAAGTTCAAACATACTACTGATATTTTTGTCATCCACTCCTGCAAATGCCTCATCCAAAGCAATGATTCGCGGATGGTCTTCCTGCTCCGCTTTTTTATACTGTGCGTTGACTGCTGCAAAAAGAGGAACATACATGGCCATAGCCTTTTCTCCACCGCTGAAACGGTTAAACGCCGCATTGGTCAACAGCCTCCGCTCTCCTTCTCCACGCCTGAAATACATGTGAAATTCAAACCATTTGCGATAATCCAGCGCATCCCTGACAAGATCCATGTAATTGATCATGTCGCCTTTTTCTTCCAGTTTCAGCTTCTCCATGCGGATTCGGCTTCTAAAATGCGCCGCAACCCTCTCTATATCCTCTATGGTCAGAAGCATATGATCTCTGAGCAGAATCTGTTCAAGCTCCGCGGTGTCTAACTCCATATCATTCTCTGCTTTACGGGGTTTCCAGTCCAGTGAAAAGATCAGACCCATAGAGGTATCCATCTCCCGCATGAGCTGCGACATATCCGAAACCCATTTCCGGCTTTCTGCAATCCGGTCCGTAAGCTGCCGGCTGATGGTCTGGGACAAAATATCCTCAAACAGTTCCCTGTCCTTCTTCTGGATCAGCAGCTCCGTCTCATCAATGCCCTGTTTCAAGATGCCGTAAAATTCCTCCAGATATACCCTTTTCCCATTCCATGAGGAAACGACCCGCACCCGCTTTCGTATTGCGCCAGCAGCCTCTGTTTCCAGAGCTGCCTCCACCGGCGTGTCAAAACATTCCTCCAAAGATGTACCGTAATTGACCAGACTTCCGTTATGGCGCTGATATACCTGATGCAGCGCCTGCAGCAGGTCCGTTGGCTCTCTGTTCTTATCGCTTTCCCGCAATACCGACACCGCTCTCTTAGCACATTCAAAGATTCCCTGGCTTTCTCTGTCAAATACCAGTTTTAGCGCAAGCTCCTCTTCAAAATAATTCCTCAGGCAGGTTTCTGCTATAATTTTCTGGCGCAGGCTTTCCTTTAGTTTTGGCTCATCTTCCAGAATCACCCGTAGCCTTTCCCCCAGAATAACCAAATCTTTTTTTAAAGTATCACACTCGGTTCCAATTTCTTCCAGCTCTTTCTTCAGCTGCTTTAAGCGGCCAGCCTTTTTTGCAATTTCCGGACGGTTTAGGTACTCCTCAAACTGCCGAATCTGAATCTCGCTCTCTTTTTCTTTCGCACTCCAGCTGCGTTTCTCTGCAAAAGCATCATCCATCAGCTGTTCACTTTGAACGTTCCTGTCCTTCTCTGTACTGAGATTCTCCTGATCCGTCCGTAGCTGCAGCATTGCCTGCCTGATCTCCTGCCAGATGCGGCTATATTCTTCCAGCGCATTATAGGCTTCCTCATAGGCTTCTTCTGTTCTGCCATAGGGAAATGGCTTGCACTTTTGCAGCATTGTCTGGTATTGCTGGTTCTTTTTAAATATCAGCTGCCGCTCCTGCGCCTCTTTCTTCCCACATTCCTCACATGTCCTTTGCAGCTTGTATTCACATTCCCTTTCCTGGTCTAAGGCAGCGTTAATCTCTGAAAAGCCAGGGAGCTTCTGATATTCTTCCTGCAGCTTTTCCAAATGCTCCTGCACCGCTGTAATCTCTTTTTCCAAGCTTACAATTATTTCTGTAATTTCAGAATCCGGCCTTCCAGCTCGCGGATTTTCTGTTCCTTCCGTCTTTTTCTCGCCAGACTCCCACAAACTCAGCACTGCCGGTTTTGCCTGCTTTACCAGCCAGAATCCCCTGTTTGAAAGTCCCGTCTTTCCCAAGGTAAATTCCTTGTCCATCCTCTTTATCTTCATAAATATTGCTGAGAATCCTCTGAACGGTCTCTTTCAGAGCAGGTTCCAGCTCTTCGCTGACAGTCAGACCGGAAAAGCCGGAACCTCCATTCCCTTTCACATACAAAACCGTATCCAAAAAACCGGGACACCGCTTTCTGATATTCTCAAAATCATCCGCAGATACTACAAGTGCATCTAAAATTCCCATTTTCTGGAACTGAGCCTCCAGCCTTGCACAGTACGTCTCATCCAGATTCTTAGAAAATTCCACAGTTTTATAAAAAGGTACTGCTTTGATACCAGCCCTCTTAAGCGCCTTTCTTGAACGCTCTATACTCTCGTCCCTCTCCGGCTCCAATTCCCCTGAATTCCGCAGGCATGTAAGCTTTTCTTTTTCCTGATCCAGTTCTTCCTCCTGGATTTTCTTCTGATATTCCAGACTGCTTTTTAGATCCATGAGTCCCTGGCGCTGGCGCTCATAATCGGTGCGCAAAAGCGCCTGTACTGTTTCTGCATCTGCTGCCGACTGATACTCCCGAATTTTCTCCACCAGTATTGGAAGAATCCCGCTGTCAGGACTCCACTGAGAGGATTTTTTCTCTGCTGCATAGATATCTGTGATCCACTGATCCACACAGCGGACAACATCTTCCTGTGCAGCCTTAAAGTTCTGCTGAGCCTCTGCTTTTTCAGTATGAAGTTTCTCCAGCTGCGCCGCAAGTTCATCATACTGTCTGGATCGCTCCTCATACTCATGTATTTCCCTTTTACATTCAGCCAGCAGTTTTTTCAGCGAATCAAGCTTTTTACAATTTCACCGCTTTTCTCATGATCGCCTCTGTCTATCATCTGAAGAGCCGCCTCGTGCTGATCCCACTGAATAATCTCCTGCTGCTCTCCCAGTTCCAACTTGGCTTCCCCAATCTCCTGCTGTATTTGTTCCAGGCAGGCCATGATCTCCTTCACTCTGCGTTCTCCCCGCCAGATCATTTCCTGATAATCCCGGATCTTACTCTCCCAATCGGCAACCTTCCCGGCAGCTTCTTCTTTCTCTCCCCTGGCCTGCTCTAACTTACGGTCGATTCCCTCCAGATCCGCATCCAGAAGTCCAGCCCGCTCAATTCCTTTTAGCTTTTTTTGCTCCTCTAAGTCAGCCAGACGCCGGCTCTTGCTGTTTCTGGCCTCCTCTGTCTCCTGCCGCTTCTGCTCCTGTATGTCAAGCTGGCACTGTTCTGTCTCTATCTTCTGCTTCATTGCAATATAAGCCTGTGCCTTTTTCGCAAGCATATATTGATTATACCTGGTATATTCATTCCGTATGATTTTCACATCATCAAAGGCTCGCTTCAAAATCTCCAGGCTTTCCTGAATCTCATCCATTTTTTCCATAGCATCCACCATAGCGCGCAGATCTTCATCTGTCAGCGTCTGCAAAGAATCATTCAAGATCTCATATACCTTGGTGGGTTTAAATTCCTTGGAAAGTTTGGGAGCGCGGACCTTCACAAGCAATTTAATAAACTGCTCATACTGCTCCGCTTTCCGGAATCCAAAAATGTACTGATTGACCGCTTTTTTATATTCACTCTGGCTCGTCGTAAAAAAATTGTCATCTCCAAGCTCTGTTTTCATTTCCCTTCTGTCATAAGGGATTTTGCTTGAACCAATCTCCTTGTACAGCTTCAGATCATAGCCAATCCTTCGCCCGTCCAAAATAATAAAACCCCAAAAGTCCATGGGTTTTCCTTTTTTTGCCCTCTGTCCAATGGCAATGGTGCGATATTCTTCCGACCTCTCTTTTTTGAATTCCAAAAATAAATATCCTGTGGATTCATCCTTCCCTTCTTCCCCCAGGAATAATATTCCATTCTCCGGTCGCTGGACCCAAAGGGATCCAACCGGCTCGGCGTACGGTCACCGTCCAATATAAAGGGAATGAAGCTCTGGGTTGTAATGGATTTACCAGACGCATTTTGCCCACGCAGGAGAAGCTTTCCATCCACAAATTCAAACTCTTCTTCATCATATAACCAGAAATTCACGAACCCTATACGGTTCATTTTAAAGCGGTCTTTCACTCCCCGGTACCTCCCTTAAAATCCTCCGGATAAACTCCTGCTGTCCTTCCCACAGACGGAAATATGGTAATCTGCGTTCCGTCATTTCGAATCATCAGCCAGGTTTTCATATATTTTAACACATGCTCCACAAGCAGCTCCTCATCCATTTCCCGATATTCTTTGCTCCACCCGCTGCTCCACTCTCTGCGGCAGGACAAAATCACGTCTGAAATGCGTTCCCTTGTCATGTAAATACATTCATTTTCCTGCTTTTCTAAATTCCCCTCTGAAACCTCTTTTTGTATCCTCCCACAGACCATAAGAACAATCTCCGGAAGCATGGCGTCTCTTGGGTGAACAGAACCATAGCAATCGTCCCCGTCCAATGAGATACATGCCATATTTTTGTATAGATCCAGATTTCCTCCCATGTTATCATTGATATATTTTGCAACCCACTGACGCTGATTTTTTAAATACAGCGAATCTGCGTCCTCACTGTTCTCCCAGTACATAGACGGACACACCGCCAACTGCCTATACACACGGTTGATGCGCAATGCTCCTCTGTTTTCCTGAAATTCTTCAAAATCTGTCTTTTCAAAATCCTCCCAGGATTCAAATATAGAGATACCAGTTGGAAAGCTGGTTGCAAAATACTTTGAATATCCGGTATTTTCATACAAAACTTCCTGTCCTGCCTCCGAGCCAAAGGCCTCGCTGCGTCCCTCATATACCCGGAGCATCTGTAGTTTCTCCATATATTGCAGAACACGAACCAGGGATTTTCTCTGTGTAAAAGAAGTCCAATCTATGGATACATAAGATTTCAGCTGCGCTTCAACATAATCAATCAGCTCTGACAAAAGGAACTGCTCCTGTTCCTCTTTATCCTCCAGATACATCAGCACTACACACAAAATACAGTAGTCCCTGATCTCCATAAATTCCCCGATTCCCATAAACCCTTCCGCATGAGCCGGTCTTTTCTCTAGTTTTAACAAATTTTCCGTATGAACAAGCTTCCAGCCCAGCTGCTCCCTGATAAATCGCTGAAAATTCGGAATATCCCTCTTCACTTTGTAATACGTTTCCTTATCTGTATCCTTACAGATCCAGAAATTCTCTAATAGTGTTCTGAATTCATTCATAATGTTATAAACTCCAATACAAACGCAGGCATAACCAGATCTCCATCCTCGCACCTTAACACACAATTTCCCTTCGTCTGCGTCAAACGATATTCCTGCCCATATTCCGTCCTTCCTGTTTTCCGGGAATTTCATATTGGCCTGCGTGATCCACTGCAAAAATGTAATCCTTGTCTCCTCCGAAATAACCTCTTCTATTTCTGAAAATGTGATCTTGTTATCCTTGATGTAATACATAACAATCTCTTTCTGCCGTTTGATCTTCTGCAGATACTTCTCCCTCTGCATGTATTTCTCCAAAGACTTATCTGTAAATCCTCTCCGGTCTTTTTTCTCCCGATAAGCTCTTGTATGAGGTTTCAGCAAAAAAAACAGCAGGCTCGTCCTTATAAATACTGTCATTGATACCCTCCCCCTCGCGAGGT
>ENA-OQCK01000833-OQCK01000833.1-human-gut-metagenome-genome-assembly--contig:-NODE-833-length-14141-cov-1.639147_pt1 | contig 14141 bp, 15 predicted proteins | sample MGYA00242498_ERZ504578 | MGnify/ENA primary metagenome ERZ504578 (study PRJEB26092, sample SAMD00036229) | human gut metagenome | host: Homo sapiens | study: EMG produced TPA metagenomics assembly of... | reverse complement strand
TTGGCTGGCAGTTCCGTCCCCATAAGGTTTACTGCTTGGCTCATACGGTTATAATAAGTATTGTCATCCAGCAAGTGGGATACTTCAGTCACAATCCGGGAGTAATCCGTTCCTACCAATTTTACTGTCCCTGCGTCAAGTGCTTCTGGCCGTTCCGTTGTGTCACGCATGACAAGCACTGGTTTTCCCAACCCCGGAGCCTCTTCTTGTATGCCTCCGCTGTCGGTTAGGACAAGTGTTGACTTCTCCATTAGATAGACGAAGGGAAGATATTCCAAAGGCTCTATAAAGAACAGGTTAGGGAGGTGGGCATTTCCGAATATTTCGTGAATGGGTTCCCTTACATTTGGGTTCAAGTGCATAGGGTAGACAAAGTCTACCTCCGCATACCGCTCTGCCAGAGTCTTTATTGCCCGGCATATCTGGATAAATCCATCGCCGAAGTTTTCCCGGCGATGACCTGTTATTAAAACCAGTTTGCGGTAACTTTGTTCAGCAAGTGGAGTTGTTTTATAACCAGCAGACATCAGTTCGGTGTCAAGTTGTTTACGCAGGGTGAAATCTTTGCGGATAGTAGCGGCAACATGGTAAAGGGCGTCGATAACAGTATTACCGGTAATGCGAATCTTGTTCTCATTTATACCTTCATGTATCAAGTTATTCCGACTCAAAACTGTAGGAGAGAAATGCCAGGTGGCAATCCTTCCGGTGATCTGTCTGTTCATTTCTTCCGGCCACGGACTGTAATATTGTGTGTGCGTAATCCCGCTTCTACATGACCGACCGGTATTTGCCGGTAGAAGGCGGCGAGTGCTGCGGCTGTTGAAGTGGTGGTGTCCCCGTGGACCAGAACGATATCTGGCTTCGCTTCCTGCAGAACGTCTCGCATTCCTGTCAGAACTCGGGCTGTTATATCGTAGAGGTCCTGTCCTTGCCTCATTATGTTGAGATCGTAATCGGGACGGATGTTGAAAAGCTTTAGAACTTGGTCCAGCATTTCCCTGTGTTGCCCGGTAACACAGACAATGGTTTCAAATTTATTTTTTTTCTGTTGGAAAGCTTTTACTAATGGTGCCATTTTAATTGCTTCAGGACGGGTTCCGAAGACGAGCATTATTTTCTTCATGTTGTTTCTGTTTAGATTTTTCCAGTCTTGACCAGTATCAAGAATTTGATTAAATGTATTTGCCGTTTGATGCGCGAGGGTTGTTTCAATAGGCGGTATGCAAATTCGAGATTGTGCTTTATCCACCATTCGGGTGCTCGTTTCACGTTCCCTGTATAGACGTCGAAACTTCCTCCTAACCCTTGGTAAATTGCGGGATGTGCCTGATGCATTTTTTCCATCAATAACTCTTGTTTGGGTGATCCCATTGCAACGAATATGACATCCGGCTGTTTTGTCTTGATGTCTTCGATCAGTTCTTCCTGTTCTGTCTCTGTTTGTATGTATCCGTCACGGTAACCCGCTATCTGTATTCCGGGAAAGTCTTCTTTCAACCGGGAGATGGTCTTCTCTATTACGGGCTGTTTACTCCCGACCAAGTAGAAGGTTTTTTCTTTTTGATACAGAGCTGTTATAATCTTCAACCACAGTTCGCATCCCGCGATCTTGACGGCATCCACGGCTCCGTGCTGCCGTACTGCCATAACTGCTCCTATGCCATCGCAATATCCGATATTCCTGTTCACAATATCTTGTATTTGCTCGTTCGCATGCAGTATCTTCTCCGCATTTATCGCTACTAATATCCCTTTATGTTCCTCCACATATTCCAGCAAACTGGAATCTGAGGGAAAGGGATGGACTTTTATTCCTTTTATGAATATTGATTTACTTTTCATATTGCAATTGTTCTAATAAATAATAAGATAAGGCATTAAACATGAAGCATTGCTCCAACGCATATATGGTATGTGCGAGCTGAAGAATTGTTTTAACTGGTAGTAAAAGTATCCTTCGGAATCTTGCATATTCGTGATTGTCCAGTTTACTACTTTGTCGGCTAATTCTTTATGTTCCGCATATTTTTTGAGTTTGGATAGGGTGACGAGCAGTTGGCCCGGACAATGGATATCAATAGGATATGTCTTATTGTCATAATATTTAGGTGTTCCGTCATTTTCGAAAAAATGCTGAATGTAGTATTTGAAACCGTTTTCGATATGAGCGGAGAATGTCGTGTCTCCTGTTAAAGTCTGATATTCCTGTATGCAATCTAAATTGTATCCTGTATGGAAACTGTCTTTCCAGGTTTGTACCGGCAACATTCCGTAAGGCCAGGAACCGTCCCCTTTCTGTGCATCGCAACAGGCTAAGACTGATTCTCCTGCTAATTCTTTGTATAAGGTATTTTGGGTATAGTGATAACCATAACTTAAAATTTTACTTCCTAAAAGAGAGGCGTTGTACACGGTGTCATTGCCTGGTAACGGACTGTATGAGAATAAAAAACCTCTTTTCTGAGGAGTCCTGTGCAGATCTTGTATAACAAAATTGACAGCCGATAATGCGTTTGCAAGATAATTTTCTTTTCGTGTAATTTTGTATGCGCTAATGAGTGCCTCTGCGCAAAAACTTGTTGCTACTACTGTCGGGGTGTTTTTAGGAAAGAAAAATAAACGACGGGCCTGCCAGTCGAAATTGTATCCCCAGCATGAGCCGCTATATCCTTTTGAACGCAGTGCAATCAGAAGTTCGGCCAATTGATGGATACGGGATAGGACTCTCTCTTTTTCCTTTGATAAGTCCTCTTTGCTTGTTTTCTCTATGATGGTATAGAGGTTACAATATCCTTGCAGGAAAAGTCCGATTCCTTTTGAATTGTATTCTTTCGGAACAAGAAACAGAGGCCTCAAGTTAAAAGGCATGCGCTTGAATCCTTGTATCATGATCAATCGGCATAGGGCTGATTTATGAAGGAGGGGGATATTCTGGAAAATTTTAGAGTTTAATCCGTCATAAGGATCCCAACCTTTGAAATGTTCGGACTCGCAATATTGGCGGAGTTTATTGAATATATGTAATTGTTTATTATTCATATTATTTCTTTATTGGTGAGCAGTCGCTTATAAAATGAAGAAACTATATTTTTACTATAATTCTCACAGACAAATTTTGCTGGAGTGTATTGATTTATATGTTGGTATATCATTATTATTTTATCTTCTATTTCTTTAATGTTAGGCAAAAAAAGGTATTAATTCTCCATTTATACCTGGCAATATTAATTCAGTCATAGATGTTGTATTTCTGGCAATAACAGGAACATTGCAGGCCATTGCTTCAAGTACTACGAGTCCTAATGATTCTCTTTTTGAAAACATAAGACAAATGTCGATATTCCTGTAAAATTTATACATTTCATTTTTTTTATATGGTTCATATTCGACTAAATTTACTGGGTTTTTGTAAAATAATTTTTTCCATTTATTTTCTTTGTCTCCATAATTTATATAATGAATATATATTTCTTTTTTCAATTGTAATTGTAGTTTGGGAATATCTTGTATGAGTTTTAAAAGATAATCGACTCCTTTATGTTCGGTTAAAGAGGATGGAAAACCGATATGTAGGACTTCTCCTTTCTGTTTATGGTATATGGGACTGAATAAATCCGTGTCTACTCCTCCGCTTGGAGAAATAAGTATTTTTTTAGGATCAATTTTTAGTTGCTTGGCAATAATTGAACCGTAATAATGAGAAGGTGATATATGAATGTCTGTACTTTTGAATGTTTTCTTCATTAAAGAACGAATAAACTTAAATAACCAAGTATTGTGAATTAATTCTTCTCCGATGCCAATGGTAAATGATTTTATTTTTTTGGAATGGGATGCGTATAAACAGCGGAAGTAAAAAAGTGTAATGATTGATATATAATACATCATATTGTTTTAACGGTGCTAATAATAATCGAGAATAAAATGTAATATAATCTTTGATCTTTTTTAATCCGGATCCTGAAGGGCGTAATACGACTGTATCTACATGAAATCCGCCGCTTTCGAGTGCAAGTTTGATGGATTCAGCATATGTCCCGCTATTAGGCATTTGTGGAGATGGGTATGCATTGTTTATCAGTATAATTTTTTTTGTCATACAGGTTGTTAGTATCTTATGCTATTTTTTAAAATATAGCGGTAAGTGAGTAAAGCTAATTCATTATATTTATTCTTTGAAAATATCCATTCTCCATTATATTGAACAGGATATCCCCCAGATGATTGTTTGAATAGGTATACTAAGTTACTGCTGTTGATTCCTGGTCCTATTCTTCCGAAATCGAAGATCTTAATATTATTTTCAGAGAGGTAATCTAGTATTTTATCAAGAATAAAATAACTTGCGCCGTTTTTTCTTGAATAAGAACTATTTGCTCCATAAATATCCCAAGCCTGTTTGTTCTCAATATAAACAATTCTTCCTGAAACTATTGTACCAGTTTCGTTGTAAACAAAGAATAATTTGAAATTAGGATCATGAAGCAGATTGTAAATATCTTTTTTATCAAGAGTATACGTTAGATGTTTTATTTTCGCCATTTCACTAAAAATTTGGGCAAAGATTTCACATTCATCCATAGTTGGTTTAGATATAACTTCGAAGGAACATTTGGCATTGATTGCTTTTTTTACATTATTTTTCCAACTTCTATGTGGAAGAGGCCTGTCGATAGTGTTGACTAAGATAGTCAGTGGGCAAGTTGTTTGATGAAGAGGGCGGATGAATCCGGCCTGACGTATTCCGATTTCATATTCAATATTGTAGAGAGAAAGGCTGGAAACGAATATCAAAGAATATCCAATTTTGGTTATTTCTGCATAAAAGTTCCGAATAGTTTCTAGCTCTGGATTTTTAATGGCTTCTCCCTGTATCCGCAAGATGGAGCCTATGAGGGGCTTTTTATAAAGCTCTCCCCGACAACAAATAGTAGGATTCGTTGAATTATCGACAAAATAAACACTATTATCATTAGTACTCATATATTTATCCCATCCTTTACTTTGAGTAAAAGGAACTGTATCCATCTGTTTTATTATTTCGAAAAATAGTTGTTTTTTTATTATTTCCATCTGATTGTTTTTTTGTTGAATATTTTAAAAATGATGAACTTCTTTTTGGTTTTGAAGCCTACTTTTGTTTCAGCTTTTAAAGCTGGATAGTTACTTGTTAGTATTACTACAATACTTCGTTTTTTCCCATATTTGTAAAGCTGATTTAATCTGAAATTCAAAACATAACTGTGAAGTCCTCTTCTTCTGAATTCAGGCATACAATAATCATCTAATAAAGCACCTTCGTCCTCATTCAGTTTTAGTTCGAAGTTATATGGGAGTGGAAGTTTGTCTAGACTTATCCAGGCTGAATAAGCTAGTTTGTTGTTTATTACAATTCCATATGGAATATACGTTTTTGTCGATTAACCGTTTTTTTATATCGGCAAGTTTTATCTTTGTAAATAAGGAAGCATCCCCTTTTAGGAAATCATCGAATGTCAGTTTCGGATTATATAGCCGGTATTATTTTCACTTCCAGTATACCGGAAGTGAGTACTTTTTCCATATAGTAGAATGTTTCCCACACAAAACCTATTTGCCGAAAGGCAAAATGGAAGATTCGAACAACAGTACCTGATGTTCCATATTGTTTTTTGTGTACTTGTATTTTTTTTAATAAATTCATTTGATAACAGATAATTTTCTTTTGATTTTAACTAGCGGTTTAAAAATGTATTTCAATCCGTCTACAACACAGATATTTTCTTTGTAATTTAGTGTATGTAAACCGTGTCTATATTGGGTATCAGGTAGAATATTTATTGATTTTTCTTCTTTGAATTTATTTTTATCAATGGATTTGATTTGGCAGATATAAAGAGAAGCTCCATAACTTTTAAAAGAGTTTTGTGTACATCTGTATAAATGATCGTTATAAATATATAGACCTCCACCAGAACGAGCCGATGTAATATCTTGTTTTACAGGATTATCAAAGAAAGGGATATAAGGACCGAACAGATTATCCGAATAGTAAATTAGTAAATCTGCATCTTGATCAAAATTCAGAGATGTACATAATAGAAAATAGGTATTATTAAGTTTTGTAACTACCGGATCTACAACCGGTGCTTGTATTAATTTTTGGGGAAACTCTAACTTTTGGTATTTCTGATTATAAGTATAGATAAAAAGTGATCCACTTTGGCTGTTTTCAGGAATGATGTATGTTTGATCGTTTTCCTCATAAATAAATGGAAAAGATAAATGCGTATCGAGTTTTAATAAGGTTTTTCTGTGTATTAACCTGTAGTCTCTGCGAGAAATGGTTAATAAAGAAATTTCACCTTTCCATTTAGCGTAAAAAAATTCTTCAACCAATACTTCAATTTTTCATCTGTCACTTTTAGAATAAAAGGATCTGCGAAAAAACGATCGTGATAGGGATGCTTGAGCCAATGGATGACTGGTTGAAAAGATATGTTGTTTATGATATCATCTATGGATGATTCAATAAAACCAATATTCCAATGGAATATACCTAATTTTTTTTCTAAATTTTTTGTTGAAAATAGTTGCATAATAATTTAAATTTGATCCCACCAAAAAAATAAGTTGCCTTCATTCTTTCTTGATCTCCTAAATAAATAGTACTGCTTAGGCTTAAAAGTTGGGTTACAATTATTAGTAAAAAAATAAATGTATGTGTAATGCTTTTACCTCCATACTTCCATAAATATACCATTAAATAAGAGAAAACAATAATATTCATATTGATGAAAAATAGGAATGGTCTTTGTAAAGCGTGATTTCCAACTAATAGAAGGTTTATGTAAGAACCAACAATATACAAATTGTAATATATACTTATATTTGATGAGGGAAATGTGTCTTTGATTTTTTTGTTATATAATATAAGTATGGCATTTAATGAAAATATGAGCCATGTGCGTGGTCCATATACATATTCTTCATCAATAGCCAAAATATTATCTATATTGCTATATCTGTCTCCTAAGCCAATTAGACTCAGTATTACATCTATATTATTTAAATATTGGTTCCAAATAGAAACACCACTTAAAAATAGAGCACCGAATAGTAATGTAAGTTGCAGAGGTATATTTCTAAGAAAGTCTTTTCCTGGTTTAAAGATGAAATATAGAGGAATTAGCAGAAGTGCTGTTTTGTGAAGTGTAAATCCGATAACAACACATAGCATATAGGGTATAAATCTTCTTTGCTTGATAAAAGGGATAGCGTATACGAATAAACACCAAACTAAAGATTGTCTGATAACACTCATCCATCCTAAAAAAGCTCCAGACATAATCATGAATGATAGAAATGGGAAAAGATATCCTTCTTTTCTAAAAGTATAATAAATTAAAAATATTTGTAAGAAAGCAATTAGGCCAAAATAAATGGAATAGTGTAGTCCGGTTTCTGCCATTAATCGAGTAACAAATTCGAATCCTATCTCCAAATCGTCTCTGATAGTATAATAATGAGCGTATCCTTCATATATATCTAAATAGCTCATGTAGTCATTGCCTACATTATATCTGATTCCAAAAATAAAAGAGAAACAAATTATCGGTAAGATAAAATCTATGTTGTACCAATTAAATTTAGAGTCTATACATTTGTAATATCTTTTCATGTAGATATATCCGGAAAAATCATTATCAACATGAGTAATGTATATATGTAAATTGTTTGAATCATATCTAATTAAAGTAATTTGTAGTATAGTTTTTTGAGATGTGAATACCACTTTGGATAGATTTTTATTTTTGTAATAATAGATAGTGTATGGAAAAAATGAAATTTGTATTATTATATACAGATGTAAGACTGTAAATAGTTTTGTCTAATGATGTGATAGATAGTATATCACTGAATTTGTATCCTATTTCCATTAAATATCGAATTCTGTAAAGGTGATATTTTGTGATATATTTGGGGTTAACATTTTTTTCTGTGAGATATTGGTAGCACCAGTCATTAGAGAAGATGATATTTTTTAATATACGGTTGGAAATTTTGGGATATGAATTGGATTCCTTGTTTAAATAATAACAATAACATGAATGATGAGTGGAACTTGATTTTTTTGCATAGGATATTAATTGGATAAATAACATTCTGTCTTCTGCATTTGTTATACCTGAATATGAAACTATTGGATGATTTTTAAATAAGTTTGTAGAATAAATATTTCCCCATAATGTATAAGGAATTTTTTGCTCTAAAAATAGATTTTGTATTTCCTCTGAAGAACTATTTGTTGGTATATAACGTATAATATTTTTTTGAGACATATTATTGTTGATAATTGTATATCCACCAAATACAATATCTGATTTGTCTGTGATGATTGTGTCGTAGAGGATCTGAAAGGCATTTTGAGGGAAATAGTCATCTGCATCACTGAAAATAATGTATTTACCTTTAGCTTTGATATAGCCACTTCCCTTGCAGACATTGTCCCTTCATTTTTTTCTTTGTTAATGATTATTATTCGGTCATCTTTTAGAATGTATTGTTTTACTATTTCGAAAGATTTATCTTGACTTGCATCATTGACTATAATTACTTCAAAATTTTTGAATGTCTGTTTAATGATTGACTCCAAACATCTTGAAATCCATTTTTCTGCATTATAAACAGGTATGATAACACTTATTTCAGGTTTAGTATTTCTGTTCATTTGAATAGTTTATTATTTCTGTATACGTTTAAAATTCCATCTTTTTATTTTTAGAATTAATTCTTTTGGTAGTAAATATTCAACTGTCTTTTTTAGATAGTGATAAATTATAAATTTGAAATATTTTATTTTCCATTCTATTGTTTGCTCGCGTTCGGATATAATCCCGAACTCTTTCTCTCTTGTAATCCTGTTAGAAGAGGAAACTCCTTCTCGAGCATCAAAAATTGCGATTGTACTTGGAACATATTGAAGTATTTTCCCTTCTTTTAGACAAAAAAGAAAAAAGTCATAATCAGCACAAATTTTATATTTTGTATTAAATTCCCGTTTCTTAAGTAAGTAAGTCCTTACAAATGAAGATTGGTGGCAGAAAATCATACTTTCTTTTAAATATGTAAGAGATTAGCTGGCTTTCTTATATATTTTCCAAATGTGTAAATAAATTCTGTATCACCATAAATGATATCAGTACTTGGTTTCGGAACTGGTATAAACAGTGAACTTAAAATATTTTGGTCATAAAACCTATCTCCAAGCATTCATAAAATTTATCCAATCACCGGTTGACTGTCGAATTCCTTTGTTCATCGCATCATATATGCCTTCGTCTGGTTCGCTAATCCAATATGTGATTTTATTTTGATATTTTTTTATAATATCTATCGTTCCATCATTGCTATTGCCATCAATAACAATGTATTCAATATTGGGATATGTTTGATCAATAATACTTTTTATTGTCATTTCTAAATCATCTTTACAGTTATATACAACTGTTATAATGGAGATTAAAGGATATCTATTTGGATTCATCTTTTTATTAATCTTAAGATTTGATATATGAATGGATCTTTAACTATTAGTAAATAGGAAATGTATATAATAGAACAGATAGTAATGCTTATAAGAATAAATGGAATGTTTTGTAAGTGTGTATAAGATAGTCCAGTTAATACAATTGTAATTAATATACTTGCTATAATATATTGTGTGTTTTGTCTATTTATGAGTTTGAATGGGAGGTATTTATGTCCTAATCCAATCATCAATACAAATACAATCAATTCAGCAATAGATGTTGTAATTGCAGCTCCATATTGTGACATGTGAGGGATTAGTATCCAATTTAAAGAAAAATTGGTGGCTGCTCCGATTGCTGTTGCAATGATTACAATTATCTCTTTACCTTGAGGGTAGAGAATCTGTATGCCGATGACATTGGATAAGCTAATAATGAATATAATAGGAGAAATTAATTGTAATGTTAATATAGATGGTTCAAATCCTTCTCCACAAAACAGTTCAATAATAGGTCTTGCCATGAAAAGCAGTCCAATAAACATTGGCAGACTAAGTCCAATAGCAAAACTTATCGTTTTATTGGCTAATTTAGTGAATTCCTTTTTTTCTCCGGTAATTATCAGATTTGAAAATCTAGGTAATAAGACGCTTCCCATAGATGCGACTATTGCTAAAACAGCTCTGGTTAATCGTGTTGCTGCAGTATAATATCCAACTGCTTCTTGATCTTTTAGAAAACCGAGCATAACAGAATCTAAATTGACGTAAATACTTATAATTAAGTTAATACAAAAATTTGTAAAGCAGGTTTTAAATGTCTAGAAAGTGATAATCTTTTAAACTCAATCTTGTGAATCTTGATATATTTTCTAAGTCTGATAAAGTTGAAAATATTACTACCGCTATTGGCAATAACAGTTATAAGTGCATAGATAAATAAATCATTTTTATCTTTTACAAATACAAAAAGGGCAATTAAAGATAATATCCGAATAACCAATGTTCGGATTGTAATATACTTAAAATCTTCTATTGCTTGATAAAACCATACGACTCCAACTGTATTGAAACAAATATTGATACTTAATAATAAAAAGAGGGGAATGTCAACTTTTATTATTGAAATAGTACTGGCTAAAATAAAAACAATAATATATCCACCAAGGGTTAGTAATCCATGTAGAAGTAAGATTTCAATAGTTGTTATACTATATTTTTTTTCATCATCACGAATACGTGCTATCTCTCTTATTGCATAAAGAGGAATTCCTAAAGAACAACAAAGGATAATATAGTCAATTATTGATTGAAAAAATTGGAATTTTCCAATTCCTTCAGCTAATAGAATACGTGACAAATAGGGAAATGTTATCAATGGAAATAGAAGGCCACTTAATGTATTAATTAGATTAAACGCATAATTTCTTCTTATTGAACTGTTTCCAAAAGTGTTGTTTGATGCCATTTTATGATGATACTTTATTTCTTAAACACCCCGCAAAAATCCAATATCACTTTTTCTTTGTTGTGAGGTAATGTTTTGAATTCTTTGTGGGAGACGAGGAAGGCGACGATGTCGGCGCGGGTGTAGGCGAATTTGTAGTCGGTCAGTTTGAAGACTGGATGTTCGTGAACGTTGGGTTCGACGATCAGGATGTCGGTATCGGCTGAACGTTGGAGAACTTTCGAGGTGATGTATTTGGCTGGTGATTCGCGCAAGTCGTCGATATCAGGCTTAAAGGAAAGGCCCATCAGAGCTACTACCGGTTTACGATGATGCTCAAGGAAGAAGCGGAGGATGGCGTTTTCGATTTTTTCGGCGCACCAGAATGCTTTGTAATTATTGATTTCGCGTGCTTTCGAGATAAGTTGCGACTCGTAGGGAAATTCGGATGTCAGGAAATAAGGATCTACGGCGATGCAATGTCCTCCCACGCCTGAACCTGGTTGCAGAATGTTGACACGCGGATGTTTGTTGGCGAGTTCGATCAGTTCCCAAACGTTGATACCTGCCTTGTCGCAGATCAGCGACAGTTCGTTGGCGAAAGCTATTTGGACGTCACGTGACGAATTTTCCGTCAGTTTGCACATCTCCGCTGTCCGGGCGTTTGTCCGGTGGAGTGTCCCTCTGACAAAGTGGCGATAGAATTGTTATCGCCTTTTCAGTTGATTCGGAGTTGATTCCTCCGATGACCCGGTCGTTCTGCATCAGTTCGTAGATGACATTGCCTGGTAAAACGCGCTCCGGACAATAAGCGATATATATTTTTCCTTCCAGTTCCGGACGCAAAGCGTAGAGCAGATTTGCCATCTTTTCGGTGGTCCCGACAGGTGAAGTCGATTCGATGACGAAAAGATCCCCTTTCTTAAGAAAAGGTGCGACCATACGTGTAGCGGCTTCGACATATGAAATGTCTGGTTCATGATTTCCTTTGAACGGAGTTGGTACGACGATCAGGTATACATCGCTTTCTTCCGGAACATCTGATGCTTTCAGCTTACCGGATTCCACGACTTCCGAACACAACTCCTGTAATCCAGGTTCCACAATATGGATAACACCTCGGTTTGTCATTTCCACTACTTTCGGATTTACGTCGACCCCGATAACTTGAATGCCGCTTCCGGCTGCGATAATAGCTGTAGGCAGGCCGATATAGCCCAATCCCATAAAACATGCTTTCATTATTTGTATTTTTTCTAAATTCGTTTGACCCATTCTTTTCCGTTTAAAAATTCTTTTTTGTTTCTGGCCTTTTCAAACCAAATGCTTAATACCACCCAGATCACGATGTCGCCGGCAAATACGATATTGATATTCACGAACGACACGAGCAAGATATTGAGGCTACTGAATAGACTGGCGATTACGACGATACTGATCATCGCCTTGTGTGCGCTCATTCCCATATCGAGGAACTTATGGTGGATGTGATTACGGTCCGGTTTGAATAGTGGCCGATGGCTGCGTGCCCGTACGATCATCACACGCACACGTCGAACATTGGTACGATCAGTGTCGAGAAGGCGACCACGATGGCACCGGCGGAATAGTGTGCAACATCCGGATTGTAAGACGCATAGCGGATGGCAAGGAATACCAGAATATAGCCCAATGTCAGACTCCCCGTGTCACCCATGAATATTTTCCTCCCGTGATCAGCCTGTCCGAAGACGTTGTAATAGAAGAAAGGCACCAGCACTCCAAGAGTCGCGAATGACAGCAGGGCGTATATCCACATTCCGTTAATCAAGAATAGACTGCCAAGCACGAGTAATGCCGAGCCAGTTAGCCCTGAAGCCAATCCGTCAATTCCGTCGATCAGGTTGATGCATTGGTGATAAATACAATTACGAGGATAGTAAGCGGAATACCGATCCATGATGCCAGTTCGTGTATTCCGAATAACCCGTAGAGATTGTTGATCCATAGTCCTGACAACGGCAGGAGCAAGGCTGCCACAATCTGCACCATGAACTTCTTTGTATAACGCATTCCCACCAGATCGTCTTTCAACCCGGCGAGGTAGAGTAAGATCACTCCGCAAACCAACAGGTAGAATTCCGAAAGGGTATGTGTGAGTAACCATAGCGGTATTTGCTGTCCGTACATGTATCCCGCGCAATAGAGTGCGGAAACAAATGAGAGGGAGAACAGAATTGACGGAGCGAAAGACAATCCCCCCAGTCTTGGGATGGCTCCTTTATGTACCTTCCGACTGTCCGGAATGTCGAAAAGCCGCTTTTTCAGCGCGACGACCAAAATCCTCGGAATAATGATCATCGACATCAGGGCAGAGATCGTGAAGGCCAATAAAATCAATAGGTATATCATATAACAAATTTCGGTTTATATGTGACAAAGTTCGTCAGTCACATAGATATGTTCTGGCGATTGTCCACTATTCTTATAGTTTGAGAAGTAACAAGAGGCAGGAATAAACGTTTTGTCTTTTGATTGTAATTGTGGTATTTAGAAACCGTTTCCTAAAAATAATGGAGAAAATACGGAGGGATGGGATTTGTATAAAAGGAAAAGAACAAGAGGTATGGGTTATGATTCAACCTATGCCCGCAAGTCATTGCCTAAGCAGAATGCATTATAGTATGTTAATAAGGAAAAGAATATTTAGCGAGTGCTAAATGCTGTTTTAGGCAGTGGTGAAAGAGCATTATATGGCCTTCTATCGCCTCTGTGTGTGAAGGTCGGTATTCAATGAAGCATTCTTTCGCATGAACCATCTGTCTGGCAGTTATCCGACTTCTTTTTCATGCCAGTCCATTTTTAATTTCATGACAGTGCATATAAAACTCCATGCATGTTACTTAGTGGATGGAGTTTATCGGCTTGCATTTGTCCTGTAATCATAACCGGAGACATCGGTTTGACGCATTGGAGGATGTGTCGAATTGACATTACCGGACGCGGATGACGCAGAATACGCAGACAGACGCAGATTTATTTTGTTGATAATTAATATATCTGCGTTCGTCTGCGTTGTCTGTGTCCCATGAATACCGATATTTGACACATTTACATTTGCAGTATTAAATATCACAATAAAATATAAGTGTATATTTGAAAAGAAGAGTTGCAGTGAACTAACTTTGACACTAGTCTTAA
>ENA-OQCK01000832-OQCK01000832.1-human-gut-metagenome-genome-assembly--contig:-NODE-832-length-14145-cov-2.006563_pt1 | contig 14145 bp, 19 predicted proteins | sample MGYA00242498_ERZ504578 | MGnify/ENA primary metagenome ERZ504578 (study PRJEB26092, sample SAMD00036229) | human gut metagenome | host: Homo sapiens | study: EMG produced TPA metagenomics assembly of... | reverse complement strand
GAACATCATGGCGTAGCAGCGCCCAGGTTGTTGTAAACCTTTGCCAGAAACAGATCCTCCACCACCTTATCCCTGGGATATTCCAGAATCTTCCCATATCTGGCCGCCGCCTTGCCGTACTGCCGCTGTACGAACATATAATCCGCCCTCTGCTTTTCATACTGGGCCGGATGCAGGGCGCGCAGAGCCGCTGTGGTCTGCTTGAATTTCTGTATTTCCTTGTCACTGTAATAATCGCATTCCGACAGGAACAGGGCCAGGACCTCCTCCGGTCTGGCGCCGGTTTCCACCAGCTTCTCCATTCGGCCTGCCAGATAATCCATATCCAAATCCTTACGGATAAAATCAATCAACAGATCATCCAGGAAATCATCCATCACCAGAACCGGATGGTTGTATACGATATAACACAGCTCCTGTGAGGAGTGGATATGGATTCCCAGCACATCGATATAATACGGATGTTTCACAGGTTCCTGTCTGCAAAGTATCAGGCTCATAACTTCACCTCTTGTTTCACCACCGCGCCGGAGGATGGGAACAGCTCCCCGAATCCCTTGTCACGGATAGACATTGTCATGGTACCCTCATCTGTAAATGCCACCTTAAGCTCAACCGGGTGGTCTTTGGAGGGCGTTCCGGAAATCCGGTCAGCGGAATCCTGACCAGCTTTTTTCTTTTTGGAGTCCAGCGGACTGATGGTAAACTCTATCTCCTTCTGTCCGTCCACAATCAAATCCATGGAGCTTTTGGATTCATACCAGTTGTCGCCGTAGGAAGCAACCACCAGCTGGTTTTCCCGCCCTCTGCGCATGACCTTTAAGGACACCTCCGCCTTAAGCCTTCCCTCGCAGATAAATACATAGGGGTAGGAGGTCTCCTGGTGGGTATAATCAGCTCCCTTATAAGCCGCCCCCCTGGCAAAGAGACAGGACTCCACAAATACCTTTCTCCGGTTGCAGATTAACCGCATAAATCCGCCGGCCCAGTCCTGGCGCTCAAAGCCTTACCCGTCAGAAACACCGTGGAAAACAGTTTCCTGTTTAAAAGCTTTTCGCCGCAGGCGTCAGTATCTTATCTGCCAGACGGCTGCCCGAGGGCGAGTCCAGTATATCCAGGTTAAATGCCTCCTCCTGGTTCTGGGCCTCTGCCTGGACCATGTTGCGCCGCATACCCCTCTGCACCTTCATCTCATAATAGCACAGGCGTTCGCCGGACAGCTCAAACAGTCCCACCTGATTGGTCCACAGCTCTTTTTTCTGGCTCAGAACATAGTATATGAAGCCCTCGGTATGGCTGATAACATGGACCCTGTCCCTTGGTATCTCCAGATAGTCGGCACAGTACATCAGAGTGTCAAGCAGCCTGCAGTCCACGCTCTGAAGGGTAATGACCAGCTGCGCCACCTCATCTGTACCGAATTCCTTTCTGGGATAACCTAACATCTTCTCTATGAACAGCTTAAGCAGCGTACCTCCGCCGTAGCAGATGCCTCCGATGGTGGATGTCCCATCCTTGGCCGCCATCTTAAGAAGCTTATCCACGATAACTCCCTCTCCCAGCAGAGTGGCCGCATAGGCCTCCTCCCCTGAGAGCCAGACTTCCTCTTCCTTCCTCCGGCAGATGACCGTAGGAATGGTCCACGACTTTTCTTTATCATAACAGCATATCTGGGTATAGTCGTCATTTAAATCCAGACCAATCACTAGACCGTCCATAGACAGTTCCTCCATTACTCCATGGGAAACAGCCTGCCAAGCGCCGCCGACTTCTTGAGATAGTCTTCCATCGCGTTTAAAAGCCTGCTGTCATCCCTGTCTTTGATTGCCGCTCCCATCTCGTTGAGGCAGGCAAAACGGCTGTTCTCCTTTCCCTCCAGCTTATGGTCGCACTCCACCTGTCCCTCTGCCGCAAGCCTGCGGTGTCCGTCCAGATAGTCATATATCCGGTACTCCATGATTTCTCCCTCAAAGAGTACCTTGTTTCACAAAATCCCCTGGTAAACGCGGCGGATGTCCTCGCTGTGAAATCCTGTTTCCTCGGGCAGAATTCTCACCTGAAGCTCCGGGTGGGCGTCCTTCCTTCCCCGGTATTCCACCATGGCCTTATCCATGATGTCCTCGGGCACCGGAATATGCTTTGACAGCTCTCTGGTATACGGAAATACCAGTCCTTCCTCCAAAAGCAGGGAGGTCATGGTCTTTAACAGTTCCGCATCCCCCCATCCACCTTGTCCAGCGTGGAAAAATACCGGGTCAGGGCCAGCAGGTAGATGGTGGGCATCCTGTCCTTGTCAAAGGTATTGCCCACTGCCTGCTTCAGATATTCAAACACCCTCTGGTCCATATCCTTTTCTTCCAGGAAGTACTGGACGCTCTTCTGGGTAAAATACGCCTTTACCACCATTTCCCTGGTGGTCTTGCGTTTCATGTACAGTTCAAACACGGAATCCATCTGGTCGCAGCAGCCGGTAAACAGCATCTGCCCCAGCAGCCGCTCCTCCAGGTCATATGTCTCCACATGCTCCCTGACGCCCTGAATCAGCACCTCATACATCTGGGATACGGTTCCGTTGAAATGCTCACACAGATAGTCCAGGATCACGCTGTCATAGCACCCCTGGCAAAATACCTGATGGGACAGGCCCAAAAGCAGCTCGTCCTGGTCAAACAGGTTCATCAGAATGGTCTTGGTGCACAGCTTCATCAGCCGTGGGGTGGATATATACTGGCTTCCGTAATCCCGAATCATGTTATAAGCTTCCCGCATATAATTCTGGCTGATTAGGGTCTCGCATATCTGCTGTCTCTGCCTGGCAGCCATGGGCCTTTTATCAATCTGCACCAGATAGGCGCAGTTAAATACACCGTCGCCGTCCTTATCCTCAGACGCCTTCTGGCAGTAATAATCCGTCACCGCCTGCATCAGCCTGCCCTCAAAGACAGGGCTCAAATGCATCTGAGTCACGATCTCTTCCAGCAGCGCTGCCTCCTCGTCCGTTTCCACCCCGCGGTTCACAATATCCCTGCATTCGGAAAGCTTGAGCATGGGATGGTCCGGATATACCTCATAGCACTGGGCCAGCAGTTCCGGGCGGTCCATGACAGATACCTTCCAGTGCTTCACGTCCAGATACCGGTTGCCGTATGCGTCCTGAAACAGGAGGACGCTGCGGTCGAAAACAGGGGCACATAAGCAGACTGGTTTTCCAGGAGAAATGCCTCCTCGTCCTCCAGCTCCTCATAGCGGACAATGACATACTTCATTCTGGAATCCCCGCACCGGATGCGGCAGGACTTAAGGATGCCGGGAAGAACCCTGGCCACCCGGCTGTCTATCATATCCTTATAAATCATGTGTTCGTAAATAACGGCCAGGGATCGGTTGATTCTGGACTGGAACAGCTGTTCATGGCAAACTGCTCCATATGCCTGGTGTAGCTCTGGTACAGCTCCGCGGAAGGATTCATGTATTCCAATATATTCCGGTACAGCACCTGGCGGCTGTGCCTGTTCAAATCCTTATCATAGGAGAAATACAGCAGCACCTCCTTAGGCAGCAGGTGTCCGTAATCCTCCGGCAGTGAATAGAGGAAATACTCGTAGAGCCTGGTCAGGTTTACCCCCTGTTCCAGGGCCTTCTCGTACCAGGCAAATGCGTCCCTTTCCTTGCGGTCCCCTTTGATGAGCAGGCTGCACACGGCCTCCAGAATCTCCTGCTCCTCATATGTCTGGTACAGCTTTGCAAATAAGCGTTCCACCAGCTTTCTGTAATGCTTAAGCCCCAGTGCCAGTCCCGCTGCCCTCAGGGCGGTCAAACGGCTGACGATTCCTTTCTGTACACCCAGATACAGCGCCTGTATCTCAAATCGCCCAGTCGCACAAACAAATCCGGATGGGCTTCCATCAGACGGCAGGCCGATGCATAGAGGAACGGGCTGCTGCAGCCCTGATTGAAAAGGGATGCCATGGACCGGTACAGCTCCAGAGGATTCTGGGCCATGGTTTCGTCCAACTTCATCAGCATCAGGAAGAGATAGGGCCGTATCTCCCCATCCTCCCATAAAAGCTTGCGTATATAGCGGACCAGGGATTCCTTCTGCTGGACAGACGGCTTGATTTCCAGGCGCAGATACTGGTAGAAGCAGTATAATTCAACCTGCTCTTCCCTGTGGGCCAGCACATGGTCCCTGGCGTCGTCTAAAGCCAGGGAGCATTGTCCTCCCTGCCGTTTAATATAAGAAGCTCTGCCTGTATCAGCTTGGCCCTCTCGTCCCCCGGAAAATCAGCTCTGAGATGCTCTGTCTCCTTCATCATCTGGTTCAGGAGAAGGGCCGGCTCATAAACCCCTGCCTCATAGTCCAGACGCAGAGCCAGGTATTTATATAAGCTCCCATGGTCCATGAAGCGGTCCGCCCCGGATTCCCGCTCAGCGCCGCCGGCCCCGTGATGCCCCTCCGCCTCCACGGAAAGAAGGAATTCCTCCCCCATGGATTAATGCGGATGCACCCAAAATTCCTTCCCCTGTGAAGCCTGGACGGTATAATGCGGTATCCCGCCCTGCACCGGCCCTGGACAAAATCCTGGTCTGTAATACGGGAGGTCCCCAGTTCAATGAAGGGAGCATCCGCTGTTATGTCCGCCGACACATACCCCCAGGTTCCTGCCGAAATATCTATATAATCTTCCGCGATTCCGGTCAGATTCTCATAGGTCCTGGTTCCGGTCTCCAGCGTAAGCTTACCGGTTCCTTCACCTGCAGGGCCACCAGGAATTCCTCCAGCAGATTCCTTCTGCCGGCCCTTCCCTTTAACCCGTCATAGATGGTACGGACCCGGGAATCCTGCATGAAGGGGGCCTCTGTAAAATCCTGATATTCAAACATCCTCAGCGCCTTTTCCAGGTCCCTCTTAGCCAGCAGCCCAAAGTCCCTGGGAGTCTTTAAGTTTCCCAGAACCTCCCCTGAATCGCCGGCCTGTACGCGCAAAGAATAAGGAATCTCCCTCTCACCGCCATTGGTGACCAGGTAAAAAGATCCCTTGATTTCGTCCCCATGCTCTGAAAAATCCACGTTGACTTCATATATAATCCGGTTGCGAAGCCCGCCAAAGGCGCCGTTCACCACCCGGACCCTTTCATGGCTGGAATACACCAGCCCTTTTATATGCAGGTTATTGCCGCTGCTCACCAATATCTCGCCACGGATGACCTCACCCGCGGGAACCGAAGCCTCCACCCGTTCCGGTGTCAGCACCAGCTCCGGCGAACCATTGTCAATGATTCCCCTGGCCAGACGGTTAATACGTTCCCTCATAGTACCACCTGTATCTTTATCCTTCTGTGTAAAATGTCCACACTTACGTAACATGATATCACATTTTGGGTGGTTTTAAAAGTTTTAATTACATCTTTTGTACAAACCATGGGTTCCATGTTCTTCCATTTTCCTTTTTTGCTCTCCCCCTCCCCCGGTTCGCACCGCCGCACAAGCGCCGCCATACCAGATGATTACAAAAATGCAGGTTTGTCAAACCGCACCAATTTCAAAAGGAACTTGATAAACACTTACAAAATTGTTATGATATATAAAAATGCATTTTTGTGTTTCTACTATGATAATGAAAAGGACGGAACGGATTATGACAACCAATGAGAAAGCACTGCTGCTCCACGAGGAATGGAAGGGAAAACTTAAAACCACATCAAAAGCAAAGGTCGCCTCCAGGGAAGACCTGGCCCTTGCCTATACCCCAGGCGTTGCCGAGCCCTGCAAGGTGATAGCCGCAGATCCGGAGGCAGCTTACCGGTACACCATCAAATCCAACACCATTGCCGTTGTCTCCGACGGAAGCGCCGTACTTGGCCTGGGCAATACTAGGCCCCCTGGCGCCATGCCGGTCATGGAGGGAAAGGCTGTGCTTTTTAAGGAATTCGGCGGTGTCAACGCCTTCCCCATCTGCCTGGATACCCAGGACACCCAGGAAATCATTGAGACCGTTGTGCGCATCGCTCCCGCCTTTGGCGGCATTAACCTGGAGGACATCTCGGCCCCCAGATGCTTTGAGATAGAGGAGGCATTAAAAGAGAGACTGGACATCCCGGTGTTCCACGACGACCAGCACGGCACTGCCATTGTGGTCCTGGCCGGCGTCATCAACTCCCTTAAGCTGACCGGCAAAAAGAAGGAAGATTGCCGCGTGGTAGTAAACGGCGCCGGCTCCGCGGGCATTGCCATCACAAAGCTGCTGCTGACCTATGGATTCGCCCATATTACCATGTGCGATAGGAGCGGCATCCTGAGCAGGGGCGCAGATGACCTGAACTGGATGCAGGAAAAGATGATGGACGTGACTAACCTGGAGCACAGGACCGGTACCCTGGCAGATGCATGAAGGGCGCTGACATCTTCGTGGGCGTATCTGCTCCCGGAATCGTAACCCAGGACATGGTTGCATCCATGAATAAGGACGCCATCCTCTTTGCCATGGCAAACCCTGTACCGGAAATCATGCCTGACCTGGCAAAGGCTGCCGGGGCGCGTGTGGTCGGGACCGGCCGTTCCGACTTTCCCAACCAGGTAAACAACGTGGTGGTTTTCCCCGGAATCTTTAAGGGCGCGCTGGAAGGCCGTGCTTCTGCCATCACCGAGGAAATGAAACTGGCTGCCGCCGAAGCCATTGCAGGACTGGTGGACGGGAAGGATTTAAACGACGAGAACATACTTCCCGAAGCCTTTGACCCCCGCGTGCAGATGTGGTCAGCAGCGCGGTAAAGGACCACATTAGAAAATAATAAGAAAACCCTGATGGAGCGTGTGTGATATGCTTACTGAACCTATGACCTTGTACAAACTGATGAATCTCTATATGTTGAAGCAGGTGAACTTCCCCCTGACGAACGCCCAGCTCACCAACTTTTTCACAGAGCATGAATACACCACCTATTTCACCCTCCAGCAGGCCTTAAATGAGCTGGAAGACGCCGGCCTGGTCCACAAGGAGGCCAGCCACAACAGCACCCGGTATGACATCACCAGGGAAGGCGAGGAAACCCTCAACTTCTTTGGCAAGAACATATCCTCCGCCATCATTGAAGACATGAACCAGTACCTCAAGGAGAATAAGTTCCGTCTCCGGGAGGAGGTGGGAACCACGGCCGACTTCTACAAGGGGACCAATCAGGACTACATTGTCCACTGTGAGGTCCGCGAGAATAAGACCACCCTGATTCGTCTGGATTTGTCTGTTCCCGACAGGGAGCAGGCAGAATCCATGTGCAATACATGGAAAACAAAAAGCCAGGAAATCTATGCCCATGTCATGCGGTCACTTTTATCCTGACTTGCTGTGCCGGTATACCTGCTTCCACCGGGAAGCGTTTTCACTAAAACGAGATTTGTTCCAATAACAGTTCTAAAATCTGCCGGGCATTTGCGTCCGGCTTTTTTTCGCATATATCATAGATGGTTGCTGCCAGCCTGAAATTCTCCCCCAGGTTCCGGATGACCCATTCCCTGGATTCACCGGCCTTTCTCAGGCGTAAGATTTTCGCTATGAGGAACAGGTATTCCTTTTCCTGGTCCGGGACGGGTTTGACGGCTTCCCGCTTGGCTGCCGGCCGTCCCCCGTATCTGGCTGCCATAACCGCGCCCTTTGCCTTATCCGTCTGGCCCTCGCCTTTGCCTGCTTCTGCTTATAGCGTTTCTGATGCTTTTCATACTTGCTGGCTTTGGCCTTTTCCCTCTGGCTGGTGGCTGCTCCCGGCGTCCCGTACCCATGTTCCAGCCAGATAGTCTCCACCTCATACGTTCCTTCCTCAATGGTCATCACGGCCATGGAAAGGGGCAGGGTAAAACGCTTATAACCGCAGCTTCCCGGATTCAGCCAAAGCCTTCCGCTGATTTCCTGCTGATAATACATATGGGAATGGCCGAATATGACCACCTGAATATCCTTGAGCACGCTGGGAATATCCACTCTTTCGTGAGCCATGATAAATTTGACCCCTCCGATTTCAAACCGGTTCACCTGTCCAAGGCCCCCGGACCATCCCCTGTCGTTATTTCCCCTTACCGCGTACAGTGGCTGGTTCACATTCAGCTTATGATACAGCATCTGATTGTCAAAGTCCCCCGCATGGACAATCACATCGCAGGTTTCCAGAATCCTTTCCACCTCCGGCCGGAGCACTCCATGGGTGTCTGCCATGATTGCCACCCGTATAGGTCCCGTTTCCATTACATAATACCTCCAGATACAGCCAGGCCGTCAAAATTCCATTGCCGCCGGCTGTCTTATTTAATTCATACCTGTATCTATTATACGCTAAATGCCGGATATGTCGAGTTGAATCTGACAGGATCTGAGTTGAATCTGACAGAATATGGGCTGCATCTGACAGGTTATTTCTTTACACTCTCCTGTTTCTGTGATATATTAATGTTAAGATAATGTTAACATAATCACCAAGTCGCTTAATGCTGCTATGCAGCAGTGGGAGAACCGATTTTTAGGGGTGTATTCATCCGTCTGAGCCTGTCGCGGCTCCCGATGATAGGGAACCTTTCTTTCCCGAACCCGGCAGCTAATCTCATAGGCGGAAGAGGGACAGGGACATTCTGGTAAATCATTTTGCTGTATTGTCGTATACTTTCCGTCTGCATCCATGCAGACGGTTTCTTTTGTTAAGTCCGTTCTTTTCCTTTACCTAAACTGAATACATCCAAAGATATTTTTCATCACCTCCCCCTCCCAAGGCGGCTCCCCAACGAAAGGAGATCTGATTTATGCATGAACTTACCAACCTGGATCTGGTCATCATTGTCCTCTACATGATAGGCATGCTTTTTGTGGGCGTATGGTTCGTCAAACGAATCAAGAATACAGGCGATTACTACGTTGCAGGCAGAACCCTGGGCCCCTTTGTGCTGACTGCACTGTGTGCGCGTCCATCATCGGAGGCAGCGCCATGATGGGACGTGCGGGCATTGCCTATACCACGGGCTTTAAGGCGGTTATGACCGCTATCCCCTATCTCATCGGCATGTTTATCTTCTCAGCCATCGCCGGACGCATACAGGAGGTTGGCTTCACCAGAAACATCAACTCCATACCGGAACTTTTCAACTACAGGTTCAACAGCACTGCCCGCTGTATCCTGGCTTTCATGATCGTCTTCACCATGATGGGCACAGTGGCTGCCCAGGTGACTGCCACCGCCACCATCATCAAGATGCTGGGAAATGAATTCGGCATCAGCTATGAAGCCGGCGCCTGGCAGCCACTCTCATCTTCATCATCTATACCGCTGCATCCGGTCTCTTTGGCGTGGTGTACACGGACGTGCTCCAGTTTTTCATGCTGATTATCTTTGTCTACATCCTGATTCCCTTTTCCAGCATTCGTTATCTGGGCGGTTTTTCCTCCTTCTGGCAGAACCTGGACAAATCCTACCTGGTGCCTCATATCAACGGCAGTATCCTGGGCGACATTGTCACCTATCTGGTATTTACCCTGGCAGGAGCGAGATGTGGCAGAGGGCCTTTGCTGCCAAGAGCAAAAAGGCCGCAACCCAGGGCATGTTCTGGGGCACTTCCATTTACATGGTAACCATTGCCCTGGTTTTCTTCATGGGTCTGGCAGGCCGGCAGATTCTGCCGGAGTGGTGGCTCCTACGGAAGCTCTGATGCGTGGTGCCTGCCCTGGCTGTAAGCATCCTGCTCCCGGCCTTACAGGACTGGCTCTGGCTGGTATCCTGTCAGTCATGATGTCCACTGCGGACAGCTACCTGCTGGTATCGGTCCAGACCTTTGTACATGACCTGGGAAAAAATTTCATGCCGGAAATGACGGAAAAGCATGAAATACTCATGTCCCGTGTCATGTCCGTGGTACTGGCCATGGGCGCCTTAATCATCGCCCTATACATTAAAAACGCCTACAATGTCCTCATGTTTGCCTGGTCCTTCTACGCGGCGGCGGCAGGCCTGCCCTCCCTGGCGGCCCTGTACTGGAAAAAAGCCACCAGCCAGGGCATCATATCTGCCATGACAGGCGGCTTTGTGGTATGTGTGGGCTGGAAACTGGCCGGCAATCCCTGGGACTTGGCGAGACCGTTCCCGGCGCTCTTGTCTGCGGAATCCTGCTGGTGGCGGTGAGCTTGCCACCTGCAAAAAGCTCCGTGCAGAATGGCGTAATCCAGCGTTCTTACATAAACTATTTAATGATACTGTAGAAGTACAGCACGCATACTCCCAGCAGTACATACAGATTTTGGGCATTTCCTTAATCTTGCCCGAAGCCAGCTTCAGCACCACGTAAACCGGCAGGGCCACACAGATTCCATTGGCAATATTGTTGGCGAATATGGTAAAGGCAACACAGATAAACGCAGGGAAGGATTCTGTAAAATCATCATAATTGATGTTTCGCATGGAACTTAGCATGCCGACTCCGATGATGATAAGGGCAGGGGCCGTTGCGGCCGACGGAATCATCAGGGCAAAGGGCGTCAGCAGCAGGGTAAAGGCAAAACAGACACTTGTGGAAATAGGTGTCAGCCCTGTCTTCCCTCCTGCCTCCACGCCGGAGGAGGATTCCAGATAGGTGGTCATACACGGCATGCAGAACAGGCTGCCCAGAGCGGTTGCCACGGCATCCACCTTGAACACCTTGTCTATACCGGGCAGGTTGCCGTCCTCATCCAGAAATCCGGCCTTTGCGCCCACACCCAGGGCCGTGCCGAAGGTGGAGAAGAAATCCGGTACAAACATGGCAATCAGAAAGGGCAGATAGGCAAACTGCAGGGCTCCCAGAAAATCAATCTTCATAAACTGGCCAAAGGGAGAGCTGGGCGCCATGAAAAACGCCTCAGGCATCCTGGTAAGCCCCATGGGTATCCCGACCAGCGTGGTAATCAAAATGGAAAAAATCATATATCCCGGCACCCGCATCTGCTTGGTGATGAGTATCAGCAGGAATCCAATCAGCGCCAACAGCACGGAGGGAGAACTCAGGTCGCCGAAGGCAGGTTATTTTTGCCTTCCAGGGCAATAATCAGCCCTGCGTTCTTACATCCAAGCAGCGCAATGAACAGGCCCACGCCCGAGCTGACCGCATGCTTAAGGCTGGCGGGAATGGCATTTACCACCGCATCCCTGAGGCCGATATAGGATATCACAATAAAAATAACGCCGCTCCAGAATATGACGCCGGCTGTGATTTCAGGTGAAATCCCGCTGTTCGCAATCATTCCCGACACGATTGCAACACTGCCCAGCCCGGGCGCCAGTGCAAAGGGGCGGTTTGTCACCAGGGCCATGGCCACTGTGGTAACAATAATCAGTAAAATCATGGACGTGAGCATGACGCCTCTGTCCAGCCCCGCGTTTGCCATGATATTAGGGACAGTCCCCAGCACATATGCCATGGTCACAAATGTGGTGATACCGGCCAGAATCTCTGTCCTTACCGTGGTCCCATGCTCTGCCAGATGGAATTGCCTGTCAATCCAGGTATTGGAAGCTCCTCTTTTGGCTGTACCTTCAGTTTCCTTTGACATGATTAATCCTCCTCTTGATTTTCTCCGGTGCAGTTATTACGGTTGTGTTCTCTGTCCTTCTACCTTTAACGGCACAATTTTGCAGGCTTTTACATCTATCAGTCCCTTATCCGTCAGCTTCAGGGCCGGACTGGCGGGCAGCGTCAGCGTGCAGAACGACATAATGGGGTTATAATGCCTGTAACCCAGGCCTGTCATGGCCTCACGGACCTTGCAAGGCTGGCCCCCACTTCTTTCGCAGGCCGGTCCGACAGGATGCCGCCCACATGAAGGGGCAGTTCTGCCTGTATCCTTCCCCCGTCCGCCGCAGCCATGCCGCCCTGCATCTCAATGACGCGGTTGAGAGCAAGCTTCATATCCGCAGGATTTGCTCCTGCCACCAGAATATTATGGCAGTCATGTGCGTAGCTGGTAGCCACGGCTCCCCGCTTGTGACAGTCTCCGGTTACCAATCCGTATCCCACTGCCTGGCCCTTTCCATACCGCTCAAACACAGCGGCCAGCAGACAGCCCGTCCCTTCCCATTTAAGGAAACCGTCCCTCACAGGCATCTCCATGATGATTTCCTTTGTCTTGGTGGACCCGTCCTGGATTTCCATGACACGGACCATAACCGTGCCTGAATCCGATTCCATGGGAACCTCAAACCGGCTCTGCTCCTGGAATTCCAGATGGATACTGTGGTAATAAGGCTCCGGAAAGCGCATATCCTGTCCCCTGTCCGGGCCATGCTGCTCTTGGGCGGGCTGTTCCCTTTCGTCCTGTCCCCTGCGCCAAATACATTTCCCATTTTTATAGGTGGCAGAGACAGCAAACGTATCCAAATCGCTGAGCAGCAGGAAGTCAGCTATTTTCCCCGGAGCAATTGCCCCCCGGTCCAAAAGGTTCATCCGCCTTGCCGGGGTAAAGGAGGCGTTATAAACTGCCTGCTCTGCCGGCATCCCCAGTTCCATGGCCCTGCGGACAGGGCGTCCAGATGTCCCTGGATACACAGTGTGTCAGCCATCACATCATCTGTCACAAAGCAGAAATGTTCCTCCAGCCCATGCTCCCTGATGTAGTCCAGTACCTCCCTGCGGAGCATCTTTTCCTGGATTTCCATAAACATGCCGTTGGCAAACCTCTGTTCCAGTTCTTCCAAGCTGTGCTCCGTATGGTCTCCATTGATGCCCAGGTACAGAAACTTGGCCAAATCCAGGTCCAGCAGTGCAGGGCAATGGCCTTCAATGGGAAAAATCCGGTCCTTTTCACGAAGTTGTTTGAGGAACCGGGTAATTTCCAGCTGGTTTTCCCGGATAATGGTACGGTAATTCATAACCTCTCCCACACAGGCCACCCAGGGATTTTCCTTCAGGCCTTCCATCTCCTCACAGGTTATGATGCCTCCGGTGGTCTCCAGCTCAGGGGAGGTGGAGGGCACACAGCTGGGAATCCCGTAAAAGATATCAACCGGGCTGTTTTCCCCTGCCCTTATCATATCCAGCACGCCCTGCATTCCGTTCACATTGGCCATCTCATGAGCTCCGACACAATGGTGGTGACGCCGCACTCTGCCAGCGTCTGCAAAATGCTCCCGGCGTCAGCATGGAGCTCTCGATGTGCATATGTATGTCAATCAGCCCCGGCACCATATAAAGGCCCTCTGCATCCACTGTCTCATCAGCCTCCACCGCGCCGGACCTTCGGGAATCTATGTATAAGAATTTCCCTCCTGACACAGACACATCCGCCGGCACAAACTTTTTAAAGTAGCTGTTGTAAACCATTGCTCCTCTTACGAGAAAATCCGCTCTCTCTGTTTCCATGGCGCCTCCATTCAGCAATATTGATGAAACCCTTGATTGTATATTATTTTTATTATACAATGTGCATAGGTAGGTGTCAAAGTCATAATAATCATCTAAGTCATGAATTATTTTCATTGGAGGTACATACATGATCTCAAAGGAAATCCGGTATATGCTGGCATACGCAGGTATGGAAGCATCACAAAGGCAGCAGACTCCCTGTTCATCACACAGTCCGCCCTGAGCAAGGCTGTGAAGAACATAGAACGTCAGCTGGGCTCCCCTCTGTTCAGCCGTATTGGCAATGACCTGATTCCAACCCATATCGGTAACCGCTACATGGATTATGCGGAAAAAATCTGCCAGATATGTTCTGACTGGAATTCGGAATGCGAGGATTTATTAGGCGAGGAAAAGGGGCAGCTGACCATAGCGGTGGCTCTGATGCGTGGTTCCTGCCTGCTGCCGGATGTACTCAGCCGGTTCTATTCCCGTTACCCGGACGTGCAGATTAATCTTCTGGAGGAATCACATTCCGTTGAAAAGCAGCTTATGCTTTCCCCCAATGTGGACTTTGCCATCTATAATTCCACGGCCACGGATCCCGCTCAGACAGCGGAGTACCTGGGGCAGGAAGAAATCGTTCTGGTGGCAGCCCCCGGTCATCCCCTGGCGGAAAAAGCCATGGCGAGGGAAGGCTTTCGCTATCCCTGGGTGGATATCCGGCATACAGAACATGAGCCCTATATCCTCCACCCCCGGGACCAGACAACGGGCCGTATATCGGCAGGACTGTTTAAA